>JADMIO010803773.1_pt1 | contig 10910 bp, 7 predicted proteins | sample 8958161 | NCBI WGS metagenome assembly JADMIO01 (sample SAMN16585339, study PRJNA669376) | soil metagenome | isolation source: Crop rotation soil | place: USA: Cullars Rotation, Alabama | collected 2011 | reverse complement strand
CCCGCCATCGCGGGCGCGACGTCGCGTCGACCGCGACTCGACGAGGCTCGCCGCCGACGAGGAGCAGCGGTCGCGCACCGGGTTCCGCATCGGCGCCGCCCACCGGCGCGCCCAGGCCGCGGTGCACGAGCGCGAGGCAGAGCTCGTGGCCGGCTACGCCGAGCTCGACTTCGTCGGGTTCGTCGTCGTCTCGGCGTCGACGGAGGCGGAGCTCGATCGGGCGGCGGCCGAATACGAGCATGCGGCGTCGCAGGCGGGCCTCAACCTGCGCGCGCTCGACGGGCGCCACGACCTCGGACTCGTGTGCTCGCTCCCGCTCGGCCGCGGGCTCGCCGGACGCCGGGTGACGTCGTGAGCGGGCTCCACCTCCCGCGCCATCGGGGCACCACCGCCAACCTGTCCTCCGCCTATCCGTTCGCGGCGGAGTCGGACCTCGGGGCCGGCGGCGCGTACCTCGGCACCAACATCCTCACCGGCGGGGCCGGCTTCGCGTTCGACCCGTTCGAGGCCTACCGCGCCGGTCTCGTCACGAACCCGAACGTGCTCATCGCCGGCGAGCCCGGCACCGGGAAGTCGGCGACGGCGAAGTGCATCGTTTACCGCGCCTGTGGTGCGTTCGGGAGGTGGGTGGCGATCGCCGACCCGAAGGGCGAGTACCTGCCGCTCGCTGACGCGCTCGGCCTCGACGTCGTCCGACTGCACCCCGGCGGGACGGCACGGATCAACCCGCTCGACCCGGGGCCCGCGGGACACGGTCTCGATGCCGACGAGGTGGCGCGGCGCCAGTCGGTGATGGTCGCGACGCTGCTGGGCAGCGTCCTGCGACGCGACCTGACACCGCTGGAAGACGCCGTCGTCAGCTGGTGCACCGCCGAGGTTGGTCGGCGACGGACCGAGCCGACGCTCGCCGATCTCCTCGGTGCGCTCGCCGACCCGTCGGACGACGTCGTCGAGCGGGCGCGCATGCCGCGTGCCGACCTCGCCCGCGGGGTCGAGGCCGCGACCTATGCGGTCGGCAAGCTGCTCGACCGCTCGCTGCGCGGCATGTTCGACGGCCGGACGAACGTCCGCCTCGACTGGTCCGGTCCCGGGCTCGTGCTCGATCTGTCGGCGATCCAGCACGAGCCGGAAGCGCTGACGCTGGTGATGCTCGCCGCGACCGCGTGGCTCCAGGCAGTGCTGGCGCGACCGGACGGCCCGCCGCGGCTGCAGGTTCTCGACGAGGCCTGGTCGCTGCTCGGCAGCGAGCGCACCTCGAGGTACCTCCAGAGCTGCTGGAAGCTCGGGCGGGCGTACGGGGTCGCCAACGTCGCCATCGTCCACCGCATCTCCGACCTCCGCGCCCAGGCCGACGACGGCACGACGACGGCGAAGGTGTCGATGGGCCTGCTGGCCGACACGCAGACGCGCGTGCTGTTCCGGCAGTCGAGCGACCAGGTGGACGAGGCGCGCTCGATGCTCGGCCTGACGACCAGCGAGTCCGAGGTGCTGGCGCGCCTCTGCCGCGGCCGGGCCATCTGGAAGGTGGGGGGTCGCACCGCCGTCGTGCAGCACGTCATCGGGGACGCCGAGGTTCGCTTCTGCGATACCGACGCCCGGATGGTGGCCGGATGACGACGGCCGTCCCAGCCAGCCGCTCCGGCGAGCTCTTCCCGTGGATCGTGCTCGCCGTCGCCGCGGTCATCGCCGTCGCGTGGTCCGGCGCGACACTGGCGCTGCTCCTGGCCGGTGAGCCTCGTGTCGTCGCCGTTCCCGACGTGGGCGCTGCGCTCGCTCGTCTGCCACGACACCTCGCAGATCCGAGGCGCGCGTGGCCGAGTCCGATTGCAGCGCTCCTTCCGGGACCGATCGTCTACTGGAGCGCGCAGGTGCTCGTCCTCGCCGGCGCCGCCGGCGCCATTGCAGCCACCGCGCGGCTGCGCCAGGTCGCAACCGGCGACCGACCGCGCCCGCTCGGCGTGCTCGCGGAAGCGGGCTTTGCCCGTCGACGAGACCTTCGCGACCTGCAGGTCCCGTGCGCGGTCGAGGGTCGGATCACCGTCGGGCGAAGCGGTCGCTCGCTCGTCGCATGCGAGCGGGATGCCTCCCTTGCGGTGATCGGCCCGACCGGGTGCGGCAAGACGGCCGGGTTCGCGATCCCGGCACTCCTCGAGTGGCGCGGCCCGATCCTGGCGACGTCGGTGAAGGCGGATCTGCTCCAGGCCACCGAGCGGCACCGGCGCACGCGCGGGGAGGTGCGCGTCTACGACCCCACCGGGAGCGCGTCCGCGATCACGGACGACTGGTCCCCACTGCAGTCGTGCCGCACGTGGCGCGATGCGCAGCGACTCGCCGCGTGGATGGTGGAGGCCGCACAGCCCCGGCAGGACTCGGTCACCGACGGCGACTACTGGTACTCGCAGGCACGCAAAGGCCTGGCGCCGTACCTGCTCGCCGCGGGGGCTGCCGGCGTCGGCATCGAGGGCCTCACCGCGTGGGTCGACGCGCAGGAGGAGGACGCGGTCGCGTCCTCGCTGCGGGATGTCTCAGCACCCTCGGGCGCGTCGTGGGACCACCTCTGGGACGGGACGGTCGTCCTGGCCCGGGACCTCCTGGCCGAGGCAGGGGGCGATCATGCCGATCTCGCCGAGCAGCCGATCGAGGAGTGGCCGGAGTGGTTGCGCGAGCGAGTTCGTGCCGCGGCCGAGGACGAGTGGCGCCTCGACCATGCAGAGGAGACCGGGAATGCCGGCGGCGCGGCGCTGCTGTCGGCGCAGGCCCTGTGGCGGAAGGAAGCGCGCCTGCGGGGATCGGTGTTCGCGACGATGGAGAACGTCCTCGCCGCGTGGGGCGATCCTGGCGTCGCTCGCAGCGGGCGAACAAGCGCCATCGACCTCGATCGATGGCTCGCCGGGGACAACACCATCTTCGTCGTCGCGCCGGCGCACGAGCAGACCCGCTTGCGACCAGTCCTCACTGTCCTCGTGCAGCAGGCGATCCGCGCCGCGTACGACCGGGCCGCGAAGGCGGGAGGACGCCTTCCGCATCCCTGCCTGGTCCTCCTCGACGAAGCGGGGAACATCGCGCCGCTGCGCGACCTGCCCGGCTACGCGTCGACGGCGCGCAGCCACGGGATCACGTTCGTGACGGTGTGGCAGGACGTCGCGCAGATCCGAACGCTCTACCGCGATCGCGCCGACACCGTCCTCAACAACCACCGGGCGAAGCTGCTGGGCGCGGGCATCGCCGACACGGGCACGCTCGAGTACGCGTCTCGGCTCATCGGCGACGAGGCGCGCACCGAGCGCAACGTCAGCGTCGACGTCGCCGGTGGACGCCGATCGGTGAGCGAACACCGGACCTACCGGCGCGCGGCACCGGTCGACGTGCTGCGTCGGATCCGGAGTGGCGAGGGACTCCTGCTCTACGGCCGCGAGCTGCCGGCGCACGTCCGACTGCGGCCGTGGTTCGCCGATGCCGCGCTCAACCGGCTCGGCCACCCCGAGGAGGTGCGCCGTGCGGGCCTACGTCGGTGAGCGGGTGCCCGACGGCACGTCGCAGGTCTGGCATGTCGAGCTCGACGACGGTCAGGCGGCGGAGGCGATGCATCGCGTGCTCGGCCTTCGTCCGATCGCCAGCGGCGTGTTCGACGGCGAGCGCGGTCGCCGACTGCTCACGATGCGCATGGAGTGGTCCGAGGCCGAGGGTGCCGAGGCACTCGCCCGGGCCGTGCTCCGGCGCGAGCTCGCGGTCGAACCGACGGCGGCGGTCACCGAGAAGTTCGTCGTCGACGTCGTCGGTCAGCTTCCGAACGAGCTCTTCGTGCTCACCGCCGAGCACGTCTGGCGCTGGGTCGTCACCCAGCGCGCCCTCATCGACCACGAGCAGTTCCTGCGCCCGATCGAAGACCACCCGTCGCTGGCTGTCGTTGACGAGCCGACCGCCAGCGCCGTGGTCGCGGCATGCGAGCGGGCGTGGCGGTCGATCCAGGCGCATCACCCCGAGGTCCCCGACGCCGTGATCATCCTCGGGAGCGGCGTCGAGCGCGGCCAGCTGGTGAAGCTCGGCCACTGGTGGGGTGGCCGATGGCTCGCCGACGGCCAGGTGCGGGGCGAGGTGCTCATCGCCGGGGAGGCGCTCCACCTCGAACCTGCGCAGGTGTTCGAGGTGCTGCTCCACGAGGCAGCCCACGGGATCAACGCCGCGCGCGGCATCAAGGACACGAGCCGGGGCGGTCGCTACCACAACCAGCGCTACGCGAGCGCGGCGCGCGAGGTGCTCCTGCGCGTGCGCTCCATGCCGCCCTACGGCATGGCCGAGACCCTGCTCAGCGCCGACGCTGCCGAGCGCTACGCAGACGACATCGCCGGGCTCGGTGGGGCGATGCGGATCGCGCGCCAGCTGGAGCGGACGGCGGCGGGCGGGCGCGGGGCCGAGGAGGGCGGTCAGGGAGGGGGGCGGGAGGATCGCGAGAGGTCGAGCGGTCGATCGACGGCAGCGGCGTGCGGCTGCGGTCGTCGCGTGCGCGTCGCACCGTCGACGCTGGCAGCAGGTCCGATCGTCTGCGGGCTGTGCGGATCGACGTTCGCCGACACGAAGTCGGTCGAGCGCGCCGAGGCGGCCCCGGCGGCCGCAGTCGTGGATCAGACGTTCCTCGCACGCCGGCGCCTGCAGGTCGACGGCGAGCGCGAAGCGTCCGCGGACGAGGCCCGACTCGAGCGGCATCACGTTCGCCTCGACGCCGTCGTCGCCGAGATCGACCCGACGGCGCCGGAGGTCACCGTGCTCTTGCGCGAGCGGCTCGATCGCCTGCGTCTCCTTCGCGGCGAGCCGGCGCGCGCGGTGCCGGCGACGGCGGACCAGCGCGGCGGTCTCGCCGAGCTCGCCCGTGAGCTCCTGCAGGAGGGCGATGCCGATGCGGTGCGCCGGTGGTACGAGCGGGTGGGCACCAGTCGGGAAGCGCCGATGCCGGTGGTCGCCGACGATGACGCGGCACGACGGGTTCGTCTTGCGCGAGCGCTGCTGCGGGCCGACGGCACTCTGCGCGGACCGGAGGTGGCCGTCGGCGGGGAGCGTCTCGCCGCCGGGGACCGCGTCATCGTCGCCGAGCCGAACGGTGTCGTGCCTGCCGGCACGCTCGGCACGGTCGAGGCTGTCGACCTCGACGCGGCCGAGGTCGACATCGACTTCGCGACCTGGGGTCGCCTCCGAGTCGGCGCCGCGGATGCCGTGGTCCGGACGTTGCGCCACGACTACGTCGCCAAGCACGAGCCGCTCGCGCCGGAGATCGAGCTCGACCGCTATCTACCGGAGCCTGAGCTGTGACCGCGATCGGTCGTCGACCGATCGACGCTGCCGTCGTGTACGCGCGGCGCGGCTGGCCGGTGTTCCCGTGTCACACGGCCTCGGAATCGGCGGGCTGCTCGTGCGGTGTCGTCGACTGCGCGTCGCCGGGGAAGCACCCGCGCGTGCGAGGTGGCCTCCATGCGTCCTCGACCGACGCGTCGGTCATCCGCGGATGGTGGGCTCGCTGGCCGCGCGCGAACGTCGCGGTCCGGACCGGCGCCGCGAGTGATCTCGTCGTCGTTGACGTCGATCCTGCGCACGGGGGCGACATCACCATGCGCGAGCTCGAAGCGGCGTACGGCGCGCTGCCGCCGACGCGCACCATCTCGACGCCCTCGGGCGGTCGCCACCTCTACTTCCGCCACCCTGGCGGCAGCGTGCGCAACGATGCCGGCCGGCTGCTCGGCCGCGGCGTCGACCTGCGGGGTGACGGTGGCTACGTGGTCGCGCCCCCGAGCCGAGCGATCGGCGGGCAGTACGCCGTCATCGCGCTCGGCGGCGAGATCGCCGATCTCCCGGACTGGATCCTCCAGCGCCTGGCCGAGCGCGAGCGTCCTCGACGTGCGAGTCGACCCGACGTCCGCGCTCCGTCAGCGTGGGCGCGCGCCGCGCTCGATGGCGAGATCGGACGCGTGCGGTCGGCGGTCGAGGGGACGAGAAACGACACACTGAACCGCGTTGCGTACCGACTCGGCCAGATCGTCGGTGCCGGCGGGCTGGAGGAACGTGACGTCGAGGGAGTGCTGATCGACGAGGCGCTCGCGATCGGTCTCGGCGAGCGGGAGGCGGTCAGAACCGTGCGCTCAGGCCTTCTCGCCGGCGAGTCGTCGCCACGTGGCCCGCGTGAGGTCGACCTCGCTTGATGGAGTCACGGTTACCCTTGACCTCGCGCTCGTCGGCGTTGCGCCGACCCACGGTCTCACTGCACGACGGGGGCATTCATGGCTGACGAGCTCACGGATCGGGTCGCGGTGGCGACGCTGCTGCTGGACGCGTCGATCGCGCTGGACGACATCGCGCGCCGCCTCGCGACGACCGGCACCGGACGGCAGGAGCTGTCGGCCGAGCTCACTGGCTGGGCCGAGCGGCTCGCCGGCGGCTCCGACGTCGCTATGGATCGGATGCTCTCGTGAGCGCAACGCACGAGCGTGCGCTGCGCGCCCTGGTCGATGCAGTCGCGACCGGCTCGGGACACCTCGATCGGGCGGTGGCCGCCAGTGCCATTGCCGACCTCGCGACACGGATCGCTCGCGAGGAGGTGATGGCGGCCCGAGACGACGGTGCGACCTGGGCCGCCGTCGGGGACGCGTTCGGTGTGACCGTCCAGACTGCGCACGAGCGCTTCCGGAGTGGGCCCGACGGACTGCACTCGCGATACGACCAGGGGCGTCAGTCGAAGAGCGAGGGTGCCGGCTCCGAACGGAGCACCTCGACCGTCGAGTCTTCTGACGCTCGGAGGAGACGCTCGACCCGCTCGTAGGAGAAGCGTGCGTGGGGGTCCGTCGGACGGGCGCCGAGCGGGAGATGATCCCCCTCACCCGGCACGACGCCGAACCGCTCGGCGTGCACCGCGATCGCCTCGGCCGCGTCCCCGACGGCGCGGTCGGCGATCGGGCCTCGACCCGTGAGGGCGCTCAACGAGGGCGGCAGCTCCACCCGAGCGCGGGCGCGGACGGTTGCCTCGCGCGCCAGCTCGGCGCGACGGACCAGGCGGAGTGCCTGCACCTCCTCGTCGTGCGCGACGAGGAACGCCTGATGCCGCTCGTGGCGCCGGCGCAGCGTCTTGACCCGGTTGGTGAGCACGACACGCTCGTCCTTCAGTCGCTCGATCTCCGGCCCGGCGCCTGCGAGGCGCCGCGCCGCCAGCTCGGCGCGCAGCGCATCCAGATCGCGCACGGCCTCGCACAGCGCCTCACTGACGTCCGGCGGGCCGTTGCTCAGCACGGCCTCGAGTCGGCGGCGTTCGCGCCGCAGCTCGCCGAGGTCGTCGGCGCTGGCGAGGCTGGTGGCCGCAACGAGCGGGTCGAGGTCGTGGACCATGACGCCGGCTCGACGGCGACGCATCGACTCGGCGACGGTGTCGAGGCCGATGTCGATGGTGGCGTGGGCGCGATGGGTGCTCTCGTCCTCGGCACTCGCAGTCCCGTCGACCAGGTAGAGCCTCGTCTCCCTCCGGCCACGTGTCATGGCGACGTACGCCTCCTCGAAGCCGGTTCGATCGTCGACGTGGACGAACGCTCGCTCGAGCGTGGCTCCCTGCACGCCGTAGGTCGTCCGGGCGTAGCCGTGCTGCACGTGGTCGCGCACGTACGCCGGCGGCAGGTGGATCGATCCCTTGCCGACCAGCGACACGACGATGGCGCCGGCGTCGACGTCGACACCCGTGACCCGTCCGTGGTCGCCGTTGCAGATGGACTCGCCGCTGTCGGCGGTGATCCGCTGATCGTTCCGCCGGGCGACGACCCAGTCGCCGGCGGCGAGCTCGGCGCCGTCTCGGCCGACGACGCCAGGGCCCCAGACGAGGCCGCTCGCAACGAGTCGCTGTCGGGCCCTGGCGTTCAGCTCCTTTCGACCGTGGTTCGTGCCGACGATCATCGGGTCGCTGCCGCCGGTGCGCGTGTGGGCCCACCAGTCCTCGACGATGCGGTCGTAGCTGCTCGATGCGGTGGGGCTCCGGACGACCAGGTCGGCGTCGTCGTAGCGGCTGAGCGCGGCCTCGACGTTCCCCTCCCGGAACAGCTCGATGGCGCGGCGGTCGCGTGGCTCCTGCTGTCGGTTGTTGGCGAACAGGTTCAGGGCGTGGCCGTCGCCGGCGACGAACGCCCGGAACGCCCCGCCGGTCTCGACGGCACCGTGCTGGTCGGGATCGCCGACCAGCACGAGCGCGCCTTCGACACCGGCGACATGGGTGGCCAGGCGGTGGAGGTCGCGGGTGCCGACCATCGACGCCTCGTCGACGACGACCACGGTCGCCGGCGCCAGCGGCCCGTGTTCGAGCTCCGTGAGCAGTCGGGCGACGGTGGACGCGGCGCGGCCGGTTCGCTCGCGGAACCCGCATGCCTGCTCCAGCTCCCGTGCCGCGGTGGCTGCGAGCGCGCACCCGACGACAGAGAGACCGGCACGGGCGAGCACCTCGACGTAGACCGCGGTGGCCGTCGTCTTGCCGGCACCCGGTCGCCCGGCGACGGCTTGGACGGATGCCGATCGGCTGACCAAGGACCTGACCATCGTCTCCTGCTCGTCGGAGAGGTGCGGGTGCCGGTCCAGAACCTCGTCGACGATTTCGGGGCTGACGTCGTGGTCGCCTCTCGTCGATCCTGACCATGCGAGGAGCTCGGCCTCCATGCGGATCAGGTCAGGCGTGGTGAAGCGGATCCTGCCCAGGTCGCGCTCCACGGCGTCGCCACGACGCCTCACGTACTCGGTCGCGCCCGACGCGCTGATGGGCACCACTCGCGCAGAGGCGAGGAACCGGTCGGCCAGGGCGTCGACGCTGCGCGCGTCCAAGGCCGCGCCGCTTCGCTCGGCGATGGCCTCGACGACCTCGCCGCGGGTGAACGAGGCGGCGTGTTTGGTCAGCCCCTCGGGGGACGCCAACGTGTCGAGGAGCGCCTCTCGGTCGAGATCGGCGGTGCCGCCGCGTCCGAGGCAACGTGCGATGGCATCGGCGTCGAACCCGAGCGCGTCCGCTTCCGCCCGCCAGCGATCGAGCAGTTGCACCGGGTCGGTGTCGCGGTCCTTGGCCCGGCGTGACGCCAGCGTCGCCGCCTGAAGGGCGCGGGCCGAGGAGTAGCCCGCCTCCGCCACGATCCCCTCGATCTCGTCGCGCCGCTTGGAGAACGCCCGGATGACCTGTGTCGGGACGCCCTGCACCTCGGCCCAGCCGTGATGGACGTCGTCCCACTCGACCCCCAGCCGTTCCTGCAGCAGGTGCCGGAGGTGTGCCTGGTACAGGACGCCGGCCGGGCGGGCGTGCTCGTAGATCGGGCGCGCGTCCAGGGTTCGCCATCGCCCGTCGACCGTCTTGGTCAGGTTCGCGGTCACGACGTGGGTGTGGAGCAGCGGATCACCGGCGCGGCTGGTCCGGTGATCGAACGCGGCCGCGACGAAGCCGTCGGCGCCGATCGCCTCGGCGCGGCCTCGGTGCCATCGACGCGAGACGAGGGCGTGCCGTTCGAGGTGCTCGATCGCGGCGCCGACGGCTTCGCGGTGCGCGCGGTGGATCTCGAGCCTGACCTCGTCGCCCGCGAGCGCCCACAGCACGCTGACCGACTTCGGCGGGCGGAAGGTCAGGTCGAAGCCAGGCCGTCCGCGCCGGGGCGCACTCGTCGCCTCGAATCGCTCGAGCTCGGAGCGGCGCACGAGCCACGGCGCGTGCCCACGGCTCTGTGACCGCCGCCGCCGCTCGCCGAGGAGGTACGGGACCTGGCTGTCTCGCTGCGCTCGCTCGCCGGCCCACAGCAGCCGCCGCACCTGGCTCACGCTCAGCTGCAGTCGAGCGGCGGCGCGAGCGATGTCGTAGCACTCGTCCTCGAGCGGGAGGCGCTGGTTCTGGGGCGGTCCCGAGGCCCGGGATCCCTGCCGGACGACGAGCTGCTCGCCGGTGACGGGATGGCGGCCGGCGAGCAGGGCCCGCAGGTCGTCGGCGCCGACCTCGCCACCGAGCCCGAAGGCGGGTGCGAGCGAACCGACCCAGCGGCCGGCCGCCTCACCCGATCCCGTGTAGTACGCCTCGGACGACGACGCGACCTCGCCCAGGTAGTAGTCGGCAGCACCGGCGCCCAGCCGGCCGATGTTCAGCACCGCGGTTGCCCTCGCACACCCTGACTACGTGCCGGCGGTCAGGGTGAACGCGACACGCGAATTTGGTGACGCGGAGGCGGTTTATCCGCCGCTGCAAGTCTGTGCCGCGATCTCGGGGGGTGGGTGCGATCGGCGCGCCGCGATCTCGGGGGGCGGGTGCGATCGGCGTCGGACGGAGCAGGCGGCGGAGGTCGGCGAGGTCGGTGAGACGGTGGGCGCGGGCGACGAGCATGCCTGCGTCGATGGCGCGAGCGACGATCGGGCTGGTGCGGACGGTCGCGAGGACGGGGACGTCGAGCACGTCGCTGATGTCCCGGGCCGTGAGCGAGCGGTCGGGCTCCTCGACCACGACCACGCCGTCGTAGCCGCGGCCGTGGGCGAGCAGCGTGGCGAGCGCGAGGTAGCACGGCCCGCGGAGCACGGCGATGCGGAGTCCAGGTCCGCCGGTCGAGTCGGCGGCGGCGATCGTTCCTGCGTCGACGATCGTCGTCCCGGCGGCGGCTCCTGCGCCGGTGACGCTGTCGAGGCGCAGCGAACCGACGACCGCGACCGGCGTCGTCGTCGGCCTGGGCATCCCGAGCACGGCGGCCGCGGTGTCGAGGTCCGTCGCAGCGAGCGTGGTCGGGCCCTGGGCAGCGCTCATCACCGCCAGCGCGCATGCCACGGTCGTCGTGCCGTGGCCGCCTCGAGCCCCGACGAGGGTGATGTGGCGAGCGGGCGGCGGCGCTTCCCCGACGCCGCCGCCGCTCGCGAGCACGGACCGAAGATGGCGGTCGGGAAAG
>JADMIO011130931.1_pt1 | contig 10912 bp, 6 predicted proteins | sample 8958161 | NCBI WGS metagenome assembly JADMIO01 (sample SAMN16585339, study PRJNA669376) | soil metagenome | isolation source: Crop rotation soil | place: USA: Cullars Rotation, Alabama | collected 2011 | reverse complement strand
GCGACGAGATTCGTCTGGCGAAAGGCGCGCCGCTGCGCGTGCGGCTCACCGCCCCGCTGACGCTGCGCGTCAGAGGCTGACCCTCCGGGAGAGCGCCGCTTCGTGAAGTACGCTAGAAGCGGTGCTCCCCGACCTTCCGCCGGATCAACCCGAATCGGCACGCACGCCGGCCGGGCCCGCGCGCGCCGAACGCCTCGTCGCGCTCATCGAAGTTCTCATCTGCTCCGACTTCCCCACGCAGCTGGCGCTGGGCGCGACGTTCACCGCCCTCGGCTTCGGCCCGGGCCTTTCTGCCGGTCGCCTGCAAATCGGGTACATCGTCGCCTTGTCGCTCACCGACGCACTGCTGCTCATCGGCTTGATCGTCCTGTTCCTGACCGCGCACGGCGAGCGGCCGCGCGAGGTCATCTTCGGCCGGCGGCCGATCGCCTCGGAGGCAGCGCGGGGACTGCCGATGGTGTTCGTCGCGCTTGCGATCGGCACGGCGGTCCTGCTCGCCATCCAGTATCTGGCGCCATCGCTGCGCACGGTTCCGCAGAACCCGCTGCAGGATCTACTGGGCCGGCCGCGCAACGTCTGGCTGTTCGCGCTGGTGGTCGTCGTCGCCGGCGGCGTGCGGGAGGAAATTCAGCGCGCGTTCCTGCTGCATCGCTTCGAGCAATCGCTCGGCGGCGGCACGATCGGCGTCATCGTGACGAGCGCCGCGTTCGGCGCCGGTCACCTCATTCAGGGCGCCGACGCGGTGGTGGCGACCGGGCTGCTCGGTGCGTTCTGGGCGGTCGTGTATCTTCGCCGACGGTCCGCGGTCGCCCCGATCGTCAGCCATGCGGGGTTCGATCTCCTGCAGATCGCGCAGTTTCTGATCGTTGGACGCTGAATGGTCCTTGGTGCCTGGTCCCTGGTGCCTGGTCCGTGCGTGGTTCCCGCCACCAGCGCCCTCAGCGTCCCTTCACGTACAGATCGATGACGTCGGCGCGGCGCCGGAGACCGGCGATCCAATCGTTGATGACCTGCTGACGACGAGCCTGGTCGCTCCCGGAGAATCGCTCGTTCAGATAGGCGCGAATGCGAAGATTTTCGCGGAGCGTTTCCCGCAGATGGGCCAGGTCCGTTCCGGTCCGGGCAAGCGCCGCCTCGAAGGCCGCGGGCGTCGCGAAGCGGGCCTGCACGTCGCGAAGCTCTCGATCCACGTCGCTGGCCGCCGGCTCCGGCGGCGCGTACCGCTCGACCTCGGCGAGCTCGAGCTCGCGATCGATGAGGCGCGAGAGGACTTCGCGGACGGGATCGCCCGATCCGCCTGGCATCACGAGTCCGAGCTCGTACGCGGCGTTGACATCGCTCAACATGATCAGGCTGCCGGCGGCGACGGCGAGGACGCGATCGATGACCTCGCCCGCAGCCACGCCGCCCGCGCCGATCGTCAACACCACCGCGAGAATCGCAATCGACCGAACGGGTCCTCTCGACCCTCGATCCGAAGCGCGCGATGCTGCTGCCGGCGACGGGGGCACTAGAAGGCCTGTCCGAAGCTGATGAACCACGCGGTCAGCCCTTCCCCGGGCTGTGGCTTGACCTTGAACCCGAGGTCGACGCGAATGGGTCCGACCGGCGATTTGTACCGCAGTCCGATGCCGACGGCGCTCCTCAATTCAAGCAGGTCGATGTCGGACGCGTTGGCGAACACGTTTCCGCTGTCGACAAAGCCGACCATGCCGAGGCCGCCGCGCACCGGGACGCGCAGTTCAGCGTTGAAAATGGTTTCGGCGTTGCCGCCGATTGGAAACCCGTCTTTGATCGTATCCGGCCGGCCCAGCGTTTCGAGCGCGAACCCCCGCACCGTCGTATCGCCTCCGGCGAAAAATCGCTCGGGCTCCGGCAGGTCGCTGACGTCCTTGACGAGCACCTGGGCCCCGTTGCCGTCGATCTGCACGACATCGCGCGGGAACCCCGTCGCGACGCCAAGCCTCGCCTGCGCGGCGAACACGATGCCGTGGCCGCGCGGCAGCATCCGGAACGACTGAGCCGTGAACACCGACTTCGCGAAGCCGACCTCCGACCCGATGGCGCGGGCGGCGAGCTGCCCGAAGGCGCTGAGGTAATTGCCGTTGGTCGAATCGACCGGGTCGTCGCGTGTGTCGTAGAACCCCTGCGCGGAAAAGGACGACAAGCGGACCTGCGTGAACACTCGATCGATGACCGGCTGCTGGTCCGGCGTCACGCGGACGTCGAGGAGCTGGGTCCGCTGCAGCTGGTACGCCCCGCTGATGCTGACGCGGCGGGTCAACCGGCGCGACGCCTGCGCGGTGACGCTGCGTCGCGCGAAGTTGAAGCTCGATCGGATCTGCTGCTCGAGGGTCGCCGTCAGCACGCCGTCGACCTCGGTGCCGAGCAGGCGCGGCTCGTGGAACGTGCCGCGCAGCGCGTACTCCGTGAATCCCGATCCCACCCGCGCGTCGGACGACACCCCGGCAGGATGAAGGCTTGCGCTGCCGAACAGGTTGATCGAGCGGTTCTTGCCGAACAGGTTCCGGCGCCCCAGATCGACGAACGCCCGCGGCGCCAGCTCGAACTTCTGCGTGGCGACGCTGTTGTCCCCTTCGCTGCTCACGACGCGCAGCCGCCCCTCGAGACCGCCTCCGTACCCGAGGGTTGTCGGCGCGGCCTCCTCGACCGTCACCAGCAGGTCGCGCTCGTTTTCGTCGCCGTGCCTCAGCTCCGTGATCTGGGGCGCGCGCCGGAACAGCTGAAGCGCCGCGAGCCGGCGCTGGCTTTCGTATTCGGCGCTGAGGCTGAGCGGATCGCCGGGCTTCAGCTGAAGCTCCCGTTCGATCGTCTGCGCGCTCGTGCGGACGTTCCCCGCGATGAGGACGTGGCCGACCAGGACGCGCGGCCCCTCGCGTACGGTGAACACCGGGTCGGCTTCCGCGCCGTCGGCGCTGAACCCTGGCTGGGCATCGACCGAGACAAGGCGAAACCCGCGATTGGCGTAGGCGAGCTCCAGCGCGTCGCGGTCGCTTCTGATCCTGGCGTCGAAATACGGGGTACCTGGCTGCAGACTGAGCACGGCGCGGAGCTCGGCGTCGGGGACCGACGTATTCCCGGCGATGCTCACGGCGCCGACGATCGTCCGAACCCCTTCTGAAACGGCGATCGTGGCGACGATGGCCGCTTGAGACGTCTCGGCGGCCCTCGGTTCGGGCCGCGCCTCGGCCTGGACCTTCACCGACGCAAACCCGCGAGCGCGGTAGAACGCTTCGATCGCCGCCTGATCGAGGTCGAGATTCGCGTCCGAGAACGGCTCGCCCTCGCGCGTCCGCAGGCCCGCACGGAGTTCGGCGGCCGACAGCAGCGTCACGCCGGACAGCTCGACGCGCGCGACGCGATACTGGGGGCCGCGGTGCAGCGCGAACGTGATGAGCAGCTCGCCGTTGGCCTCCTGCCGCGTGTGGGGAGCGGCCGCATCGCGATAGCCCTGGCCGCGCAGGTACTCCTCGATGCGATGGCTCGAGTCTTCGAGCAGGTCCTCGTCCGCCGATCCCTCGCGCTCGACCGGCACGAGCTCTTCCCGTTTGTCGGCCGGCAGCGAATCGCCGGTGAACACGACGCGGACGTGCGGCCCGGGCTGTACCGACAGCGTCAGGTCCGCGACGCGATCGTCCGGGGAGAACACCACCGCCGGCGTGATGCGCGCCTCGTAGTAGCCGCGGCTGCGCCGGCTGTCGATGTACCTGGCGATCCGCGCGGCCAGGGCGTCGGGCTCGTACGGGGCGCCGGGCGCGACGTCGAGCCGCGCCAGCAGCTCGGATGTGGGAACGGTCGGCGTCCCTTCGACCGTGACGCGGCCGATCGTCGTGCGCGCACCGGGCTCGACCGTGAACACGAGCACGGCCGATTCCGATCGATGTTCGATGTCCGCGCGAGGGACGACCGCCGCGTGGCGGTACCCGCGCTCGCGCAGCGTCTCGACGATGGCCGCGGCGAGATCGTCCGCGCGCCCGAGCGGCGGCGACGTGCCGTAGCGCGCCACGACGACGCGACGCAGTTCGCCGACGTCGATCCCCGGCGCGTTCACGCCGCCGGCGAACGTGATCTTCGAGACGACATGAACCGGGCTCAGGTCGTAACGCAGCGCGACGCCGTTTGCGGCCATGGTCGCGTCGACCGACACATCGTCGAACCGGCCGAGGCTGAACAGGTGCGTCACCGTTTCGCGCACCTCGAGCATCGAGAGTGGACGTCCGACGCGTGTTTCAACGACCTGCAGGAGTCCCGGATCCTGCGTGTCGCGGCCGTCGAGCACGAGGCGGACCGACGCGACCGGCTTCCCGATGAAGTCGCCGACCGCGGCCTGGGCCGCCGCCGGGCAGAGCAGCACGGAGGCAAGGACCGCGAGCGTCTTCAGAACGTGTGCCTCACTCGGAATTCGATCGCATAGGTCTGCTGGTCCTCGTTGCGCGACAGCACCCACGACAGCCGATCGCTCTCCTCGTACTCCAGCAGCACGATCTGATCGTTGATCGTCGTTCCGAGGCTGCGCGAGAACGTGAGGTACACCCGGTCGGAGACGCGCTTTCCGATGGTCAGGCGGGCCGTCGGGTTCAGCCGCGACGTCTGCTGCCCGAACGGGTCGACGAACGACGGCGTGAGCTGGAAGGTGTCGACGCCGAAGGTCTGCTCGACGACCTTTCCCACTTCAGACGAGATCGGCCCGGTCAGCGCCTGGGTCGCCCGCGCCGTCAGGATGTCGGTCTGCGCCTGATTGGGATTCTGCTGCGCCCGCAGTTCGACGTCCTGGTTCCGTCGGACGTCGCTGAAGAGCAGCGCCAGCACGTCCGCGGTCGGCAGCGGCGGATCCGAGCTCACGGTGGGCTGCAGTTTGTCGCTCGTCCCGGTGGCGCCGACCACGATGCGATAGGTCTCGGAGGCGGATCCGGACGTGCCCGGGACGCGTACGTTGGTCTCAGCCTCGATGTCGAAAAACGGCTGAATGCGCGTCGGGTTGTTGAAGTCGATTGCGCCGCGCGTGAGGCGGTAGCGCCGCCCTTCGAAGTTCACCTCTCCACGCTCGATGTCGGCGTGGCCGGAGAGGACGGGCCTATCGAGTGAACCCTGCAGCGTGAGATCCGCGTTCGCGGCGAGGCGCAGGAGGTTCGTGTCCACCCGGAACGTGGAAGGCACGACGATCTTCACGTCGAGCTTGACGGGCGTGCCGGCCGCCGCCGGTTCCGACGGCGCGGGCAGCGGCGCGCCGCCCGCCGGGGAGCCGCGTGCGAAGTCGAAGATGCTGCCGGGCGCGTCGAGGCGGCGCGTCCAGACCGCGCTCCGCACGGTGACGGTGCCGCCCAGGATCGGGGCGCGCGCCGTTCCCGTCAGCGACAGATCGGCGTCGAGCGCCGAGCGGAGGCCGTCGAGCAGCCGAAGCTGCATGTTTTCTCCGTGTGCCGTGACGTTCAGATCGCCCGGCAGGTAGCCGTCGAAGCCGATGCGGCCGCCGAACTGCACGCGGCCGCCGCCCATCGTGGCCGACAGGTCGTCGAGCCGCACGCCTCGCGCGTCGAACATGACGGTGCCGTTGATCGCGTCAAACGCGTTCGGCAGCGAAAAATGACGGATGCGCCCGTCGGTGATCGTGGCGCTGCCCGAGATGACCGGCTGTCGCAACCGGCCGTTCACCGCGCCGGTCAGGACCGCGCGGCCCGAACCGCGGACGTCGCGGAAAAATCCCTGGAGGATCCCGAGATTCGCGTCGCCGCCAACCTGGAGCGCGATGTCGTCCCGGCCCAGCCCCACCGTTCCGGTCACGCTGAGATGCGTGTCGTCGCCCACGAGCTGCAGATCGCGGACGCTCAGCTCGCCGCCTTCGAGCCCGAGCCGGATCGGCGCCGCGTTCTTGAGTGCGTAGTCGAACAGGCGCAGCTCGAGGCGGTCGACCGTGCCGTCCAGCGCCAGCTTGTTGACGTTCGAGAGATCGCCGATGACGCGGATCGAGCCGCTTGCCAGCGCCGACGTCGTCGGCGACAGCTTCGGCAGGAACAGCCGCGCGTACTGATCGAACGAGCTGTCATGAAACCGAAGCGTGATGTCGGCATCGGCCTGCGGCATCAGCGAGACGCGCCCGGTTCCGGTGACCGCGAGGCTCGGTGACGCCGCGTCCACCTGTCCACTGAGCTCGCGGCCGCGCATCGAGAGGTCGCCGGTGACCTGGCCGACGGGCGCATCGCCGACCGCCATCTCGCTGACGCGGAACTTGACGTCGTTGCGCGGCAGGTCGAACGTGCCGTTGCCGGTCGCGGTCAGATCCACGCTGCCCGACAGCGGCCGACCCGGGTAGGCGAGGAGCGCGATCGAGCCGACGGGAATGCGGCGGCCGTCCATGTTGAAGGAATAGGTGGAATCCCAGCCGACGAACGCGGCCCCGGTGAGCGTCCCGGTGTCCTTGAGGATCGTGACGCCGTCGAGGCGGACGCCGGCCCCGTCGAACCGCAGCGAGGCGGACGCCGTGCCGAGCGGCTCGCCGTACGCCACGCCTGCCTCGATCGTCATCGCGCCGAAGCCGAGGGGACGCGCGCGCTGGCCGGTGAGGTGGAAATCGCCCGACAGCCGGCCCGAGAGCGGGTACTCGTCGATCGCGAACGCGTGGCGGAGGCTGTCGACGTCACGCCGGGTGACGCGGAAGCGCGCGTCGATCTCGTCGCCGCCGTCCTCGCGCGGCACCGCCAGAGAGAACCGCCCGTCCGCGCGAATCTCCGAATCGTCCAGCCGGATGACGCCGTCGCTGACCGTGATGTAGTCGTTGTCGTAGACGACGCGTCCGGTGCCGCTGCCCCAGCTCGTATCCCAGGCGCGCAAGCCCTCGCCGCTGAACGTCCCTTCGACCCGGGCACGGCGGAAGGGACCGGTCATCACGCCGTCGAATTCGCCGCGCCCGCCGATCGTGACCACGGCATCGCTCGCCGATCCGAAGTCGCGAATGAGGCCCGCGAGTACCTGATCGCTCTCCTGCCAGTCGTCGCTCGTCACATGAAAGGCGAACCGCGACTCGTCGCCCCACGCCGTCGCCCCTTGAAACGCGACCTGCGTGCGCTCGGTGGCGAACCGGCTCGGGCCGAGCTCGAGATCGGCCGCCGTGAATCGATAGCTCACCTCGGCGCTGATCGGCAGGTGGGTAGGCAGAGGCATCGGCGCGGATGGCCCCCGCTCGGCGCCGCGGCTGCGTTCGTCCGGCGGCGGACCGGCCGACGGCCGCCCGGCGTCACCGCTCGTCAGCGTGGTGGCGACGGCCGCACGGGGGCTGATGGTCGCGGTGCCTTCGTCCTGACGATCGACAAAGCGACCGAGCGGCCATTCGAGCAGGTTGTGGCCCGACCATGATCCGGCCAGGCGGAGCCCGCGCCAGGCCTCGAAGTCGCTGAACGCCGCCAGATCGGCGTCCGCATAGTCGAATTCGAACCGGGCCGTCGGCCGGACACTCTGGCCGAGGGGTTTGATCGAGTAGTTGAACCGCCCGCCCCCGCCGAAGAATCCGGCGCTGGCGTTCCGCACCTCGAAGAACCCCGGCGCCCATTGCAGCGAGCCGCGCAGGCCCGGGAAGCGGTAGTCGTTCCAGCCGAGGACTTCACTGCTGAAGGTACCGCTCAAATCGCGCACATCGTAGGGCGCGAGATGAAACCGGCCGCTGAACGCGCCGACGCCCGTCAGCTTCCAGTCCTGGTCGGCGAAGAAAATCTCGCGCATCCGCGGGAACTGGACGACCGAGTCGAAATCGTAGGTCTGCTCCGGCCAGTGGGCCAGGTCGACGTCGCCGCGCGCCACCGTCCTCGCGCCGTCGCTCTCGAAATCGACGCGGTCGAGGTGAATCCGCGAGCCGTCGATGACGAAGCTCGCGCGCATATTCGCCCACATCGGCGCGTAGTCCTGAATCTTCACCACGCCGCCGTTGAACACGGCCTCGCCGTGGTACTGCGGCAGGTTGCCGATCGTGATGTCCAGGTTTGGACACACGATGCTCCAGGGCGCCTCGTGATCCTCGAAGGTGAACTGCCCGCGGCCGGCATGAATGTACCGCGCGGTCGTGGTGAAGCGCTTCGGGCCCTCGGGGGTCGTGCGATCGCGCGTGAACTTCGGAAAATTATGGCCGCTCGGCCATTTTTCCACGTGCATCTGCCAGTCGGAGAGCTCCACCGACGTGATGGTGAAGTCGGGTTCACGACGGATCGCGGTGGACCAGTCCATCGCGACCGCCACGCGCTTCGCCGTGAAGAACGGCCGATCGCCCGGGTGAACGCCTTCGATGGTCAGGTCCTCGACGAGATACCGCCCGCTCAGCACGTGGATCGACAGCCGACCGATATGCATCGGCCGCTCGATGTAATCCGAGCCAGCCGACTCCGCCGCCCGGCGCGCCACCGGGCCGAGGTCGATCGTCAGCGACGCGACGACGGCCGCCGCGAGAATGGCAACGAGCAGCATGAAGCCGATGCTGATCAGGCGGGCGATTCTCCGGACGGCTGGACGCGTGATGAACTTCACTTCATCACCACCAGCAGAGCGCCGGCCTCGACCGACTGCCCTTGCCGCACGTGAACCTCGGTGACCGTCGCGTCACGCGAGGCGCGCAGCTCGTTTTCCATCTTCATCGCCTCGACGACCACGACCGGCTGCCGCGCAGCCACCGCATCACCGACGGCCGCGAGCAGCCGCACGATGCGTCCCGGCATCGGCGCGGTCAGGCGTATCGGTCCGCCGGCGACCGACGCGTCCGCCGCGGCCCGCCGGCGCCCGTTGACGACGACCGGCACCGTCACGCTGCCGACCCGCACGATCAGCTCACCCGGCGCCGCCCCGCGCGTCACCACCACGTCGTGCGGCGACCGGTGGTCGACGAGCAGCGACCAACGGTGATCGCCGATTCCGACGGCGTCCACCTCGTGCGGCCGGCCGTCGACCGTCACCGTCAGCCCGGAGGCGCCCGCGGTCACCGCAACCCGCCGGACCCGTCCGCCGGCTTCAATCTCGTACTGCAACGCCGCCCAGTGCCTCCGCGCGCGCAGCCGTCTTCCACCTCGACGGCGCGACGGCCGCCCCGTCGCCTCCGTTCCCGTCCGCGGCGCCGGTCCCGCGCGCGGAGTAGATCGCGGCCGCCATCGCGGCGATCTCTTCATCGGCCGCCGTCGCGGTCAGGAACGGACGCCCCTGCCGCTCCAGAAGGACCGCGTCGAGATAGGTGGTGTCGAACCGCCCCTCGAGAAACGCCGGCTGCCGGAAAAGCCACACGAAAAACGGCAGAGACGTCGCGACGCCGCCCACCACGTATTCCCCGAGCGCCCGCTCCATCCGATGGATTGCGTCCGTGCGGTTCTCGCCCCAGGCCACGAGCTTCGCGATCATCGGATCGTAAAACACCGGCACGTCGAACCCTGCCGCGGCCGCGCTGTCGACGCGGATTCCCGGTCCGGCGGGCATCTCGAGCGCGACGATGCGGCCGGGCGACGGCAGGAAGCGGTTGTCGGGATCCTCGGCGTAAATGCGGCACTCGACCGCATGACCTCGCGGCGCGAGGAGCGCGTCGGCGTCCAGATCGAGGCGCTCGCCGCGCGCGACGCGGATCTGCCAGTGGACCAGATCCACGCCGGTGACCATCTCGGTGACGGCGTGCTCGACCTGGAGCCGCGTGTTCATCTCCAGAAAATACGCACGCCCCTCATCGTCCACGAGAAATTCGATCGTACCGGCGCCCGTGTACGCGACGGCACGGCAGACGGCCTTCGCCGCCTCGGTGAGGGTGCGGCGCAACACCGCCCCAACCGCCGGCGATGGGCTCTCCTCGACCACTTTCTGATGGCGGCGCTGAATCGAGCACTCGCGCTCCACGAACGGTACGATCGTGCCGTGCTCGTCGCCGAGCACCTGGATCTCGATGTGCCTGGGCCGGGTCAGGCGGCGCTCCAGATACACGGCCGCGTCGCCAAACGCGGAATCCGCCTCCGAGCGGGCGGCGCGGACGGCGTCGGCGAGCTCGGCCGGATCGACCACCGTACGCATCCCCTTGCCGCCGCCGCCCGAAACGGCCTTGACGATCAGCGGGAAACCCACGGATCGTCCTGCGGCCTCGATGTCCGACGCCGTCGCGTCGGGTGGAATCGGGTCGACCGTCCCGGGAACAATCGCCACGCCGGCGCGCTCCGCCGCCTGCCGCGCCATCGTCTTGCTGCCCATCACCGCGATCGCTTCCGGCGTGGGTCCGATGAACCGCAAGCCCGCGTCGCGAACAGCGCGGGCGAACTCGGCGTTTTCCGAGAGAAACCCGTAGCCGGGATGAACGGCATCGGCGCCCGACTTCTGCGCCGCCTCGATCAGCCGATCGATGCGCAAGTACCCCTCGCGCGGCGCGTTCCCGCCGATCGCGTACGCCTCGTCCGCCATTCGGACGTGCGCGGCCGCGCGGTCGCACTCGGAGTACACGGCGACAGGGGAGATGCCCATCTCGCGGCACGCCCGAACGATCCGAACGGCTATTTCGCCGCGGTTGGCGATGAGAATCCTCTTCACCGGAGCCGCTCTATTGTATCCGTCCGCGTCGCCCGGACCGGTGGCTTCGTGCCGCGACACGCGCTCGGGTCCGCATCGCTCCCGAGCACCCGGGGCCTACAACGGAATATTGCCGTGTTTGCGCGGAGGGTTCCGGTCGCGTTTGGTCTCGAGCGCCTTGAGCGCGGCGACCAGGCGTCGGCGGGTCTCGCGGGGACGAATCACCGCATCGATGAACCCGCGGCTGGCGGCAATCGACGGGTTCGCGAACTTCTCGCGGAACTCGGCCACCTTCTCCGCGCGGGCGGCGGCCGGATCCGACGCCGCTTCGATCTCCCGGCGGTAGAGGATGTTCACCGCGCCCTCGGGTCCCATCACGGCGAGC
>JADMIO010842111.1_pt1 | contig 10915 bp, 16 predicted proteins | sample 8958161 | NCBI WGS metagenome assembly JADMIO01 (sample SAMN16585339, study PRJNA669376) | soil metagenome | isolation source: Crop rotation soil | place: USA: Cullars Rotation, Alabama | collected 2011 | reverse complement strand
CTTTCCCAACACTCGATAATGAGGGAAGTCTTCGTCAACGCCTCAATTTGCTTCGGCATGCGCCGAAAGCAGAATTCCACTTTGGGGATTTTGACAGCCTGCTTCCGGACCGGTACGAAGCAACGGCATAAAGCTCAGTAGAGCATCAGCGTCGTTTTTGTATTTTTCTGTTCTCATTCCGGAGGTCATATGGGCGCCCTCCTAGCAGTGTCGTCTCGGTTGATTCGCCACACTCCAGCAACGAAACAGCTCCTCGAAGGAGCGGATCTGCTGGAGAAAGTGAAAGGCTTCGGGGAATACGGCGAGGAAACTCCAGGCGAAGAGGAAGAACCCCTCTACGCTTGGCGTCTTGCCAGCGGACAGGTTGTGCACGAAGCGGTTCGTGCATCCAACTGCTTCCAGATCGCGCTCAAGGATCCGGAAACTGGCAGCTGGATTGAGGCATCGTTGTAGGGTCTGATCTCAAGCAAAAGAGTGTGTGTGGTTTATACCGCACACACTCTTATTTTTTTGATTTTATTCTTTCTTCATAACCCTTTTATACAATAGGCGGGTGGATTTTATTAAAAAATATTGGCTGGAAATTATTGCCGCGCTACTTTTATGCGCGAATCTTTTTGTTTGGTACGCCGTGTATGTTGAGCGACCAACCAACAAACTCACCATCGCGTTTCTAAACATCGGCCAAGGTGATGCCATATATATAGAGTCACCAACTCACAATCAACTTTTAATTGACGGTGGCCCACCACGGAAAATTTTAAGCGAACTTGGCGGCGTCATGCATTTTTACGATCGTTCGATCAATATGATTCTGGTCACCAATCCGGATCAGGATCATATCGGCGGCTTTATTGATGTTCTCAATAATTATGACGTTGGTGAAGTGGTTGAACCAGGTACGCATTCTGACTCAGCAACATACAAAACGCTTGAAGAAGATATTTCTGCTGAACATGCAAAAGATGAAATGGCTAAACGAGGCATGGTGGTTCATCTTGGTGGGGGAGCCGATCTCCATATTCTCTTTCCCGACCAAGATGTTTCGACATGGGCCACTAACGACGGATCAATCATGGCCAAACTCACCTATGGTTCAACATCGGTCATGTTCACAGGCGACGCACCGAGCAAAACTGAAGAATACACGACGTCACTTAGTCCAGATATTATGAAAAGCGATCTCTTAAAAGTTGGTCATCATGGTTCACGCACTTCTGCCTCAGAAAGTTTTGTCATTGCAGTAGCACCAAAATACGCCATCATTTCCGCCGGAGTTCACAATAAGTACAGTCACCCACATAAAGAAACATTGGAGCTTTTCCAAAAATTAAAAATCCCCGTTTTGGGGACATATCAGATGGGGAGGATTGTGTTTACTTCTGATGGGAAGCAGTTCAACTTAATTAAATAACCCCCGCTTTCTTGAGTGTGGCGTAAGCACCGTTCTTGTTAATGGTCTTGATGGCTTTGGTGGAAAGCTCAAGAGTGATTGTTTTTTTCAATTCAGGAATATAAAGCGTCTTCTTCTGAAGATTTACGTATTTCCGGATTTTGCCGGTTGGGTTGAACTGCGTGGCGCGAGTTCGGTTAGAATAACCGCCGCCGACACGTGATCCTCGTTTTGTAACTGGACAGATTTTCATAAAAATTCGCACCTATAGTGCACAGAGTGCGAGATTTGAATAGTAGCATATATAGGTGTATTGGCAAGCCGTTTGCTATACTACTAATCTATGGATCCGATCAGCCTTATTTTTTCAATTGTCGTTCTCATTCTCTCTATCGTTATTCATGAGGTGTCTCATGGCTATGCGGCATACATGCTGGGGGATAAGACCGCGTTTTATGAGGGGCGACTCACTCTAAATCCAATTAAGCACCTTGATCCAATGGGCTCAATCATTATTCCGCTTCTCCTTATCTTTTCCCAGGCAGGATTTGTTATTGGTTGGGCCAAGCCGGTGCCATACAATCCATATAATTTGAGAAATCAAAAGTGGGGCGAGGCTTGGGTTGCGTTCGCTGGGCCACTTTCCAACATCATTATCGCGGTCCTCTGCGGAATCTTGGTTCGACTGTCTCTTGCGAATGGCATGGTTGGTGCCTTCGTGAGCTTCCTAAGCACGGTCGTATTCATCAATATTGTTCTGGCGATTTTTAACTTGGTGCCGATCCCGCCTTTGGATGGTTCGAAAATCCTTTTTATGTTTTTGCCATTACGCTATCGAAATGTGCGCAACTATCTGGAACGTTATGGATTTATTCTCACGCTCGTTTTCATTTTGTTTTTCTGGCACCTTCTTTATCCTCTTATTGTCTGGGCTTTTACTTTATTGACCGGCATCACCGGTTAAGCTTGCACAGAAAAGGGGAATATAGTACAGTAGGGCCACGGATTTGAAGCCGTTTTTTTATCGAAAACCCGATGCCAACGATCAATCAATTAGTAAAACGAAAGCGAGTTTCGACAAAACGCAAGAGCAAGGCCGTTGCTCTGGCGCGCGGTTTCAACACGCTCCAAAACCGACCAAAATTTTACTCATCTCCTTTCAAACGAGGCGTTTGCACCAAGGTTACAACCAAGACTCCTAAAAAACCTAACTCGGCTATCCGCAAGATCGCCCGCGTTCGTCTCACCAACGGCATGGAAGTGACCGCCTACATCCCTGGCGAAGGCCACAACCTTCAGGAGCACTCTGTGGTTATGCTCCGAGGTGGTCGCGTCAAGGACGTTGGACTTCGTTACACCATTGTCCGCGGTGTTCTTGATACGCAGGGAGTAGAAAAACGCCGCAAAGAGCGCTCGGCCTACGGCACCAAGAAACCTAAAGCTTCTTAATCTTATTTTTCATGCGAAGAAAAATCCGAAATAAACATATAATTAATCCAGATATCCGCTTTGACTCGGTCAAAGTTGAGAAATTTATCAATGTCGTCATGGAGCGCGGCAAGAAAAATACTGCTCGCGGTGTTGTGTATCGTGCCATGGATCTTGTTAAGGAAAAAACCAAAGAAGATCCGATGGTTATTTTCGAGGCAGCGATGAAAAACACGGCTCCAACGATGGAAGTTCGTTCACGCCGCGTTGGTGGTGCCAACTACCAAGTGCCGCGCGAAGTTCGACCAGAGCGACGCCAGTCTCTTTCAATGCGCTGGATCATCGGTGCTGCTCGTTCAAAGAAAGGCGCTGAAATGCACAAGAAACTCGCTGACGAACTCATCGCTGCTTCTAAAAATGAAGGTGAAGCGGTTAAAAAGCGCGAAAATACTCACAAGATGGCCGAAGCCAATAAGGCCTTTGCTCACTTTGCTTGGTAATCTCGATTTTAATCAAACAAAAAACCGCCCTCGGGCGGTTTTTTGTTTTCTTGAATACTAAATCCCTTGTAACGCTTGTGAGTAAAGGGTAGGGTTAGTGCTGTAGCTGCATTGGTAAGGACCAAAAGCTCCGAAGCCGCCTCCAAAACTGCCTAAACTTTGGCCGCCGTTACACGCGTTGTTAAGTGATATCCAACCAAGGCCGTAATCCTTGCATCGCGTTGGGTTGCTTGGGTCCGTAGCCAGACAGACATAAATAATGCCCGTTGCTGTTCCGCCTGAACCGATACCAATAACATCAGTGCTTGCTGGTGGGCCAGGAATGAACGGAGTTAGGCTTGAGTTAAGTGCATTATCAACCGGAACATTATCGTAACCGCATACATTGCCAGGATTACCTTGACCGAGACAAGCGAATGAGTTAACTCCGGCTGTTGGCATCGGATAATAGCCATTGTGGTCGCTTGCGTAGAGTTCAATCGCCTTGGTGTATTCAGCGACAGTCGATGTTTTTCGAGCGTCAGCCGCCTTAAACCGGGCCGTGGCTAGACTCACAAGGATAATAGCGGCAATAATTCCAATGATGGCAATAACGACCAAGAGCTCAATCATCGTGAAGCCGCGGCGTAGTTTGTTTTTCATATAAATGTAGTATATCGCTTTTAGTTTAATTAAGGTGTTCCAACTGTGGACATCTCAAGAGGTTTAGGTTACAATCTCCACCACAAGAGGGGCTCCCTCGTTTTTATTATCAAAAGCCACATATGAACCGCGACTATCCATTAGAAAAAGTTAGAAATTTTGGAATCATTGCCCACATCGACGCCGGCAAGACTACTACGTCTGAGCGTATTTTGTATTATACGGGCATGACCCACAAGATCGGTGAAGTCCATGAGGGCGAAACCGTGACTGACTGGATGGAGCAGGAACGAGAGCGCGGTATTACGATTACCGCCGCCGCCATTACCTGTTTCTGGAATCCGACCTACATGGGCACGGATACTTCCAAAAAAGTCCGTTTCAATATTATCGACACCCCAGGACACATCGACTTCACGGCTGAAGTGAAGCGATCACTCCGAGTTTTGGACGGTGCCGTCGTCGTTTTCGACGGTGTGGCCGGTGTTGAACCGCAATCTGAAACCAACTGGCGTTATGCCGATGACGGCAAAGTGCCCCGCATCTGTTTCATCAACAAACTCGACCGCATGGGCGCGTCTTTCGAGCGTTCATACAAGTCCATTCTTGATCGCTTGAATCCAAACGCTGTACGCATTCAAATGCCGATCGGTGCAGAGGAAAATTTTGAAGGTGTCATCGATCTCATGAAGATGAAGGCCTACTATTTTGAAGGCGACATGGGCATGACGATTCGTGAAGCCGAAATCCCGGCCGAATACATGGAAGAAGCCAAAAAGCACCGCCACGAGCTCGTTGAACGCATTGTTTCTGAAGACGATGCGGCGATGAGCGCTTACCTTGAAGGCAAAGAGCCATCACTCGATGAGCTCAAAAAGATTTTGCGCAAAGCGACACTCGAAGTCCGCCTCATTCCAGTCATGACTGGCTCGGCTCTTAAAAACAAAGGCGTGCAGCTTGTCTTGGATGCTGTTGTTGATTACCTTCCATCTCCACTCGATATTCCACCCGTTCACGGCATCGACCCAAAAACTGGCGAGGAAATCTATCGTCACGCTGATGACAATGAACCATTTTCAGCTCTCGCATTCAAACTTCAAAACGATCCATTCGTCGGCGCGCTGACGTTCTTCCGGGTTTACTCCGGTACGATTGAAGCCGGCACCTACATTTACAACTCAACAACAGGCGAAAAAGAACGCCTCGGCCGCATCGTCCGCCTCCAAGCAGACAAGCGCGAAGAAGTGAAAAAAGTTTTCTCGGGAGAAATTGCTGCTGCGGTGGGCCTCAAAGGCGCGAAAACATCACACACGCTGTGCGATGAAAATAATCCGATCATTTTGGACCCAATCAAGTTCGTTGAACCGGTGGTGTCACTCCGTATTGAACCAAAAACAAAAGCCGATCAGGAAAAAATGGGCATGGCCCTGAAAAAACTTTCCGACGAAGATCCAACATTCAAGATTTCATCCAACACTGAAACAGGGGAGACGATTATTTCAGGCATGGGCGAGCTTCACTTGGATATTATGATCGATCGTATGAAGCGCGAATTTTCTGTCGAGGCCAACGTTGGCAAGCCGCAAGTTGCTTACCGCGAAACCATTACGGGCACGGCTGAAGCTGAACACAAATACATCAAGCAATCCGGAGGCAAAGGTCAGTACGGTCACGTTAAAATTACCTTGAAGCCAATGGAGCCTCTCGAAGAAGGTGCCAAGATTCCAAAGAACGTAAAGCGTTATGACAATTTTGAATTTATCGACAACATCAAGGGCGGTGTCATTCCTCAAGAATTTATTCCAGCTGTTGAAAAGGGTGTGCGTGAAGCTATGGAACGCGGTATCATCGCCGGTTTTCCAATGGTGAATATCTCTTGTGATCTTACTTTCGGTTCATATCACGATGTTGACTCTTCCGAAATCGCCTACAAAATCGCCGCGTCGCAAGCTTTCCAGGATGGTGCTAAGCGAGCTCGACCCGTTATTCTTGAACCGATCATGAAGATTGAAGTTTTGGCTCCTGAAAAATTCTTCGGCGATGTAACCGGTTCACTTTCCGCCAAGCGCGCCCAGATTGAAGGTTTCGATGATCGCCCGGGTGGCATCAAAGTCATCCACGCTCTCGTACCACTCGCTGAAATGTTCGGATACACAACCCAGCTCCGATCGATGACCGAAGGTCGCGGCAATGCCCAGATGGAATTTGCTCGTTACGAAGTTGTGCCGCCACAAGTTGAAAAGACTATTGTTGAGGCTCGGAAATAAAATATAAAAATCGAATTAGAAAAAAGCCCCGGGCTCGAGATCGAGTCGGGGCTTTTGCTTTGTTAAATGCGCATGTGTCATTGTCATTGGACGAGGTCGCACTGCTCGAGTTCACGTCCAATCCGAACCGAAGCGACGTGGCCATCCACAAACGCGACGTTCACGTATCCGCGGTGTCGATTGCGATCAAATGACGCGTCACCGTCACTCAAGCTTCCTCCATAAGCTTGGAAGGCGTCGTAGAGCGTGACGTGTGTTGCGTCACTAAGCGGCGGGTCCCACAGGAGACCAAGGTTGTGGCCACAGTCGGATACGAGGACCATGGTCGACGGTCGGTGAATGGCGCTCACTTTGCCTCGCAGCCGGTAACGATCGTAGCTCCTGTCGTAGTCGAAGCTTCCGACCGTGCCGCTCCAGGCATAATCGAACGTCGTTTGCCAGGGATTGTTGGCCCAGTTGTCATCCTCGCGAGCAAAGAGCATTGACTCAGACACGCCATTGCACCTTTGAGCGCTGAAAAAATCGCTCCGATTGGCTGAAGGGCAGTGATAGATCTGGGTCCCGGCGTAAGAACTTTCTTCCTTGTACCAAGCCGCCAGAGGGAGATCGGGTCTCCCTTTGTTTTCGTCTTGGAGGAATGCGATCGCCGCCGGCGTCGGAAATTTTCCATAGACGGATTCACCGCCGATGTAGTTGGGTTCCAGTGTGTAAGCGTAACGACTTCCGTCCGGGTCGCCGACCGCGGCTTCAAGGCTACTTTCGGTTGGTCGGACTCGAACTCGGCCGGTCAAGGGAAAGTATCCATCGTGCCTGCTTTCCCAGGAGGAAGCTTTGAGGCAGATATCGTGCAGGTGCGAAGTGCAAACGGTTTTATTGCTTGCATTCCGAGCCAGTTGCACGGCCGGAATCAGAATTCCGATCAAGATGACGATGATTCCGATCGCCACCAAGAGTTCGATGAGGGTGAATCCCTTTTTCATGACAGTTCTCCTTGTAGCGATCTCAAGTGCCTTCCAGCCATGACACAACACCATACGAGAAAGAGGTCGAACACAATTGCCACCAGTGGATCAAGAACGATGACGTCGCCGAAACAAGCGCAGTCTGTTTCTGGATGACGTAAGAATCTCCAGATCTGGAACCCCGTCGCGCCGGTAAAAAAAACGAGCGCGGCGAGGAGACTGATTGATCGAACGGATCGTTTCGGGAAGAAAATCCCGAACGCAATCCAGAGTTCGATGAATGACACCACAAGTGGCAGCCACTCTCGAACTTGGATTGGGATCCAGGTGAACAAAGAAACGGCGATTAGGAAGCTCGTTGGCCGCAGGGCTTTAAGCACCGCGGACACGATAAGAATCAGTCCGACAAGCTGATGGGCGACAGGCGCCGCATCGGCGAGGAGGGACTTTTTTCTCAGGTTGCCTTCAAGCGTTTGAGTTGCCATCGGACTCCTTAGAGGGCGATTCTCGGAAGCTGGGTCACGTGGTGCGTGGCCATTCGGCAGACGTAATCGTACTGCCAGCGGTCACGCTTTGCGTCCCAGTAGAGTTTTTCCCAAATGGGATATCGTTCACCCATAGCGTCTTCAACAACGAATGTCACCTCGGCGTAATACGTTGTGCCGTGGTGTTGAATCGTGTCTTCATCGGGGCAGACGTGAGTTGGAAAGAACGCCGCATTTTGGGAAATGCTGCCGCGCTCTTTGCCGTGGTAGAAAGCAGCATCTTCTTTGCTGATGTTCCACCCTAACACATCTTGGTTGCCCGACGTGTTCTTTGGGCCGGCGATCACAAGCGATGCTCGCATGAACTCGGGTTGGACAACGTATCCGGTCAACGCAACACTTGGATTGTTGTTGGCCAGGTACATTTTTTTGAACTCAGGATCGTCAGGAAAATTTTCCCGGGCGATATACTGCTCGTACGGCATGCCGCTTGCAACAGCGACGGCGCACGAGATCTGAGCCAAGAGTTTAATCCGCATGGTGTCCGGCATTTCCCGTAGGCATGCCGCACTCCTTGCGTCGCTCTCCAAGCACTTCCAGTAGCTAGGGCCCAAGAGATCCGCGACTCGGTCGGGATCCCTTTCGGCTTGAACCACTGGCAGGGAAGCGTAGGTTGATACGGTCTTTTTGTGCTTGAAGGCCCCGAACAGTAATGCGCTCACAATCATGAACGCAGCGATCAAAAGGCCTTTACGCATGGTCACTCCTTTCTGCGGTTCAATTGAAGAAGAGCCCGCGACGCAAGCGTCGCGGGCTCAAAGATCTTCGCACGCATGAAACTCAGGCCGGCGCCGTCAGACCGCGAGCCACTGCTCCTTGGTGCTGCAAACACCATTTTCGCAGTGGTTTTTTTCTTCCGTCGGCGGGCCCTTGCAGGCCTTGTCGCACTGGAACTTTTCATTCGTGGTGCCGGCGTGGTTGATGCTCGATCGGCCATAGACGTTGGCGACCGTGAACCCTACCGTGACGAGGGCGATCAAGCAGTGCAGGACTGCTTTTCGCCGAAAGAGATAACGCATCGGAGATCTCCTAAGATAAGAAAGGAAAAGTTTGGAAGCAGAGACAGCCCTGCTTCACCGGATGCCTTTAATCATCCGTTGACATGCAATTTAACAAAGGACTACCATCCACTGTAAATTTTAACTATAAATCATTAATATTGTACATATTGACAAATATTAAATTTATTTCATATAAAATCACTGAATCGTATTGTTGAGGCTCAAAAATAGTGGTGTAATATTTCCTCTACCCATCCGTCTTATAAGGTACAGACAAGTCTTACCTTGTCCAGTTATCATTAATCAGCACGCATGAAAAAAACTATTATTTCAGGTCTTGTAATTCTCGGTACGGTCATTCCTATGGCGGCTTTTGCCGTTAGTACTGCCGGCGTAGGTCCAACAGATATCGCCGCTCAGATCGATAGCATCAATGTTCAGATCAGAGATTATCAAGCCAAGATCCAGGTTCTGCAGGACCAAATTGGTCAGTTGAAGCAGCAACTTCCTGGCTACACGGTGACGGCTCCGATTTTGCCAAAGTCAGGCATCATTCCGGGTAATCCAGGTGTACCAACGGATCGTCCAACAAGTCCACGTCAGCCAATGTATGGTGATCAAACTTGCTACATTATAAATCGCAGCCTTGATCTCGGTGCCCAGGGCGACGATGTAAAATCAGTTCAGCAATTTCTGAACGATGAGGGTTACATGGTTAACGTAACGGGAAAGTATGATGACCCAACAGCTAAAGCAGTTGGTAAATTCCAGATCGATAACAATATTCAGCCAGTGAAAATTGTCGGACCACTTACTCGAGCCAAGATTAACTTCCATCTAAAATGCGGTGGACTGACTCCTCCAACTACACCCGTGTCAGGATATCCTACGCCGGTAAAAGTCCCAGCCAATCCAGATATTCCCGTCTCAACCAATAACCGATAACTCATGAAAAATCACCCAGCGTCTCCGCTGGGTGATTTGTTTTTCTCGGCATTTTTTGGCATCAGACTCCTCCTGGCGTTTTGGATGGGTCTGCCTCCTTTGGTCGGGGGATGCCGTGTTCATCCATGAACTTGTACAAAGAACTGCGCAGAATTCGACGGAACTTACTTCCAGGGACAATGAAACCCTGAAAGCATCCCGAATCGTACAATCGAATCACCGTCTGCATCGGCAGCCCTAAAATTTTCGAGGCTTGGCCACTACTCAAAATCGGGTCGTCCTCCGGTATGGCGTCGATTCGACTGAGTGGGATGTTGTGCTTCTCCATGAAGGCGATGAGTCCAACTCGCGTGATTCGACGATGCGAACTGCCTGGGATCAAGTAACCTTTGATGGCCTTGGCGTCGAATGCGCGGATAACCGTTTGAATCGAAATTCCGCAGATCCGGGCGACTTCGCCGGTTGTAAAAATAAGCTGCGGTTTCGGATCTGCTGTTGTCGGTGGCGCTCCCAGTTCAGGTGCTGTCATGGCAACTCCTTTGTTGAAAAGACCAGCCTAAAACTTATTTGACTTGGAGCACGCTCCGGATCGTTTGCAAAACATCATGTGAAGACGCCGTTCGCGAAATCTTTGCATCAAAGACATCGTGATTGACGGGTTTGTCACCGATCAAGGCGATTACTTTGAGCGTCTGTTGCTCTGGCTTGCTCTGAACGACAGTGAACATTTCGTTCAGCATGCTTGTCTCACAGTGGGTGTCCAGGATGAGGACATTCGGCGACAGCTTTTCCCACAACGTTCCAACAGCAAACGCATTTGCGGCGAGCTCGACCGCGACCGTAGCGCTCCGAAGTGCCTCCACCAGAACCTCATTTGCCTTGTCGCGACTCACAATAAGTACGCGCGCAGTCTGATGGCGGACCGGATTGCGGATGCCATGCTCGGTCATGAACGCAAAGAGATTATCGAGCGGCATCTCGTACTGCTGCATGAAGCTGAGAAGGTTCTCGATCGGAACGCGCCGATCGCGAGAGCCTGGAATCCGGAAACCTTTCAAGGCCCCTTTGTCGATCCAGTTGCTTACGGTTCGTGGGGCAACGTTGCAGATTTTGGAAATTGTCCCGGTCGTCAGATGCTTGCTGTACGTGGCGGTGCTCTGATGAATCCCCTAATGATTTTTATCAAAATCATTAAGTTAAGGTAGATACACATCTTGTCATATGAGGGAAAG
>JADMIO011482898.1_pt1 | contig 10917 bp, 11 predicted proteins | sample 8958161 | NCBI WGS metagenome assembly JADMIO01 (sample SAMN16585339, study PRJNA669376) | soil metagenome | isolation source: Crop rotation soil | place: USA: Cullars Rotation, Alabama | collected 2011 | reverse complement strand
CGCCGCCGACATTCGCATTGCGCGCAAGGCAGGCGGAAAGATGGGGCTGCCCGAAGTGTCGCTTGGCGTGCTGCCGGGTACCGGAGGTACGCAGCGTCTGGTGCGAGTGGTTGGAAAATCGAGAGCGATCGAGCTGATGGCGACGGGTGAGTTGTTCGCGTTTGAAGTGGGTCGCGAGATCGGGTTGATCGACCGGCTGATGATTGCCGACACAGGCGAGTCGTTACTCGAACAGGTGCTTGAATACGCGCGACAGTTTACGGCGCCGGCGAAGGCATCGATGGCCGTCGGCAGAATCAAACGCAGTGTGCAAACGGGTTCTGAATTACCATTTGAAGCGGCACTCGCACTCGAGCGCGAACTACAGCAGCAACTGTTTCAATCAGAGGACGCGAAAGAAGGCCTGGACGCTTATGTGAACAGGCGGCCGGCGCAGTTCAAGGGACGATAGATGTACGAACACATTCAGGTCTCAGAGGCTGAAGGCGTCGCGACGATCACTTTGAATCGTCCCGAAAAGCTGAATGCGTTCATCGGCCACATGCGGCGCGATCTGGCCGAAGCGCTCGAGCACGCCGGAAGTGATCGCAATGTTCGGGTCGTGATTGTCACTGGCGCAGGCAGGGCTTTTTGTGCGGGTGGTGATGTCGTGTTCATGGCCGAGTTGATGGAGCGACGTGACGCGGAAGAGTTCGCACGTATTCTCGGCGCGGGACGTCGCGTTATTCTCGCGATTCGCCAGATGACCAAACCCGTGATCGCGGCGATCAATGGTCCAGCCTCCGGAGCAGGGTGTAATCTCGCGTTCGCTTGCGACCTGCGTATTGCGTCAAGCACTGCTACGTTTAGTCAATCGTTTGCGAAAGTCGGCCTTCATCCGGACTGGGGTGGCACTTATTTTCTGCCGCGCCTGGTGACGCCGAACAAAGCATGCGAGCTGTTCTTTCTCGGCGAATCGATCGATGCAGCGGAGGCACTGCGATTAGGGATCGTGAACCAGGTGGTCGCGCCGGAGGAATTGGAAAGCGCGACAATGCAGCTCGCGGAACGTCTGCGCGCGGCGCCGCCGATCGCGCTGGCGGCAGCAAAACACGCGGTGTACATGAGTGACGAGTCCGACCTCGAGGTGATGCTGCGCTACGAAACAGAAGCGCAGTTGCGCTGTTTTGAGTCTGAAGACGGCCACGAAGGCGTGCGGGCGTTCCTCGAAAGGCGAGAACCGCGATTTACCGGACATTAAAATGCTCAATGGAAAAACCGCACTCATAACCGGTGGCGGCCGTGGCATTGGCCGCGCGATCGCTCTTGAGTTCGCACGTCACGGCGCGCGCGTCGCTGTCGCAGCCAGAACCGCTGACCAAGTGGAACAGGTCGCCGGCGAGATCGGTAACGGAGCAATCGCGCTCGTTTGCGACGTCTCCGATCCGGCAAGCGTCGCACGCATGTTTAGCGACATACGCGAACGTCTTGGGGACGCAGACATGCTGGTTAACAACGCCGGAGTGGCGGAGAGTGCAACGCTCGTCAACACAACCGACGAGCTCTGGCATCGCCATCTTTCGATCAATCTTTCCGGAACGTTCTATTGCACCAGGGCCGCACTGCCTGCGATGTTGAAGAAGGGTTGGGGACGCGTCATAAACATCGCGTCGATTGCGGGCAAAACTGGTGCGCCGTACATCGCCGCATACTCAGCATCGAAGCACGGTGTACTGGGCCTGACGCGCTCGATCGCTCTCGAAGTTGCGACCACCGGAATCACAGTCAACGCGATCTGCCCGGGTTATGTCGACACTGACATGGTCTCGCGTGGCGTTGAGAGAATAACTGAACGAACCGGACGCACTGCTGACGAAGCTTTGGACTCACTCAAAAAGATGAGCCCTCAGAATCGACTGGTCACGCCTGAGGAGGTGGCAGCTATCGCATTGTTGCTTGCTTCTGAGGAAGGGCGTGGCATCAACGGTCAGGGGATCAACGTCGACGGCGGCACGGTGCTGTTTTAGGAGAACTGGCGCTCGTTCGGAGTTCAGCCTTTAGGCTGCTGTTCGGGCAAGCTAAAGCTTGAACTCCAAACGCATCTCAAATTCCTTTCGCAAGTTCATACACAAGTCTGATCGGCAATCCCATGATGTTGAAATAGTCGCCTTCAATCTCTTCGATGAAGAGCGACGCTTTTCCCTGTATTCCATACGCTCCCGCTTTGCCGAACGGCTCGCCTGAAGCGATGTACCAATCGATCTCGCGATCACCGATCTCTGCAAAGCGGACCCGCGTCGTCTCATGTGCGACTCGCGATTCGCCGCCAACTCGCACGACCGCGACCCCGGTCAGCACGTCATGCCACTTGCCGTTCAAAAGGTCCAACATACGTTTCGCATCGGCCTCGTCGACAGGTTGGCCCAGAATCTGATCTGCAATCACAACTGTCGTGTCGGCGCCGAGCACGATCCCTTGCTCGAGACGCTGCGCCACGGCTTCTGCTTTGGAACGCGCGAGTCGCTTCACGTACGCCGCGGGCTCTTCCTGCGATTTGACCGACTCATCGATACCAGCAACCATCACTTCGTGTGGCCAGCCGGCACGGTTGAGTAGTTCTGTGCGTCTTGGACTGCTCGAAGCGAGCACCAGTTTTTCTCGAAGGAAGTCCATCTGCTTGCTGCCCGCAGAGTTTGCGTGTTTCAATCGACGAGCGCAAGCGCATTCACATGAATCAACTGATCAAATCGTTGCCTAACGTTCTGCGCGCCGCCGGTAACTCGGAAGAAGTTGCCGAAGCGGCCGCGATTGCGGCGTGGAAACACGCTGCGGGCGACGGGTTGAAAGGTCACGCAGTACCGGTAAAACTTGCAAACCGGACGCTGACAGTTGCGGTCTCGGATCTCATCTGGCAAAAGCAGTTGCAGTCGATGCGGGGACAACTCCTGTTTCGAATCAACAACATCCTGGGCCAACCAATTGTCGGAGCGATCGAATTCGTGGTTGATGCCAAACTGGCCACGCCGCAGGCTGAGGAACGAAAACAGGAGGAAGAGCCGCTCGACAACGAAGTGCCGCTTGAATTATGGTCAGCAGCAAACGCGATTAATGACAAAGGGCTGCGCAAAAGTTTTCTGAAGGCTGCGACGCGGTCGCTGAAACGCAAATGCCAATAACTCAATCAGATATAGAGAAGGTCGCGCAGCTGGCGCATCTCGAGCTGGCCGAGGAAGAACTAAAAACCTTCGGCGCACAAATCACCGAGATCGTGAACTACGTCGAACAGCTCAACGAGCTCGACACCACTAACGTCGACCCCGCTATTGGCGGCCTAACCCCCGAAGGCGCCGGCACAATGGCCTCCCGCGCCGACGAAGTCACCGGCTCGCTGGGCCAAAAAATCGCGCTCGCCGAAGCCCCCGACGCCTCGTCCGGACACTTCCGCGTTCCAAAAGTGTTGTAGAATGTAGACTCTCACGACAAAACTCAATCGATTTGAAAGGGCGTCCTCACAATGCAAACTCCGCCACTTCAGCCATTGCACCATTCAAGCCTGCTGAATCAGACCAAGTTAAACCTCTATGCTAGACTACCTACTGCTGAATTACTGAAGTCACTTGCGCCAGGCGAACCGGGAGCACTCAAAGTTCGCGAAGACGGAACTATTCTTGATGGTCATCATCGAATCGAAATTCTGCGGAGTCGCGGTATTGATGTGAACAATTGCCGCGGGAAATTCTCTCGAAAGATTGAAGTGCTTACGCTGAAACCGGACATTTATTGGATCCAGGGATCGTGGCCCGGCAAGTTAGCAATTCTTGCTCGGCCTCGGGGTTCCGACTGGCTGCTCGACGAAGTGGCAGGTTGGAAGAATGCTGGGTTGAATATCGTCGTCTCTCTCTTAACTCGAGGTGAAGACTCCGAATTAGGATTAGTTGATGAACGCGAGCTCGCGCAACGTAATGGATTGGTGTTTATTAATTTCCCAATTGCGGATTACAGCGTGCCAACTTCAGAAAGGGATCTGTGCCAGCTTCTTTCCAAACTGGACGAAGCATTGATGCGTGGTCAGAGTGTGGGGATTCACTGCCGGCAGGGAATTGGACGGTCTTCGCTGGTGGCGGCTTGCGTCCTTATCACACTTGGAGAATCACCAGCGACAGCATTTCAGCAGATAAAGAACGCGCGTGGGATGTCTGTTCCAGACACTTCCGAACAGAGCGATTGGGTCACAACCTTCGCAAACCATTTGGGACGCGCCTAACACGATTTCACCGAGTTACCAGCATTCAACGATGTCGCGACAAACTGTCGAGTTTTCAATAACTGCTGCCGAGAGGCTCAATGAGACGCTCAATGCGTTTCTCGAGATCGATCGGGAGGGGGCGCTCAGGCGCGCGGAGGAGATCGAGAAGGGCGGGAATGCGGGGGCGTTGGCAGGCATTCCGATCGCCGTCAAAGACAACATCTGTGTTAAGGGATTGCAGGCGTCGTGCGGATCGAAAATTCTCGGCGATTATCATCCGCCTTACAACGCAACGATCGTCGAACGCCTGAGCAACGCAGGCGCGGTCATCATCGGAAAAACAAACTGCGACGAATTCGCGATGGGCTCGTCGAATGAAAACTCGGCGTTTGGTCCAGTGCGAAATCCATGGGACACGACGCGCGTCTCAGGCGGTTCCTCAGGAGGTTCGGCAGCCTCCGTCGCCGCCGGCATCGTGCCCGTCGCGCTCGGCTCAGACACGGGTGGCTCCGTGCGCCAACCAGCCTCGCTCTGCGGCGTAGTTGGAATAAAACCAACGTATGGCCGCAACTCGCGCTACGGTCTCGTCGCGTTTGCGTCGTCGTTGGACCAGATAGGCGTGTTTGCACGCGAGGTGGAGGACGTGGCGCGCGTCCTTGGCGTGATTGCAGGAAGAGATCCCCACGACGCGACCAGCGCCGACGTCCCGGTTCCGGATTACACGGCTGCGTTGACAGGCGATCTTAAAGGCGCGCGTCTTGGATTTCCGCGCGCGTTGTTTGGCAAGGGTCTCGACGAAGAGGTGAAAACGTCAGTCGAGGCGGTGATTGACGTCTACCGCGAACTCGGCGCGGAGATTGTCGACGTTGAACTGTCACACGCAGGTTATGCAATTGCTGTCTACTACATCATCGCTACCGCCGAAGCATCTTCGAATCTCGCGCGTTACGACGGCGTCCGTTACGGCTTTCGCGCCGAGGAGACGCCGGAGTTGCGACAGATGTACCGGAAAACGCGCCAGGAAGGTTTTGGACCAGAAGTTAAGCGGCGCATCATGCTCGGGACCTACGTGCTCTCGGCCGGCTATTACGACGCTTACTATCGCAAAGCGCAACAGGTGCGAACGCTAATCAAGAACGACTTTCTCGAGGCGTTTAAGCGCTGCGATGCCATCATCACGCCAACCTCGCCCACGCCCGCTTTTCCCATCGGCGAAAAAGTCGACGATCCGCTAGCTATGTACCTGAACGACATCTACACCGTGACTGCGAACCTCGCCGGCGTACCTGGAATCAGCGTCCCGTGTGCACTGTCGTCCGAACGTTTGCCGATCGGATTTCAATTGTTGGGACCATACTGGTCCGAGCCGGTGTTGTTGAAACTGTCACACGGTTACGAACAGGCGAGGCCGTTCACAGAACGACCGCCGATCAGCGCGTCATGAACTGCGTTGCTGGATCTGCGGCGTCTGAGCTTTGCGGCGACGTTCTGACTTGTCAGGAATGAGATCGCCGGTGAAGATTTCGACGACGTTTTTCGCAGTTCCCACCACCGGCGTCACGTCCAGGCCTACGTGAACAGCCCCCGGAATCAGACCCTTCTTCCTGATCTCGTACCCCGCGAGACCAACGGCAAAGAGCGATCCGACGATAGGAATCGGCTTGATGAGGCGTTTGGCGATGCCCCATCCACCAGCCCTGATAATTCTGCGTCTTACCGTCATCGTTTCGATAGAAGCATACATATCGAGTAAGAGCAACCTAAAGGTTGAACTCTGAACCGTGGTAGGATGCTCAAAATGCACAAAAGGATCTTTCTTTTATTATCTGCTTCGATCATCCTGGTCCTTGTTCTTTCATGTCATCGAGGCGGTGCCAACTCCCATCATCTTTTGATCTACACACCGCACGGCCAGGATCTTCTCAAAGACTTCATCGCGCGCTACAAGCAGCACTACCCGGACGCGGACGTGCAGTTTCTTGACATGGGTTCGCGACAGGTCCTGGAACGCCTGCGCGTCGAGCGAAACCGCCCGCAGGCTGATCTCTGGTGGGGAGCTTCGCACACGACTTTTCAAACGGCTGCCGACGAGGACCTGCTAGTCGAGTATCGCCCGAGTTGGGCCGACAAGATCCGGCAGACCTGGCGCGATCCGAACGATCGCTGGTACGGCACCTACGAAACACCACAGGTCATCGCATACAACAGCGACGCAGTGCGCGCAGAAGAAGCGCCGCGCGATTGGGACGACGTGCTTGACCCAAAGTGGCGCGACAAGATTCTCATTCGCAATCCCAATCCGTCTGACACGATGCGCGCGATCTTCGGTGCGATGATCTGGCGGTTTTACAAAGATACGAATTCGCCTGACAAGGGCTACCAGTGGTTGCGAAAGCTCGACGCGAACGTTCACGAATACACACCGGACGGAACGCTCCTGATGCAAAAGCTCGCGCGACGCGAAGGACTGATCACAATGTGGGACATGCCCGACGTGCGTCTTTACAAGGAGCAGAAAAATTTTCCGGTCGGCTATTCCATTCCGGCGAGCGGTACGCCTGTGATCATCGACGCGATGGCAATTATCCGTGGCGCGCCGAACCAGGAAGAGGCGAAGCGTTTTTACGAGTTCGTCACGACGCCTGAAAGCCTCGCGTACGCGGCGACTAAATATTACCGCATCCCGATACGTACCGATCTCGATCGATCTCAACTGCCCGGCTGGATGAACGAGCCTTTCACCGAGATGCCGTTGGACTGGGAGCTGTTGCAAAAAAACGGGAATGATTGGTTAAGATACTGGGACACTGAAATCAGAAAACATTAAGCTCCTGTCGAATGCCGTTACTCTCGCTCAGAAACATCTCCCGCAGCTTTGGATCAACCCGAGCCGTCGCTGGCGTCTCTCTCGACGTCGATCAAGGCGAATTCTTTGGCCTGCTTGGACCATCGGGTTGCGGCAAGACGACGACGTTGCGAATGATCGCCGGTCTCGAGAAACCTGACTCAGGCTCGATCGAGTTTCAAAACTCCGACATCACCAACTTGCCGCCGGAACGGCGCGGCTTCGGCATGGTCTTCCAGAACTACGCGCTCTTCCCTCACCTGAACGTTTTTGAAAACGTCGCTTTCGGTTTGCGTGCGCGTCACAAGTCGAAAGCCGAGATGGCGGACCGGGTGACGAGTGCGCTAGAGCTGGTCCAACTGCCCGGTTACGAGAAACGCGCCGTCGACGAACTCTCCGGCGGACAACAACAACGCGTGGCCATCGCGCGCGCCATCGCGATCGAGCCGGTGCTGTTGCTCTTTGACGAACCCCTCTCAAACCTCGACGTGTCGCTTCGTGAAGAGACTCGCAGCGAGTTGCGCGAGCTCGTCACGCGTCTCGGTCTCACCGCCGTCTACGTCACGCACGACCAGGAAGAAGCCTTCGCACTCTGCGATCGAATCAGCGTGATGGTCGGCGGCAGGCTCATGCAAAGCGGGCGTCCACGCGAGCTCTACGAAGAACCATCGGCAATCGCAGTCGCAAGTTTCCTCGGCAGAAACAATCTCATTGAAGCGATGCGTTTGAGCTCGAGTAAAACTACCGAAGGCGAATTCAAGACGCTGGAAGGCGGGCACACACTTCACCTGCCAGTGAGAAATGACGATCTCGCGCCGCTAAACAAACCCGTCTTCCTCGCGATTCGACCCGAGCATGTCCAACTCACCATCAACGACGACGGCGCGGAAAACTCATTGCGCGGAAATATTCGCGAGATCGTTTTTGGCGGCGCAACCTCAACCGTGCGTGTCGACGCCGGCGGGCTCCTGGTCGAGGCGCTCGTGTTGGCCACCGATGGATTCGGTGTGGACCAGCCATGCACCGTAGTTCTTCCTCGCAACCACTTATCACTACTCAAAGACGGACAGGGATGAAGCCGAGGCTCCGAATTGAGCGGTGGTCATCCGTGGTTCTATTCCTGATTACTGCCGTCGTCCTCGTCTACGGCGTCATCTATCCGAATCTCTTCGTCGTCGTCAGCTCATTTCAGCGCGCGGGCGCGTGGACACTCGCCAACTATCGCGAAGTGCTCTCGCAAGGTGTCGTGCTCGAAGCAATTGTCAGCAGCCTCGCATTATCAACCGGCACGGTTCTGTTTTGTGCGCTTGTCGGTGTGCCGCTGGCATTTCTTTTTGAACGCTTCACCTTTCCCGGCCGGCGATTGTTCGCCGCGATTGCAGCGCTGCCACTCGTGCTGCCGCCGCTTGTCGGGACAGTGGCATTTATTTTTCTCTGCGGCGAGTCAGGCATCCTGGCCCACGCGATTCAGAGTCTCCTCGGCCTCGAGAGCCCGCCATGGCGGCTGCGTGGCTGGCCCGCGTTGCTGCTCTTTCACACTTACACCATGTATCCGTTCTTCTACGTGCTCACGGGTGCAGGTTTGCGAAGGATCGACGCCAGCCTCGCGGAGGCGGCGCGTAGTTTGGGAGCTTCCAGATTGAATGTGCTGCGGCGTGTGTTGCTGCCACAGCTCACGCCATCGCTGCTCGCAGCGGCGTTACTCACGTTCATGACGTCGATGGCGTCGTTCAGCGCGCCGCTGTTCTTTGGCGGAGACGTGCGCATGTTGACGCTCGAGATCTTCAGGGCACGCCAGCGTGGTGATTTCGTGATCGCAATCACGGAGACGGTAATACTTGCGATCATCTCGCTCGGTGCATTGGTTCTCTTCCAACGTTACGAAGGAACACGAAAGTTTGCGGCCGCGGCTATGAAAGGTGCGCCACGCAGGCGTGAAATAATCGCGAGTGGAAAAGCGCGCGTGCTCGCCACGACGTTGGCCGTGATCTTCGCGGTCGTTTTGGCATTGCCTGTAGCCACGCTGTTTCTCGTCAGTTTCGCACAGGAAGGATCGTGGACCACACAGACGTTGCCGTCTGCATACACGTTCGCAAACTACCAGCGGATATTCGGAGAGACTTTCGCGGCGGAAGTGTTCGTCAACAGCTTCATGATGTCGGCGATTGCGGCGGTGGCAGCGTTGCTTTGGAGTTTTTGCCTGGTCACGTTATTGCGGCCGGGGCGCGACAAGCGAAGATTTGCGGGTGAGAGTTGGCGCCGCTTGTTGTCGCTGTTGGTGCTGGTTCCGTGGGCGTTACCGGGAACGGTGGTGGCAGTTGCGGTGGCTGAAGCTTATGGCAGTCCGGGCTCGTTGTTGGGTTCGTTTGTGCTCGTTGGAACATTTTGGATCTTGCCCGTCGTCTACTTTCTGCGTTTCATGCCACTGGTGGTGCGTGCACTCCAGGCCAGCGTTGAACAACTTGATCCGACGTTGGAGGAGGCGGCCGGCTCGCTGGGTGCGCGTGCCTGGCAGAGATTTGCACGCGTGACGCTGCCGCTGGTCTGGCCGGGCGCGGTGGCGGGCACGCTGCTGGCGTTTGTGATCGCGTTAGGCGAATATGTTGCTTCTGTTTTGGTGTTTGTGCCGGCAAATCGACCCATTTCGATAGCCATTGCATCAGAGTTACGCGACTTCAATCTCGGCACCGCAGCGGCCTACGGCGTGGTTTTGATTGCGATCATTTCCATCAGCATGGTCGTCGCAGGTCGCCTGGAACGTTTGCGCGGGTAGAATGGATACAGGAAACAATTGATGAGATTTCGGTACTTAGTTAGAACTTACATTGCCTTACTTTTAACTCTCCTCCTCTTCTCTCAACAGCCGCTCGCACAGGTGCTGGCCCCGCAGGTCGATGCCGGCGCGACCGACAAAGCTGAAAGAGCCGCGCTCCACCAGGCGCTGCTCGATCTGACGAACCCTTGGACGGTAATGTGTGTCGCCGCCCATCCGGACGACGAAGACGGCAGCACGTTGACTGTCCTGCGCCGCAAATACGGCATCCACACCGTCTCGCTGTTTTCAACCTTCGGCGAAGGCGGACAGAACGCGGTCGGCCCCGAACTCTACGAAGAGCTCGGCGTCATCCGCGCGCGCGAAACGATCGCCGCTGCTCAGGTGCAGGGCTCCGAGCCGCACTTCCTCGGATTCCGCGATTTTGGTTTTTCGAAATCGGCGGAAGAGACGTTTCGCAATTGGGGTGAAAAGGAAGTTCTGCGGCGCATGGTGTTGCAGATCCGCTTGCTTCGTCCGGACGCGATCATCACAAACCACGACACTACCAGCGGGCACGGGCATCACCAGGCCACCGGTCGCACAGTGTTACAGGCATTCGACGCCGCTGCCGATCCAAAACAGTTTCCGGAGCAGTTGGCCCAGGCCGGTGTGTGGCAGGTGCAGCGACTCTTCGTGCGCTCTCGCGGCGTACCGGCGTCTTCAGCCCCTCCAACTCAGCCGCAAGTGATCACGATCGATCCGAACGAAATGGATCCGGTTCGCGGCATAACTTACGCGCAACAGGCGCTGTTGGGTTTGCAAAAACACGCGACACAAGGTCCATGGCCCAAGACTGTTGCGCCGGGCGGCGCTCGTGCGATCCGTTACAGCCTCGTGCGGCAGGCTCCTGCTGCGGCGCCGCTCCCGGAAAACGCGAAGACGCCTGTTGACGGCTTGCGTCTGCCGGAGCAAGTGGCTGCCAAACTGGCTCCGCCGACGGTTGACGATAAACCACTGACCGAACTTGTCGATCGCCGTCTCGAGTTGCTCGTTTCGCTTCTCAGTGCTCGCAGGCGTGGCGTGTTCACTGCG
>JADMIO010909388.1_pt1 | contig 10917 bp, 6 predicted proteins | sample 8958161 | NCBI WGS metagenome assembly JADMIO01 (sample SAMN16585339, study PRJNA669376) | soil metagenome | isolation source: Crop rotation soil | place: USA: Cullars Rotation, Alabama | collected 2011 | reverse complement strand
AATACAAGTACTTCATCTCCTTCATTTACATCAGGTATATTACTTATATCAAGCATCGTCATGTCCATACAAACATTTCCAACCACAGGTGCTTTATGTCCATTGATCATCATGTACCCGTTGCCGTTAGATAATAATCTTGGATACCCATCAGCATAACCTATTCTTACAGTTGCAATAAGTTTATCCTTATTGAGAATAGCTTTTCTGCCGTATCCAACACTTTCCCCTGCCTTTACTTTTCTGACCTGCGCAACTGTTGTCATTAAGCGGGATACATTTTGCAAACGGCTTTGCATTATAGGATTGGGATCTATTCCATATAAACCAATTCCCAATCTTACCATATCAGATTGTAATTCCTTCAACCTGCTGATGGCCGAAGTATTTGCAATGTGACAAATGAAATCATATCCGAGATCTTTCTTTAATTCAGCACAACATTTTTTAAAGAGGGCAAATTGCTTCAGGGTAAATTCATCTTGTGCAGGATCATCACTTGCAACAAGATGAGAAAATACTGATATAACATTTACTGATCTGCTATTCTTAAGATGATCACCCAGCAATTTTAAATGATCGGGTTCGAATCCCAGCCGGTGCATACCGGTATCCAGCTTTATATGAACAGGATAATTATCTATTCCTGCTGAATGCAGAAATTTTTCAAAACTATGTAACATTGAAAAAGAAAACATTTCCGGCTCAAGCTGATGTTCAACAATTGATGCGAAACTGTTCTCTTCCGGATTCATTACCATAATTGGTAATGATATTCCAGAATTCCTCAACTCTACCCCTTCATCTGCATAAGCTACAGCAAGGTGATCTACCTTTTGAAACTGCAACAAATTAGCTATCTCGAAACTTCCGCTACCATAGCTGAAAGCTTTAACCATGACCATGATCTTTGTACCGGGATCTAATAAACTACGGTACTGGTTAAGATTATGCGCAATTGCATTGAGATCAATTGACAAAACAGTATCATGAGCTTTTTGCTCCAGCGCCCTGCTTATTTTTTCAAATCCGAATACCCTGGCACCCTTTAATAATATAGTTTCATTATGAAATTGTAAAGAAGAAATATTCTTTACCAATTCATCGGTAGAATTAAAAAAGATGGTAGAGTTTATGCCGGCGAATTTATTTTTATTCGATCCTATGGCTTTACCAACTCCAATTAAACGATCAACCGTGCTTTGCTTTAATATGGTGGCAACCTGTTCATATAAAGCATCTTCATCTAAACCTGATTGCAAAATATCGGAGAGGATCAACGTATGCTTCTCATGTTGTTGTTGCTGCTTTAAAAAATCCAGCGCAATAGTCAGTGAATTGATATCCGCACTATAACTATCATTGATCAGAGAACAATTATTTATTCCCTGTTTTAATTCAAGCCGCATTTCAACCGGCTGCAGCTTAAGCATTCTCTCTGTTATCCCATTTTCATCAATATTCAATTGCAACAATACACACCAGCAGGTAATGGCATTCATAATCGAAGCTTCATCCCTGAATGGTATTGTTATTGAAATCTCTCTTTTATTATAAATAGCTTTTATATTGGTATTATATCCCTGTTCATGGGTTGAGATTATCTTTAGAAAAGCATCTTCATTTATTTTCCAGTCAAATAATTTAGCCTTATGCTTTACATTAAAATTTCTGATCGCTGAATCCAGTTTAGCAACAGATCCCGGATAAGTTATGGAAGATGAATTTTCAAATAATTTCAATTTCTCTGAGATCTTGATCTGATGATCATTGAATCCTTCATCATGTGCATCACCGAGACTGGTAAAGACTCCCATTGTTGGGTGTATCATCTTTTCAAGTCTTTCCATTTCACCTGGAAGGGAAATCCCCGCTTCAAACAATCCTAATGTATGGAAAGCATTCATTTGAAGTATGCTCAATGGAACTCCTACCTGTGAATTAAAGCTCTTGGGACTTCTTACAATTTTATATTCATCTTCAAGAAGGGTATTCAACCATTCTTTTGTGATGGTCTTTCCGTTTGAGCCCGTTATTCCTATTACAGGTATATCAAATTTTGAGCGATGATATGCAGCGAGAGCCTGTAAAGACTTGAGCACATCATCCACTAAAATATAATTCGCATTTTTCCAGTCAGATATCTTTAAAGATCTATCTGCAACAAAATTTTGAACGCCTTTATTCAACAGATCATTGATAATAGTACCTGAATCACGGTGAGCACTTTTTATAGAAAAAAATATCGTTGAGTCGGGAAATAATAATTTTCTACTGTCGAGTAAAATATTATCTATCGTACTGCTATTTTGCTTTGATAATTTTCCTGATGTTACAGAAGCTATTTCTTCAATGGTATAATTAGTATGTACGTTCAAACTGAAATATTTTTATCCGATCGTTTTGCAGGAATATCTATTCGCTTATAATAAATGGAAAACAATATTGAACCACCAAGACAAACAACTATTACCATCAATGAAACAATAATATGAATATGAATATTAAAATATTCAGCCAGCATTTTTCCCCCTATGAAAATAAGTACAATCGCGATACCCTGCTGCAGGAACCGGAATTTATTGACCGCTCCTCTCAGTAAAAAGAATAAGGATCTTAAACCCAAAACAGCAAAAATGTTACTGGTATATATGATCATTTTCTCCTGGGAAATTGCAAACACTGCAGGTATGGAATCCAGCGCAAAAACAATATCAGTGGAAGCCAGTAACATTACCACTACAAAAAGAGTTGTAAAATATCTCCTGCCATTTTCTTTTATCCAGTATTTTCCATTTCCCTCCTGATGAGTAATAGGAAGAATCTTTGTAAGTAATTTATAGAACCTGTTGTCATTAGGTTTGAAATCTTCTTCATGATCAACGATGAACATCCTGATACCGGTAAATAACAGGAAGGCTCCGAAAATATAAAGCACCCAATAAAACTGGTGTACGATCGCGATCCCGATCGTAATGAATATTACCCTGAAAAATATTGCCATCAAAATCCCCAGGAGCAATGCGCGAACCGTATACTCCTTTTTTATCCTGAAAAAATTAAAGATGAGGATGAAAACAAAGATGTTATCAATGCTTAAGCTCCATTCCATTAAATATGCGCTGATATACTGAATGGCTGAAAGCTGTCCGTTACGCCACCAGATAAATCCTCCAAAGCTTAATCCCAATATTATCCATGCAGCTGTTTGATAAAAAGCTTTCCTGATGGTCATATGTCCCGATCGCTTGCTAACCAATCCGAGATCCAGCAATACAGCTGCGACCAGAACAACCCCAAAGACAATATAGGTGAGACTTATTTCCAAGTTGCGAAGATAGTGAATGCGTAATCCGGTAAGAGGTTAAATGGTCCGGGTATAACGTCTTTTCCTCAGCCATTGATATAATAATCCCACAAGACAAACCAGCAGTACCGGTCCGGCAATATTTATAAGCTGCCAGGTTGTTTTTTGCTGCTCTATTTTTTTGGGATCCAGTAATCTGAGAGTATAATCTTTGGCCTTGGCCTCACTCAAACCAGAATTATTAATAAGATATTCCATGCAATTCAGGATAAAATCCCTGTTGGCAAACTGGTATTCATACTGGCTTCCTATTGTATAAGGATTCATCCCCATTGGTATTGGCTGATTTTGCGAAACGCCATTCAAAACAATATCACCATCAGAAATAACGATCATTTTATTATCAGCAATTGTGGAAGACTGGAACGGTGTTCCATATTTTTCCAGGCTATCCATAACGGCAACGGGTACACGATTTGCATATAGGGAACTGAACTTTCCTTCAAGAAGAACAGCTGCAGGGATATCAGCTTTTTTAAATTTCTCATCTTCAGGCGCATCCCGGTTCTCATCACCACTTATTAAAGCCGGAGCAAATATGGTTCGGGAATTAGGTGAGGAATGAAGAAGTATGGTCTTGGTAAGACCATCAGCCTTTACAGTATCCAGGGAGTTAACAAATCTGCCTGAAACCAATCCCAGGTTTTTATTGATCAGATGATTGGAAGGGGATTCGAATAATGGAAAATAATTCCAGTGAAGGAATTCAAACTGATCTTTACCATTCACATGAAATGGCAGAAAATCACATTGCAGATCCATCAGCAGATCCGGGTTTATTCTTACTCCATATTTAAATAAAATATCTTCAAGATTAAGATTGCGATCATAGGCTATAACCTGGTTTTTCAATTGCAGACTATCCATTTCTGCATCAAGCCTGTCGAGACACCACATCACCTTACCTCCTCTCATTACATATTGATCAATTTTTAGTTTTTCATCGTCAGAAAAACTATTCCGTGGCTTTACGATCATCAGCAACTTGAATGTATCAGGAATTACAGGCTGGGAATTAATATTGATCGTAAAAAGATTGTAATTCTTCCTCAGCACGTTTTCTACAAGATCATAAGTATTGATTCCTGTTGGTTCTCCGTTGCCCACAGAATAACCAACCATCGGACGTGAAGGATTAACCAGCTTATTGATGGCATCCGCAAACCTGTACTCCAGCAAGGCTTCTGCACTGTTCAGTTCCTGGGGGGTTATAAGGATCTTACTTCCCGGATATAATAGTACCGGCATCAGACTATCCCTGTAATGCACTAACGCTGTAGGATAAACGAACTGTTGTTGTTCACCGGTTTTTAGTTGAACCTTGATATTGATCGGAACTATACCTAAAGATTCCAGCGTATCAGCATAGGTGCGGTCCGATCCCTCCATTGTTTCATCGGCAGAGATCAGTCTATATGAAATATTACCATGAGCATATTCCCTGAATTCCTGTAAAGTTTCTGTTGCAGAAGCCGCTAGCTTTTTGAAAGCAGAAGGAAATTCACCCTTTAGAAATATATCAATATGAACTTCATTATCGAGCTTTGAAAGCATTTTTTTCACGGGTACCGATATCGTAAATCTTTTTTCATCTGTGAGATCAATTCTCTTATGATATATGGAGGCAAGGAAATTTAATCCTATAAGAATTACTAAAACCGGTAACCAGCTAAGCCCATTGAATTTTTTAAAAGAATTTGCAGACATCAGCGACCGATCTTTTTAACTGTGATGAATAGGAAAAAGAAAATAATGCTGATAAAATATATGATATCCCGTGTATCCACCACTCCCCGACTGATGCTGCTATAATGCCAGTCGATCCCCAGCATTTCAATATAATAATCTGCTTTCCCCTGCAAACCCGGAAGCTTGCTAATAGAGCTGAATCCAAAAAAAAGTATCAGACATGCAAAGGCGCTTAATAAAAAAGCAATAACAGGATTATGGCTAAAACCAGAACATGCAATTCCAATCGATGCAAATACTGCCGCAAGAAAAACCAGTCCGAGGTAAGACCCCATTATCCCTCCAGTATCAATATTTCCATTAGATAATGATCTGATCGTTGAAACATACAATGCTGTGGGAAGGAGAACAATAATTATAATGGTAAGGATCGCAAAATATTTCCCGGAAACTATTTGCCAGTGAGTTACCGGCTTTGTTTTCAATATCTCTATGGTTCCGGACCTTTTTTCTTCTGATAATGTGCGCATGGTAAGTGCAGGAACCAGGAACAAAAAAACCCAGGGAGCTAACTGGAAAAATTTATCCAAGGTGGCATATCCAAAATCGAATAAATTACTGTCTTTCAGTATAAAAAGAAATAATCCATTAACCAGCAGAAAAAGAATAATGGTTATGTATGCGGTAAGATTGCTGAAAAACTGGTGTAACTCCTTCTTGTAGATTGAAAACATTGAGGTGCAATTTAAACCATAACACCTGAAACTTTTATTCAGTTTAATATTTAAAAAAATTAAATTTATCCAACAATCAAATTTTATGCATCGAATTCTACTTCTTCCCTGTTTATTGCTTTTTTATTTCCAGGGATTTTCAACAGCAAATTATGTTTATCATGAGCAGACTAACAATTTTGTAGCCAACCCTGTTTGTCCTTTAGGGGGCACAGATACTGGTGGTGGAAAGTATGTTCAAAATTCTGATAAAAGCGGAAATGCAGGTTTCCAGATATATGCCGCCGAAACCTATTATTTACATTTCAAAGTTGAATTCCAGTTTTACACTAATCAGGTAAGAGTATATTATACAACTGATGGATCAACTCCTTCAGCTGCCTTTGGTACACCATCAGGATCTACACAAGTAGCTGTTGGAAGTTATACCTGGACCTATTCTGATCAGAACCAAAGTTGCCAGATCGTTGATATCGTTTCAGCATCTATTCCTCCCCAACCTGCAGGAACAACAGTAAAATATATTATAAGTGCTTGGCATAGTGGTGGCGGGGATGAGATCTTTGCTAACAGTGGAAGCTGCGGCGGATGCGGGAATTGTAATACTTCCGGATGCGCTACAGTTTATCAATACAATACAATAGCACTTCCTCTAGCACCATTGATCATTTCAGAATTCAGGACCAGTGGTAGTAATGGAGCAAATGATGAGTTCATTGAAATTTACAATAATGGAAATGCTGATATCACTGTGGATCCATATGATGGTTCCGGCGGATATGCATTGATAGCTTCTGATGGAACAACAAGATTCACCATTCCAACCGGAACAATAATTCCTGGAAGAGGCCATTATCTTGGAATAAATTCTACTGGATATTCTCTCGGATCTTATCCTTCCGGAAATGGCACAACAGCAACAGGAGATGCTACTTATACGACAGGAATTGCAGACAATGCTGGCATTGCTTTATTCCGGACTACCAATCCTACTAATTTGAATTTATCAACCAGGATGGATGCCGTTGGATCATCAACAGAAGCAAATACTTTGTACAAAGAAGGAACAGGTTATTCTGCATTAAACAGCTTCAACTTTGATCATTCATTTTTCAGAAAATTCAGAAATGGATTTCCTGTAGATGAAGATAATAATGCCACAGATTTTTATTTCGGAGATCCGCAGGGTACGTTTACAACTACCGGTCAACGTTTGGCAGCAGCAGGTCCTGAAAACCTTTCTGCCCCAATCAACAAAGGGAATAGCGGTTTGCAGATCACACTTGCAGATCCTAAGGTGAATAACAATGCATCTCCAAATTATGTAAGAGACAATACATCTGATCCGGGTAATAATAGTTATTACGGGACTGTTTCACTTAGATTGAAAATTAAAAATATATCCGGAGGAAATATAACCCGTATCAGGTTCAGGATCGATAGCATTTCAACATTTCCTACACCTTCAAATAGCTTTGCTGATCTAAGGGTGAGAAGTTCCTCTAATGTGGGCATAATTGTAAGTAAAAATCTCGGAGGATCATTTACTGCATTAGCAACAACTTTAGAAACACCTCCTGCACAACCAAATGGTGGTGGATTCAATTCTTCATTATCAATGAATACGGTTACACTCGCCAATCCTTTAGCTAATGGTGACAGTGTATTTGCTCATTTATTATTTGGCGTTCAGCAGGATGGAGCAATGGGAATTGTTATATCACCGGAAACTTTACCTACAACCTCTAACACAACTGTTACCGCTCCTTTAATAATTACAGGTTCAACACTTGGGGGTCCGCTACCTGTTTTGTTTTCCAATTTCAGGGGTAGATCTACTTCTTCAATGGTTAACCTGACCTATTCCATTTCAGGTGGACAGCCAGATCATTATGATATTCTGAGATCTAACGATGGTATTCATTTTGAAAAGATAGGAACACAAAAGGCATTAAATAATAATCCGGAATATTCATTCAATGATCCCACACCTTACAAAGGAAATAATTTTTATAAAATCGGGATCGTATCTATTGACGGAAAAATAATTTACAGCACAGTGCTTAATGTGATCTTTGGAAACAATGCCCAAGGGATAAACCTTATCGTTAACAGTTCCAATTCATTTACAATAAACCTTTTCAATCTCGAAAAAGGGAATTATGATCTGAAGATCTTTTCAACTTCCGGTCAGCAGGTTTATGAAGGAACCATCAATCATTCCGGTCAAAATAGCACACAAATTATTTCAACAAAACAACCTCTTTTAAAAGGATCTTATATTTTAAGAATAAGTAATGGTGATCAGCTCTTTAATAAACAGTTCCTGATCATCAATTAAAGATTTAGATGATTGATCATCAATGGCTTGGAATATTGTCAACATTTTACAATATTCCAGGCCATTTTACGTTATGAATAGGTTAATCTCCAACCTGTTCTTATGAGAAAACATATACTCCTCATTTTTATTTCTTTATGCCTTGGCACAAAGATCTTCGCTACAGCCAATTTTGTATATCACGAACAAAGTCTGAATAATGTAGGTGGTACTTGCGGAACCTATTTAACAAGTCTTTCTCCAACCACTGCTGATAATATTGATATTGAATTTGCGATCGATTATCAAAATTTTACAAACAGGGCAAGGATATATTATACTACTGATGGAACAAATCCTTCAGGCAGTTATGGAATACCATCAGGAACAACCAAAGTGATAACAGCTAATTATTTCTGCAGTTATAATAATGGAGTAGGAATGATAGATGTTGTTAAAGGAACGATACCTGCACAACCAACAGGTACTTTAATAAAGTACATTGTTAGTGCATGGCATAGTTCAGGTGGATTGGAAATTTTCGGAAGCGGTGGCACAAATATCTCTTCAACAAGTGCAACGGTCTTTAGTCTGGCGGTTTCAGCCACTTTACCGGTTACACTATTAAGTTTTAATGGGAAGAAAAACGGGGATCAGGTCGCATTGTTTTGGAATACGACCCATGAGATCAACACCTCTTCTTATCAAATTTACCGTTCTAATGATGGAGTAAATTTTTCTCCAATAGGTAGTAAACCAGCCGCAGGTAATTCATCCGTAGAAATGCATTATACATATAATGATCTCACACCTGCGAAAGGCAATAATTATTATAAAATAAAAATGATCGATCGTGATGGCAGATATTCATTTACCAACATCCTAAAAATATCTTTTGATGACAAAGAAGGAATTTTCATCATTGCCCAGGGAAGATCGATAAGAATATCGTTTTCAAATCAGGAAAATGCAACTTATCAATTAAGGGCAATTAATGCTGCCGGACAATTAATAAGATCAGTTTCTGTGAAAGATGATGGTTCTTCAACTCATGTAATTGACCTGCCTGAGAGCCTGTCAACAGGAGTTTATTATCTCAACCTCACTTCTAATAAGCAAAATATTACAAAGTCCGTTTGGATAAAGTAGTTCGTCTTTTTGAGATCAACGGATCTACTTTTTGAAGGAACGTTTGTATAGTGAAAGGCTTTTCTAATATATCATCTGCAGCAAATTCCTTATAATCCTGGAGGTTATGTGGACTTCCAGACATCAATACCACCGGTATATTCTTCAAATGTTCTGTAGATTTAATATCCAGGCAAAGTTTGCGTCCATCCTCTCCGGAAAGCTTTACATCCATTAAAATAAGTTCAGGTTTTTTTTCCCTGAGATGAGTGAGTACTTCATTTTTAGATGTAGCAGTGATACATTTAATATTATTCTTATGTGATATATAAGAAAAGACTTCTAAAAGCTCTTGAGAATCATCGACGATTAATATGTGTTCCAGGGGAATAATTTTAAATTAATAATGTTTTATTAACTTAAAATGTAGAAGAAACACAAGTGTTGTTACATTCCTGTAACGATTTGAAGATGCAGCAATCCTGCAATTCGAAGTTAACCTTATCAAGTTAAGGAAAATTATCCATACCTGATCAATAAATTTCAAGGGGCCTTCGTATCTTCACCGATTAATCCAGTCCATACCAAAACTGATTTTTAACCGGAAACAATGTGTTCATGAAGAAGATTTACTTCGGATTATTATTTATTTTTTCAATTTTATCTGTTAAGTCACAGTCAGTTGTGATAAGTCAGATTTATGGTGGAGGTGGAAATGCAAGCGCTCCTTATCAAAATGATTTTGTTGAAATATTTAATGCCACCAGTGGTACAGTAAGTATCAATAACTGGTCAATTCAATACGCCAGTGCCGCAGGAAACTTTACTTCTGCAGTAAACCTAACCGGTTCTCTGGCAGCCGGTCAATATTATCTTGTAAAATTGGCTACCGGAGGTGCAATCGGTTCACTCTTACCTACAGCAGATGCAACAAATACTGCTATAAACATAAGTGCTTCCGCCGGGAAGATCGCCTTAGTTAGTAGTACTACATTGCTGGGAGCTTCCTGTACCGGTGCTACAGTTGTGGATCTTGTCGGATATGGAGCTTCTGCAAGCTGTTTTGAAGGCGCTTTTGGTCCGGCCGGAAGCAATACGACATCAATTTTCAGGGCCAATAACGGTTGTACTGATACTCAAAATAATAGTTCTGATTTTGCCGCAGCATCACCTAATCCAAGAAATACAAGTTCAGCTGTAAATCTCTGTTCGGTTTCCTGTTCGATCCCAACTATTTCAGCAAGTAATCTAAGACTTGCTTCATTTCCCACATCAACAAGCATGTCGATGTTATTTGATCGTGGTAATGGCAACGGAGCGATAGTTGTTGCCAAAGCTGCAAGTTCTGTTACTTCTGCACCTGTTACCGGAACAACATATACTGCAAATTCCACATTCGGATCAGGAACCCAAATAGGAACAGGAAATTATGTGGTATATCAAACCCTTTTACCAGGTGTTGTTGGGTTTACAGTATCCGGATTGGTAACAGGCACTAAATATTATTTCTACGTTTACGAATATAATGATCCAGGTAAGTGTTATAATTCTTCTCCGGCAGTGGACAGTTTCACTATGGGGAGTACTATTCTCCAACCTGGTGACATGGCAATACTTGGATGGGATAATTCATTAACCGGCGGTTATGATAAATGGTATTTAATGAATTTAGTTCCTAT
>JADMIO011227409.1_pt1 | contig 10918 bp, 10 predicted proteins | sample 8958161 | NCBI WGS metagenome assembly JADMIO01 (sample SAMN16585339, study PRJNA669376) | soil metagenome | isolation source: Crop rotation soil | place: USA: Cullars Rotation, Alabama | collected 2011 | reverse complement strand
CCGCGACTTCAAGTCACGTGAATTCCAAGCTTCGGATCCCACTGTGCTGGAAAGACGACGAGATCGTCGACGTGTGGGGCAGGCGTGTGGTCCTGATCGGTCTGCTGTCCGCCTTGATGTGGTCGCTGCCGGCATGGCTGTTCATCCCGGGTACGCGTGCCCAGGAAGAGGCGTGGGTGATCCTCAGCATCTCCGTGGCGTTTCTCAGCGCCGCCGGGCCGCAGTCGATCTACCGGCCGCTCGTGCGGAATTTCATCCTGGTCGCGGGATCGCTGTTCGCCTTGGGACTCCTGCGCACCGGCGATCGGTTTCACGTCATCGTCGCGTGCGGCTACCCCGTCTACATGACGTGCATTCTGCTGGCGACGCGGATCCAGGAGGGCGCGGTGCGACGCGCGATCGAGGTCGGGCTCGAAAAGGAAGCGCTGCTGCAGGAAGCCGAAGCGGCAAGACGCGTGGCGGAGCAGGCCAATCGCGCAAAGACGGCGTTTCTGGCGGCGGCGAGCCACGACATGCGGCAGCCCCTGCACGCACTGAACCAGTATGTCCATCACCTCCAAAGGCAGACTGCCGACCCGACGCTGCTCGCCACGATCGAGAAGATCCAGCGCTCGATGGGCGCCATGGAAGACCTGCTGAACGCCGCACTCGATTTTTCGAAGTTCGCGTTGGGCACGGTCAAGCCCAACATCGGCTCGGTGTCGCTGTGGGAGCTGTTTTCCCGGCTGGAGGTGCAGCTGAAACCGCTTGCGGTCGACAAGGGCCTGCGCCTGCTCTTTCGGCCAAACGGGATCAGCGTCGCAAGCGACGAAATCCTGCTCGAGCGAATCCTGCAGAACCTGCTCGTCAACGCAATCCGCTACACCCAGAGCGGAGGCGTGTGCGTCCGCGCGCGCGTGCGAGGCAAGGCCGTTGCACTCCAAGTGTTCGACACCGGATGTGGCATCCCGAAGGACAAGAAGAAGCGGATCTTCGAAGAGTATTACCAGATCGACAACGAAGCGCGCGATCGACGCAAGGGATTGGGCCTGGGCCTCGCCATCGTCCGGCAGATTGCACTCTTGCTCGGAAGCGAGGTGCGGGTCACGAGCGTCGTCGGCAAGGGATCCATCTTCACGATCGCGCTTCCGCAAGCCCGTGGCGTCGAGCGCAGCTCGCTGCCGCACCGGGATGCCGAAGTGGGGCCCGATTTCGTTCGCGGCGCGTTCGTCGTGGTGATCGACGACGATCCGCAGGCGCTGGACGCCATGGCCACGACGCTCAAGGATTTCGGGTGCCGAGTCATCGCGGCCTCGTCGGGTGCGGACGCCATGGACCAGCTGAGGAGCGCCGAGCTCGTTCCGCAACTCGTCGTGTCCGACTACCGCCTGGAGCACGGAGAAACGGGCCTGCGCGCGATCCAAATGCTGCAGGACCACCAGCGAAGTGTGCTCGGAGCCGAATTCGAGCTGCGCGGGATCGTCATCTCGGGCGATACCGCGCCGGCCGAGCTCGAGAGGGTCGCGAAGGCGGGCTTCTCGATGCTGCACAAGCCCGTCGACGTGCGGCGCATCTACAAGACGCTGAACGACGAGCTGGCGCGCCTCGCCGAACGAAGCGGCCGCCTGATCAGCTGACCGGAAAGGTCAACCCGCGTCTGGAAATCTCGGCGATCACTCCGGCCTTCGCGTTCTCGGTGACGCCGAGCTTCCAGGCGATGTTGCTCACGTGGGCGCGGACGGTATGGTCCGTGATGGCCTTGCCGTCCTTCTTCTCGAGGTCGAGCGCGATCCTCTTGTAGGTCTTGCCCTGCACGAGCAGCGCAGCGATCTCGCGTTCTCTCTGCGTGAGGTTGATGGCCTTGTGCCCCTCGGCAGAGTCATGCGATTGCGGCAACGGCTTGGGTGCAGGCGCGAGCTTGCGGCAAAGCAGCTCGGGCAGGTAGACGCCGCCCGCGATCGTCAGCGCCAGCGCGTGCGCGAAGATCTGTCGCGGACTCGCCTTGAGGATGAAGCCCGTCCCGTAGTTCTCGATGACATCCCGCACGAGACCGACGTCGTCCTCGCCCGAGATCACGACGATGCGCGCGCCACAGTCGTGCCGCTCCTTCCATTCACTGAGCCGCTGCAGCGTGCGCACTCCGCTGCTGTCCGCGATGTTGAGGTCGAGGAGGACGAGCTCGACGTCGGGATTCGCTTCGAGCGCCGCAAAGGCTTCATGGAGCGTCGACGCCTCGAGGATCGCGGCATCGGGATCGATGCCGCGAATGGTGTAGAGGCTCGCATCGCGCGCCTGCCATTCGTCGTCCACTAGCAGGAATTTCATAGCGAGTACCCGGTCGAGTACACGACGGCGCGGATTATCCATCGCGTCGGCGGTCGCCCGAGTAGTCGGTCGTGTACGCGATCGTGTGAATTAACGATGGCAGGTCGCCTGGCCACACTGGGCTCGACTGCCAGCGATGCAGTCGTCAACCAGGAAGGAGAGATGACATGAACCAGCGCAATGGCCTCGCGAAGTGGCCCCTCCGCAGCAGTGTCGCCGCAGCGGCCGTCGCCGCCATCGGACTCGGCAGCCCGGCCCTGTCCCACGGCTTCGAGTTCTTCGTGTCGGCCAACGGCTCGGCGCAGGGCTCGGACCGCGAGGCGGCTCTCGACGAGGCGTACGAAAAGGCGAGCGAGCAGGCCCGCCTCTTTTGCGCGGGCGGCAACGGGCAGGTCCGCCGCGACCGCATCGATCGCACGGGCAGCAACTGCCTGTCCGCGGGCGACGGCGACAGCAAGATGTTCACCTGCATGGTGTTCGTCCGCGCGAACTGCGCCGCGTCAGCCCGCTAGCGGGTGGTGCGGAAGACCTCGGTGAACTCGTCGTCGAAGGAGCCTTCATGAAAGTTGCATTGCTACCGGCATGCGCGACGGTCCTGTCGGTGCTGGTCGCCCCGTGTCAGGCCCAAGATCGAGACGAAATGAGCGGCGTCACGGTCACCGCGACCACTTCGAATCACAGCAGCAACATGGTCGATATCCAGGCAACCATCAAGAACAACAACGGCGTGATGGTCGAGAACGTGAAGTTCCAGGTCAGGTACTCATGCGGCTCCGATTCGAACACGTTCGACAAGACCATTCGGTACCTGGCCGCACGAGACAGCATCGTTGATTTCCCGATCGACACCTGTGCCCGGATGGTAGGGCCAGGAAGACCCGATGGAAGGATTCTTGGCGTTCGAATAGTGAACGTCGACTGACCACCTCGACAACCTTGGGAGCACACGCCATGAAGATTGCGATCATCAGCACCCTGTTCCTCACCGCAGCGCTTTCCTTGCCGGAGGCGGCCCGTGCGGGCTGCGACGTCTGCTACGAAAGCTGCGGTGTTGCCGGCAAACCGAGCTGCAGCACTCGGGATGCGGCATGCAGTGCGTGCAACGCTCAGGCGCAGAAGGACAGGGAGGCAGCGGCGCGCGCGCGCATGAAGAATTCCCCCGAATACAAGGCTGTCGAAAGGTACGACCGTCCGCCGCTGGGGCAGAACGCGAGTGCGCCTGCGCAGGCAATCTCGAACTGCAAGGAAAAGAGCTGCGCGAACTCTGCAAGATAGGCGTCCGAGGGCATGCGGGGCGGCTGTGCTGCCCTTGCATTGAATCGCTCGCAGTTGATGACAACACTGCGCTTCGCGCGCAATATGCGCGAGCCGAGAGTCGCTTGCTGCGACTTCGGACATCAGAAAACTAATGGGGGGTTCATGAGAATGCGCCAACAGGGAATTTACGTCGCACTTCTTTGCGGACTTGTAGGTTGCGCGAGCGGCCCGAGCGGCCTGGAGAGCCCGAAGCATCCTTTCGACTTCAGGGGGTACTCAGGCGCGGACGTAGAGGGTTCGAAGATGGCAGAGAACGTCAAGAGGCTCGATGCCGCGATCGTCGACTGCCACAAGACTCCGACTAGGGCCTGCCGCGACGCAATCGTCGGAGAGCTGAGGACCTACATCGATGACTACTGGCGCCGATTCAAGTCTGACTTCAATGGTCGAGTCGGAGTCGCCAACGTGGCCATCGATACCGCGACTGCCGGGCTGACCTCCGCGGCCGTGATCGTTACCCAGGAAACTGCGAAGAACATTCTCGCCGGCGTTGCGACGGCGCTCCTTGCATTTCGTAGTTCCGCACAGAAGAACCTGCTAGGCGAACAATCCGCCGTCATTCTCATCGGTCAGATGGACTCCGACCGACTCGTCATCGGCGCGAGGATCGACGCAGGTCTCGACTCAGCGATCGCGGCCTACAGCTTCACCAGAGCGATGACCGACATTTCCGAATACGGATCCTCGCTCTCGGTCATCAGTGCCCTCATCTCCATGCAGCGGGCGGGCGCAGCAAACGCTCAGAAGGTCAAGGATGCGCAGGCGAACGTGACCCTCCTGACGACACAGATCCAGGCAGACGAGCTGCGGATCAAGGCCGCCGAGCTGGCAGCGTCCGCTGCTCGTTTGGCACCACCCGCAGCCGCCGCGGGCGCCTCCGCCGTCCCGGGTCGATGAAGCCAGCGGCGACAAGCGTAGGAGCGCTGCGTCATATGCGGCACCTTGCCGAGCACCTTGCGGCCGCTGCGAGCACCACCGCCTCGATGTCGCGCTCAAAGCCGACGCGGACACCAGCAGCGCCTTGCCCTTTCGCACGCGACCTTATTGATGGCCAAGGCGGTGGTGGAGGTCCGGACGTCGACGATGACGTCGACCTTCCCATTCGCGCGCGATCTTCACGCCGAGCTGCGGGTTGTTGCCATAGTCGGCGAAGACGATCTCGACCTGTAAGCCCTTCGCCGCTGCATCGAAGTCCTCGACCGAAGACTACAATCGCCGCCCATGCGCCTCCTCCTCGTGCTGGCCGCGTCGGTCATGCTGCTCGGCGTCGCGTGCGGCCAGAAGCACGAGCCGATCGGGCAGCTGCCTGCGTTCCCGCAGCAGGCCGACGACGCCCTGGGCCGCCAGGTGCGTGTGCTGCAGGCGCCGGAGCGGGTGGTCTCGCTGGACGCCGGCGTCACCGAGGCGGCGTTCCGCTACGGCGCCGGCAAGCAGATCGTCGGCGGCACCGGCACGGAGACCTACCCGCCGCAGGCGACGCACCTGAAGTCGATGCTGGACGACCAGGGCAAGATCTCCGGGGCGAAGATCCGCAAGGCCCGGCCCGACCTGGTGATCGTGCCGCTCGACCTGATCGGCAGCGCGGAGGCCGCGGACAGCCTGGCGCTGAAGGCCGGCGCCGACGTCTACGTGACCGACGACCGCTCGGTGCAGGGGATCGAGCACGACATCCTGCAGACCGGCCTGCTGACCGGCCACGGCGCGGCCTCGAACGGGCTGTACACCGACATGCAGCGCAAGATCGCCACGATCCGGGCGGCCTACGCCGGGGATCCGGACGTGTCGGTGTTCGTCGACCGCGGCTACTTCTACACGATCGGCCCCCGGACCCTCGCGGCGGATCTGATCTCGCTGGCCGGCGGCGACAACGTGGCCGGCGACGCCGACGTCAGCAAGCCGTTCGGGCCGTCGCTGCTGCGGCAGGCGGCGCCCCAGGTGTACCTGGCGGTGGCCGCCAGCGGCGTGACGCTGGAGGGGCTGCGCCGGGCCAAGTCGACGCGCGACCTGCCGGCGATCGCCGACAAGCGCTTCGCGATCGTGCCCGACGCCGTGCTCGAGCGCAGCGGTCCGCGGGTCGTCGACTCGCTGCGCACGCTGGCTCGCGACCTCCACCCCGAGCTGTCGGGGTCCGGTCAGAGCCCGTGACCCGCTACCGGGCTGTGCTGCTCGACGCCTTCGGCACGCTGTTCGAGCTGGACGACCCGTTCGGCCGGCTGCACCGGGCGCTGCGCGAGCGGCTCGGGATCGACCGCGAGCGGGCCGACGTCGAGGTCGCCTTCCTGGCCGAGGCCGCTCACTACGCGGAGCACTGCCACGAGGCGGTGGACGAGCGCACGCTGCGGGCGCTGCAGCTGGACTGCGCCGCAATCGTGATCGAGCGGCTGTCGCTGCCGGTGGAGCCGGAGCGGGCCGTCGAGGCGCTGGGCGACTCGATCGCCTACCGCCTGTTCGACGACGTCCCGCCGGCGCTGGCCGAGCTCGACCGGCGCGGCGTCCCCGCGGCGGTCGTCTCCAACTGGGACTTCAGCCTGGACGACGTGCTCGGCCGGCTTGGCCTCGAGTTCGACGTGGTCGTCACGTCTGCCGGGACCGGCGCGTCGAAGCCCGACCCGGCGCCGTTCCGGGCCGCGCTCGACCGTCTGGGCATCTCCCCCGGGGAGGCGCTGCACGTCGGCGACACGCCGGACGCCGACGGCAAGGGCGCCCGCGAGGCCGGCGTCGAGGTGCGGATCATCGACCGCGGCGGCGCCGGCGGCCCGGAAACGATCGGCCGGCTGACCGAGATCGCCGACCTGCTGTGAGCGACGCGCCGGAGCAGCAGCGCAGCGTCCCGGCCTGGTGGATGCTGCCGCCGGCCGTCGTGTTCCTGGCGAACTTCATCGCCGCGAACCGGGCGAGCGGCGACGAACAGTCGAACGGCGTCTACCAGGGGTCCTACGTCGCCGCGGCGGCGGTCACGGCCGTCGTCATCGGAGGCTACGCCGTATTCGTCGCCTGGGTGTCGACGCGGTCGATCCGCCCGGTGCTGGCCATCCGCCCGGCCGACCCGCGGCAGTCCGCCCGGCTGGTGGCCGCCGCGTTTGCCGTGATCGTCGCCTCCAGCTTCGCGCTGGAGCCGCTGCTGCACGGCGACGAGGCGCAGGGCATCGCGCCCACCCGTTCGCCGAAGGACGGCTCCGAGTGGGCGGTGCTCGCGATCGCGTTCGCCGTGCTCGTGCTGCTGGTGCCGGTCTGCGAGGAGCTGCTGTTCCGCGGGCTGGGCTTCGCCGCCTTCGGCAGCCACGCGCTGGGGCTGACGGCGGCGTTGTTCGCGATCGCCCACGGCACGATCCGGGTGCTCCCCGTCGTCGCGATCGCCGGCCTCGCCCTGGGCGAGGTGCGGCGCCGGTCGGACAGTGTGTTGCCCGGAATGGCAGCACACGCCGCCGTCAACCTGACAGCCCTGATCGTGGCGCTGGCGACGGCGTGACGCCGGTAGACTCCGCCGACCCGTGGAGCCAGCCGACGATCCCACCGTCCAGGAGTACCGCAGCCAGATCACCGCGCAGGACGCGGCGATCGTCGCCGCGCTGAACCGGCGCATCGAGCTGGTCTCAGGGCTGTTCGCACACAAGCGCGAGCACGGGTACCCGATCAGCGATCCCGGTCGGGAGCAGCTGCTGATGGACGAGCTGCGCGCGGCCAACGGCGGACCGCTCTCGGACGAGCGGCTCGGTGAGGTGGTCGCGCTGGTTCTCGATATCTGCCGCACCGAGTCGCGGTAACGAACCCGTCACGGAAGCTTCGCTATGGTGCGAAGCGAGGAGGCGGACTGGGAAGGAGGTCATATGACCGAGCACCACAGTGAGTCTGACGCTGCCGTCGAGGCCGTCGACATCACCCGCACGTACGGAGTCGGCGATACCGCGGTGAACGCACTCCGCGGGGTCTCCCTGGCGATCCCCACGGGCCAGTTCACGGCCGTCATGGGGCCGTCCGGGTCGGGCAAGTCCACGCTGATGCACATCCTGGCGGGCCTCGACCTGCCGACCGAGGGCCACGTGTCGATCGCCGGCAACGACATCACGCACATGTCCGACACCCAGCTGACGCAGCTGCGGCGCGACCACATCGGCTTCATCTTCCAGTTCTTCAACCTGCTGCCGATGCTGACGGCGGAGGAGAACATCCTGCTGCCCCTGCGGCTGGCCGGCGAGAGCGTCGACCACGAGTGGGCGAACAAGATCATCGACGAGGTCGGCCTGGGCGACCGGCGCAAGCACCGCCCGTCCGAGCTGTCGGGCGGCCAGCAGCAGCGCGTGGCCATCGCCCGCGCCCTGGCATCGCGGCCGACCGTGATGTTCGCGGACGAGCCGACCGGCAACCTCGACTCGGCGACCAGCGGCGAGATCCTGAACCTGCTGCGCACCATGGTCTCGACCTACGGGCAGACCACCGTGATGGTCACGCACGACGCCAATGCGGCCGCGATGGCCGACCGCGTGCTGTTCCTGGCCGACGGTCAGATCGTGCGCGACCAGGGCCGCTCGGAGGCCTCCGACGTGCTGGCGGCGATGGCGGAGGTCAGCGCGCTGTGATGCAGGTCGCCCTCCGCGGGCTGTGGGGGCGCAAGCTCCGCACGGTGTTGACGGCGCTCTCGATCGTCCTCGGTACGTCGATGATCACGGGCACCTTCATCCTCCGCGACCAGATCAACAACGCGTTCTCGGACATCTTCCACGAGAGCAACAAGGGCATCGACGTGGTGCTCTCCAAGCAGACCGCGTTCACCTCGGACAACGGCACCGTCGCCGGGCCGCTTCCCGAGTCGGTGATCGCGACGGCGAAGACGGCCGACGGCGTCGAGAAGGCCGAGGGGCAGATCCAGGCCACCGGCTCGATCGTCGTCAACGGCAAGTACGTGACCGGGTCGGGCGGCGCGCCCAACCTGGTCTTCTCCTACGTCACCGAGCCGTTCTCGAACTCCCAGTTCACCAGCGGCGGCCCGCCCACCGACGGCACGGTCGCCATCAACCAGAAGCTGGCCGACGACCAGCACCTGAAGACCGGCCAGGAGGTGAAGATCGCCACCGACCAGGGCGTCCAGCCGGTCACCATCTCCGGCATCTTCAAGCTGGCCGGGGTGTCGTCGATCGGCGGCGCGACGCTGGTTGTGCCGACCTTCGCCGATGCGCAGCGCTGGTTCGACCGGGTGGGCAAGACCTCGGTCGTCTACCTCCAGGCCCAGGACGGCGTGTCGCCGTCCGAGCTCAAGAAGAACGTCCAGGCGGTGGTCGGCAGCGATGTGAAGGTGCAGACCGGCCGGGAGAACGCGGACGAGCAGACCAGCCAGGTCGAGAGCTCGACCAACTTCATCACGTACATCCTGCTGGCCTTCGCCGGTGCCGCCGTGTTCGTCGGGCTGTTCATCATCTTCAACACCTACTCGATCACCGTCGCCCAGCGGATCCGCGAGTTCGCCATGCTGCGGACGCTGGGCGCCAGCCGCCGCCAGGTGCTGCGATCGGTGCTGATCGAGGCGGCCCTGATGGGGCTGGTAGCCTCGGTGATCGGCATCGGGTTCGGCATCCTGCTGGCCGTCGGGCTGAACGCGCTGTTCAAGGCCGCCGGCGTCGACCTGCCGACCGCCGCGATCACGATCCCGATCGTGTGGAGCGTGCTCCTGCCCCTGGCCGTCGGTCTGGGGGCGGCGCTGATCGCGAGCGTCGCGCCGGCCGTCAAGGCGACGCGCGTGCCGCCGATCGCGGCGCTCCGCGAGGGGTTCGTGCTGCCGCCGGGCAAGCTCGCACCGTACGTGCCGTGGATCGGCGTCGGCGTCGCCGCGGTCGGCGTCGGGCTGATCGCCTTCGCCATCAACGGCGGCGGGGGCGGCACCCGGATCCTGCTGACCATGGCCGCGGGCGCGATCATCGCCTTCCTCGGCGTGGCGATGCTCTCCCGGCTGCTGATCACGCCGACCGCCGCCGTGCTGGGCGGGGCGCTGGAGCTTGTGCTCCGCGTCTGGCGGTTCCTGGGCGGCGTCCGCGACCGGATCCCGTTCGTCGGGCCGCTGCTGCGGCGGATCGGCTACGGGCTGACACTCGGCTACGTCTGGGTCGGCCTGATCACCGCGGCGATCCTGCTGTTGCTGCTGGCCGGCGGCGTCAGCGGCGGCAAGCTGGTCGGCATGGCGATCGTGCTGCTGATCGGCGGCGGCCTCGCCTACTTCCTGTGGCGGCGCCGTCCGCGCGAGTGGCCGTGGGACGCCTCGTCGCCGACCGCCGGCGTGCTGGCCCGCGAGAACACTTCGCGCAACCCGGGCCGGACGGCCGTGACCTCGGCGGCGCTGATGATCGGCGTCGCCCTGATTGTGTTCGTCGCCGTGTTCGTGAACGGGTTCAAGGAGTCGTTCCTGGGCGCGATCGACCGCTCGATCACGAGCGACATGATCATCCAGGGCCAGAACTTCCAGTCAATCCCGGCGCCGGTCGTCCAGCGGGCCGCCGAGGTGCCCGGTGTGCAGACGGCGACGGGCATCCAGTTCGCGGACGCCAAGATCAACAACGGCGGCATCGACTTCGTCAACGGCGTCGACCCGGCCACCTTCGCGAACGTCTACAAGTTCGACTGGCTGGACGGCGGCTCCGACCAGCTGCTGCACGACCTGACGCCCGACCAGGCGCTGATCGAGGAGCAGTTCGCCAAGTCGCACGACCTGAGCCCGGGCGACACCTTCAACCTGACCAGCATCGAGGGCAACAAGCTGCACCTGACGGTGGCGGGCGAGTACAAGGATCCGAACCTGATGACCGGCCTGATCATCCCGTCGAAGACGCTGGATACCTTCTCGCCGGGCAGCAAGGACCCGGGCATCGTGCTGGTGTCGTTCGAGAAGGGGCCGGCCGGGCAGCAGGCGCAGCAGGCGATCACCCAGGCGCTGAAGGCCTTCCCGGCGGCCAAGGTGCAGACCAATGCCGAGTACAAGAAGGAGGCCGAGGACTTCGTCAACGGCCTGCTCACCTTCCTCTACATCCTGCTGGCGATGTGCCTGATCATCTCGCTGATCGGCATCGTCAACACGCTCGCGCTGTCCGTCTTCGAGCGGACGCGGGAGATCGGCATGCTGCGGGCGGTGGGCATGACGCGGCGGCAGCTGCGCCGCGTGATCCGCTACGAGTCGACGATCACGGCGATCATCGGTGGCCTGCTGGGGATCGCCGTTGGGCTGCTGTTCGGCTGGATCGTGGCCCAGGGCCTGTCCGACTTTCCAGCACATTGGGATCCTAAGCTTAGAATTCCACGTGGACAAGTTGTCGCG
>JADMIO010983943.1_pt1 | contig 10919 bp, 5 predicted proteins | sample 8958161 | NCBI WGS metagenome assembly JADMIO01 (sample SAMN16585339, study PRJNA669376) | soil metagenome | isolation source: Crop rotation soil | place: USA: Cullars Rotation, Alabama | collected 2011 | reverse complement strand
GCGGTCCAGCACGTGTGCTGATCAACCAGTCGGCGAGCGGCCGGCACTGGCTCGGCGTCCGCGTCATCGATCGCCGTTACGGTCGCGACGCGGTGCAGACGCGCCTGGAGCTGGTTCGCAGCGGCGGCAGCCTCTGGCGCATCGTCCACACCGACGGCAGCTATGCCAGCGCGAGCGACGCCCGCGTGCTGTTCGGCCTGGCGGCCGATGCTTCACCCCAGACGATCCGCGTCCACTGGCCCGGGGCCAAACCCGAGGAGTTCAAGAACCTGGCGATCGACCGCTACTGGGTGCTCGAAGCCGGCAAGGCGCCACGAGTGCCATGACTCGCCTCGCCGCTGCGCTGATCGTGTTGTTCGTCTCGCTCGGCTCGCTTGCGGCGCAGGAGGTGGCCACGCTGCCGCCGCTCGACGACCTCGAGCCGGCCGTCGCCGGGCAGCTGCGCGACGCCAGGCAGCAGCTCGATCGCATCGTGGCGGGCAGAGCCACTCGACGGAATCAGGCCGAGGCGTACGGAGATTTCGCGCAGGTGCTGCACGCCTACGAGTTCTTCGACGCCGCCGAAGCCGCCTACCGCACTGCCGTGCGCCTGACGCCGGACGAGCCGAAGTGGCTCTATCTCCTCGGCTATCTGTACCAGCAAACCGGACGGCTCGAAGAATCTGCCGACAGATTCCGCGCGGTCCTTCGTGTGCAGCCGAACGATCGCACAGCCGCGGTGCGTCTTGGCGTCGTGTGCCTCGGCCTCAATCGGCTGCGAGAAGCCCGCGATCAGTTTCAGAGCGCGTTGGCGACGTTCCCGGCGACCGCACACAACGGGTTGGGCGAAGTCGCGCTGCGCGAAGGACGCTACGACGAAGCCATCTCACATTTTCGCAGCGCCCTCGAACGGGCGCCGCAGGCCACCGCCATCCACTACTCGCTGGCGATGGCCTATCGCAGCCTCGGACGCCTGGATGACGCGCGCGCCCAGCTGCAACGGCGCGGGCCCGGCGAAGTCAGACAAGCCGACCCGATCGTCGATCGCCTGCAGACGCTGATTCGCGGCGAGCGCCTGCTGATCATCCAGGGCAGCCGGGCCTTCGACGCCGGACGATTCCAGGACGCAGCCGACGCCTTTACGCGGGCGATCGCCGTGGCCCCCGAGAGTCTCGCGGCCCATCGCGCCTTGGCGAGCACGCTCGTGCGGCTCGGACGCGAAGACGAGGCGATCGAGGGGCTGACCCGAGCGAGATCGTTCGCGCCCGATGACGAAGAGACCGTGGTCAGCCTGTCGATCCTGCTGTCGCACCGCGAGCGTTATCGCGAGGCCATCGCGCTGCTCGACGACGCCCAACGCCGATGGCCGCAACGGACGGCCACCGCGACCACGCTCTCTCGACTGCTCGCCTCGTCACCCGATCTCTCCCTGCGCAACGGATCACGTGCGCTGGCGATCGCCCTGGCCGTGTACGACTCGAACCCCCTGCCGGCTTACGCCGAAACCATGGCCCTCGCGCTGGCGGAGCTCGAGCGCTGCGGTGAAGCGCTGGAATGGATGCGGCGCGCGACCGCCGACGCCGCGCGCACCGGAGACACGGCGGAGGTCACACGCCTCACGGCGGAAACGCCCAAGTACGAGACGGCATCGTGCCGGCCGCCCGGACGATGACGCGCTGATGTAGGGCGGGTCTATGGACCCGCCAGCCTAGTTGGTAGCACCGACGGGCTGTGGTCCAGGGAAATTCACCGGGTCATCGTCTTTCCACGGTGTGCGGCAAGGCTGCTTACGCTCGTACAACCGCAAATCATCGGTGAGCCGTCTGACATCGTCGGTCAGGCCGGCCCGCTTGGCGGCGTCGATCACACCGCGCTGGATCGCCGCGGCCTGATCGAAGTCGCCGACTTCCGCCAGCGTCATCGCCATCGTCGCGCCGAGCGCCGTGGTCTTCTCTCCCTTGAGCAGGGCTTCGACGAGGGTAATGGCGCGCCGGCCGTCGCGGATGGCGGGGTCTGGCGCCGTGGCCAGAATGCGGGCGAGCGCGTGCGCGAGCTCGGGACGATCCGGCTGCAGCCGCACGGACTCGTCCAGCCAGTCGCGCGCCTCGCGAAAGCGCTTCAGCCTGACGAGCGCCATCGCGTAGCCGAATCTCGCCTCCGTCGAGCGCGGGTTGACCTTCACCGTTTCCGCGTACTGGTCGAGCGCCGCCTCGAAGCGGCCGGCGCGGCGCAGGGCGTCGCCATAGGCGAGCCTGGCCTCGGCGTAGTTCGGCTGATACTTCACCGCCGCGGCCAGATGCTGCAGCGCCTCGGCGCGCCGGTTGTTGGTCGCCATGATCAGGCCGAGGCTGTAGTGCGCCTTCGCGCTCGACTCGTCGATCCCTTCCGCCGGTGCCATACGCACCACGGTGTTGAACTGCTCGAGCCCGCCTTCCATGTTGCCGCTCAAGAAGAGCGCGGTGCCCAGCTTGTGATGCAGCGACCGTCCGAGCGCGCTGTTCTCGGGCGTCAGCTCGATTCCGCGCCGGAGGAATTTGATCGCGGCCTGCGCATCGCCAGACTCGAGCGCCCGGACGCCTCGCAGCTCGTACGACAGCCCGCTCTCGAGCAGGATGTCGAGCTCGGTCTTCACCGGATCGGGGACGAGCAGATCGGTGTTGCGCCACTGCTTCAGGTGAGCCTCGGCGTCAGCGGTTCTGCCCAGACCGCGGTAGGCCGCGGCCAGCGGCGAATGGAGGCTTTGCGCCGACGGATCGGCGGCGAGCGCTTCCTCGAATCGACTCGCGGCGAGTTGATAATCGCGGCGGGCGAGAGCCGCCTGTCCGAGACCACCGAGGACCGCCGAGGCGCGAGGGGCGTGCTGCTGGGCGCGAGCGAACAACGGCTCCGCGCGATCCGGCTGACCGTCGTCGAGATACAACCGCCCGAGCCACACGAGCGAGGCCACGTCGTCCGGTTTGATCTCGAGGGCGCGCGAGAAAGCGGCTTCGGCCTTGGCAGTCTCGCCTTTGCCCTTGTAGAGATGGCCGAGGAAATACGGCCAGCGCATGTCGTCGGGCGCAAGCGTCTGCGCGTTGAGATAGCACGGCTCCGCGGCCTGGTAGAACTCGCTCGCGTGGAGCAGCATGCCGAGCTGGCCGAAGGCGACCGCGCGCTCGGCGGCAGGTGCGTTTTGCGTTCGCAGCACCGCCTCGTATCGTTCGCGCGCCTGGGCCCGCACCGACTCGTCGCTGCGTGACTGATCGGGTAACGCCACCGGCAGCAGTACGGTTGACACCTGCGCCGTGGGCGCCTTCGCGGTATTCGACGTGCACGCCGCGAAAGCCACACTGAAGCAGACGGTCAACACCCGACTCGTCTTCACTTGCCCGATCCTTCAACCAGCGTCACGTAACGATCGATCCCCGCGACTGTGAACTCTTCTGCCTTCCCACTGGGCCAATGGACGCGGACGCGTGGCACATCGGTCGCGCCGCCGAGACCGATCAGCACTCGAGGATCGTTGGCGGAGGCATAGCTTCCGTCGGTGTGCAGCCGCCGCCACAACGTCGGTCCGTTGGCGCGAGGGACTTCGATGCGCGCACCCAGCTGATCGCGCTTGCCGTCTGGCCCCACCGCTCGCACGCCGAGCCAATGGTTCAGGCTTGTCCCGCCGAAGCCCGAGGGCGAAGGGGGATTGTTGATCAGCAGTTGCAGCGGTCCCGCGGCATTGCCGACGACCGCATCGGTGTCGCCATCGTTGTCGATGTCGCCAAAAGCCGCGCCGCGGCCCACGTCGAGCGTCTTGAACGCCGCCCCGGCCTGCGGGCTGACGTCCTCGAATCGTCCGTTGCCGAGATTGCGATAGAGCTGCTTCGCCATGCGCAAGGGAAAGGGGTCCTTGGCCTGCGCCTGGGCCTCGATCATCGCCACGCTGCCGTTGATCACCAGCAGATCGAGCCAGCTATCGTTGTCGTAGTCGATCCAGTTGGTGCCGAAGCCGGTCTTGGCCAGACTTGGCGGCCCGAGCCCCGACGCGCCCTTGCGATCCTCGAACGCCCCCGACCCGTCGTTGACGTAGAGGATGTTCATCTGCGCCATCCAGTTGGTGATGAAGAGGTCGTCATCGCCATCGTTGTCGAAGTCGTCCGCGCCAATGCCCATGCTCGCCTCGGCGTTGCCGGCGGCATTGACCGCCGCGCCGGAGAGGAGCGCCGTGTCCTTGAAGGTGCTGTCGTGCTGATTGATCCAGAGCTGGTTGGCGACGCCGTCGTTGCCGACGTAGATGTCCTGCCAGCCGTCGCGATTGAAATCGGCCATCACCACGCCCAGGGCCGGGCCGTAGGCGCCGCCGATCAACGCCCTGGAGGTGACGTCGATGAAGCTGCCCTTTCCGGCGTTGTGATAGAGGCGGCTCGGCTTCGCCCGATAGCTGTTGGGCGGACAGTAATCGCGCTGCCCGGTGACGCTCAGACACTTCACATCGCCGGCGGTGTCGTAAATCAGGTAGTTGCCGACGAAGAGATCGAGCCACCCGTCCCGGTCGATGTCGCCGAACGCCGCCGACACACCCCACGCACCGGGATCGCCGGTGCCGCTCGACTTGGTGACGTCGGTGAACGTGCCGTCACCGTTGTTGTGCAGCATCACGCTGCCGCTCAGGCTGGTGCGATAGATGTCGATCCAGCCGTCGTTGTCGATATCGCCGGTGGCCACACCCATGCCGAAGGTGCGGATGTCGATGTGACTCGCATCGGTCACGTCGGTGAAGTGCAGCGTGCGCGTGCCGTCGGCACCGACGGTCAGATCGTTGCGAAACAGGTGATCCCTGAGCGGCCCTGCCGGCGGATAGGTGGCGTCCTTGATCGTCTTGCCGGCACCGAGCATCTGCCCCTGAACGACATAAACGTCGAGGTCGCCGTCGTTGTCGTAATCGAGGAGACCGACGCCGGGCGCCATGATCTCGGGATAGAACAGCTGACCCGACATCCCGTTGAAGTGCGTGAAGTCGAGCCCCGACGCCTTCGCTGTCTCGCTGAACCAGTCGGCTCGTGCACCACTGGACGCGCCAGCGGCAGGCGCGCCACTGCTGCCGCTCGTTCCACCGCCGCTGCAGGCAACCAGGAACACCAAGGCCGCACACACGGCCGCGAGTCTCGGGATCATCGGTAACGGTCAGCGTACAAGAAAAAGGGCGGGCCCAAAAGCGCCCGCCCGGTACTTGTAGGGCGGGTCCTGTTCTTCGGACCCGCCATCTGGCGGGTCTACAAAGCAAGACCCGCCCTACACGCAGCGATCAGAATTCCACGGTCGCGTTGAAGCGCACGAAGCGCGGCATCAACAACGTCAGCGGACGCATCCAGGTGTTGCCGTCCGCACCCCACGCCTGGTTGTAGGTCAGGCCGGGGTTGGCGTTCAGCAGATTGTAGAGGTCGAAGCCAACCAGCGAACGAGTGCGGCCGAAGCGCAGCACCTTGGCGAGGCGGAGGTCGACCTGGTTGACGCGATCGCCGTACATCTGTCCGGGCAGCAGGAGGTTCACTGCCTGGCTGGGCGCCGACAACGACAATGGACGACCAAGCGTCTGTGCCGCCAGCGCGCTAGACACGTTGTAGTTGCTCGCCACTGAAATGCCGTTGCTCGCCGAATCGTTGCCGCCGAGGCCCAGCGTGCCGGGCTTGAGCTGAAGGCTCGCGCTCACGGCGACGTCGATCTTCGGCACCGTGTACGACGCCAGACCACGGAACTGCGTCAGGTACGGCTCGGTGACGTGGCACGACTCGGGACGCTGCCACGTACCCAGATTGATCAGCAGCTCCGGCAGCTTGGCGATCACCTCGCAGTTATCGCGAACACCACGGCCGGTGCTCGTGCCGCCCTGGAACAGCATGCCGTTCTTCAGGCGCGCGGTGAGGTTCACGTCGACGCCGTGCCAGTACTGCGACCAGTCGCCGTAGTCGGACGCAAAGGTCACGTAGTTGTCGATGGTCGCAGCCACCCGCGCATTCGGGTTGAACGACGTGATCGTCTGGCCGGCCACCGGCAGCGCCGCGGCGGCGGTCGCCGGCGCCGTCGGCGCGGTGAACGTGAACTTGTCGTAGTCGGCGGCCGTGCTGGCGCGATTGTCGGTCACGGTGAAGCCGTTGAACCAGCGGCGGTTGTAACCAACCTCCGCCGACACGCGCGGCAACAGCTCGTGCTGAACGGACACGCCGAACTGCCAGTCGGACGGCCGGACGCCCCAGCCATGCAGGATGTCCTGATTGATCGCCGCCGGCGGCAGCGGCACGCCGAAGTTGAGGTTGTCCCACGGACCACACTCGCCGTTGGCGGCGGGGTTCAGGAGGTTGCACTGCGGCACGTAATCGCCGTTGATCCCGAGGCCGGTGGTGTCACTCCACGACCGGTTCACGGTGCGCGCGAAACGCGTGGCCTGAGCCGGATTCATCAAGGTGTAGCGATTCTGGTTATTCGCCGACTCGAGGAACTTACCGAGGTTCACCTTGACTGACGTCTTGCCGGTGCCGAAGACATCGTAGGCCGCGCCCATGCGCGGCGTGATGTCGTTGAAGCCGGGCACGCCTACCGTGCGCGGGAACGAGATCCCGCCGTTCGGGTGGAAGATGTCGGCGTGATCGATGCCCTGATCTTCCGGCGACCAGCTCCACGCGCGGTCATAGCGCACCGCCCCCTGCAACGTCAGCCGGCCAGTCGTCCACTGATCCTGGGCGAACAGCGAGAACGTTTCGCTGCGGTCCTTGATCAGGAAGTCACCGTAGTTCATGGTGAGCCGGTTCGGGATGCCATTCGCGAACCGGTAGTTGACGCGAGTCTTGTTGTAGTGGTTGAAGTTGTCGGTGCGGTTGTAGATGCCCTGGTACCCGAACTTCGAGCTGTGCGCGCCGGTCACATACGCCAGCGAGGCGTACCACGGCGTCGGGTTCTGCATGTTGTCGAAGTTCCAGTCGAGCGCGCGGTAGGTCAGGTTCGCCGGCATGCCGCCGACCGAGTTCTGTTCGAGCACCTGATTCAGGTTGAGAATCGCGCCCGGCTGCTCCATCCAGCCCCATTTGCTCATGTAGCTCGACACGCCTGCTTCGAGCAGCAGCTTGCTGGTCACCGGCGCCGTCCACTTGCCCTGGATCACGCTCTGATAGGTGTCGGCGTAGCCGAACGCGCCGTTCACCGATCCCTGCGAGCCGCTGGCCGCTTCGGGCATCACGTTCGTCGTGGTGCCGCTCGCCACCCAGTCCGAGCCGCGCGGCCGGCACGACTTGGCATCGGTCGTCAGCGCCGAGCCGTTGCACTGCATCTGGTAGTCGTAGAAGAACGTGAACTTGTTTTTCGGCGTCGCCTGCGTCGTGATGCGGATCGACTGCACGGTCGTCGACACGGCGCTGCGGGCGGGCAAGCTCAAATCCTTTTCATACGTCCAGCTGTTCGGGTTGCCCGCGTTCTTGTTGGCATACACACCGAGGATGGCATCGTGTGAGCCGAAGTCGCGATAGTTGCCGAAGAACCACAGCTTGTCCCGCTTGATGGGGCCACCGAGCGAACCGCTGTAATCCCAGTTGTTGAACAGCTGCGGCGGCTCGGTCAGGTTGAAGCTGCGCAGCCGATCGTCGATGTTGTTGCCCTGCGACCACTTGCCAGCGGTGCTGCCGAACGCCGTTCCCGCGAACGTGTTACCGCCACTCTTCGGGATGAAATTGACCGTGGCGCCGCCCATTTCCGTTTCGCCCAAGCCACCCGAGAGCGTTGTCTGCATTTCCTGCGCGTTCGTGGTGTCGATGACGTAGCCCGACACGCCGCCGCCGTTGAACGCGGAGCCGACGCTCAGGCCGTCGAGCGAGACGCGTCCTTCGTTGCCACGGCCGCCGTGGCTGTAGAAGATGCGCATCGACGGCATCAGGTCGATCTGGTTGCTGCCGCCGGTGATTGAGGGAATCAGGAAGATCAGCGCGTTGTACCCGCGCGTCGCCGGCAACGCCTTTAGCGTGTCGTCGTCGAGCACCGACTGGCGCCGCGTGCTCTGCACGTCCACGAGCGGCGTCTCGCCGCTGACGGTAATCGTTTCCTGCAGCGCGCCCACGCGCAGGTTTTCGTTGATGGTGATGACGCCCGCGCCCGCGACTTCGACTCCTTCGCGCTTGACGACGGTGAAGCCGGGCAGGGTGAACGTGACGCTGTACGTGCCGCTCGGCACCTGGACGAGTCGGTACTGACCCGCGCCGTCGGTGACGGTGTTGCGCGTCTTCTCGATGAGCACCGGGCTCGCGATTTCAACGGTGACGCCGGGCAGCACAGCCCCGGACGCGTCCTTGATGGTGCCCGAGATTTCTGACTGGGCGTGTGCGAGCGCTGGGATCATCAGCGCGCAGGCCAGCACGCCGAGGGTACGCAGGACCAATCGCCTGCAGAGGGCCAAAGACCGATTCCCGTGGAGCCCCGGTCCGTTCATACCGCTTTGCCTCCGAGTAGTTGGGGACGACAGCCGTGTGCGTGTCGGTTCGCCCACGGCCGAGCTGAAAAAGCGAATCAAATTCGCGTCAAAGAGAGTAGCGCAGGCCGAGGTAGTAGTAAAGGACTAGGGTGACCTAACCGCCTGCAATATCAGACCTTGCGGACCGCTTTCAGGGCGAGGCGCTCTTCGCGGCCCGGATCGGCGACCAGCCTCACTCCGCCGGTGTCGAAGACCATCGTCGGCCGCTGTTCGCCGTCGAAGCGGGTCCACTGCGGAATGCCGGGGTGATTCGGGTTGCCCGCTCGGGCAAATGCCACCCAGGAGGCGCTCATCCGGTCGGCAAGCGCCTGGGCCGCGGGACTGGTGCCGGTGTAGACCTTGCCGGCCTCCAGGTTGTCGAACACGAAGGGAATCTCCATGCAGTGCATGGCCTTCAGACGCCCCTCGCGCACCGGCGAGTAGTACTCGAACCGGTACAGATAGACCGGCGCGCCGCGCTGGGCGGCCTTGCGCTCGGCCTGCGTGTCGACCCCCTGCCGGAAGAACGAGTTGTCCGTATCGATGCGGAGGAAGAGGTCGATGTTGTCCCGTCCGGGCTGGTTCTTCCGGTACAACGCGATGATCCGATCGGCGGCGGCATCATCGCTGCGGAGCGTTTCCTTCACGCGCGCGTGGAGCGTCCGGTCGTCGATCTGACGCAGGCGCTCGTCGGGCAGGAAGAAGGTCGTCTCGGTCGCGGTCGTGCCCGTGAGAAACGGAACGGATGCCGACATTCCGGGCGCCATGGGGTCGAAGGGCGACGCCGGCAGCGTCTTGCCGTCGACCACCGGACCGAAGTTCAGGCCGGCTCCCGGCCCCGGCGGCGCGCCCGGCGGCGGACGGAGCGCGTCGACCAGCTGCGACATCGGAACCTGCTGGAGCCGATCGAGCTGTTCGGGCTTGATGTCGAGGCGCTGCAGCGCCTGTTCGGTGGTGCGGACCGCCTGCGCTTTCGAGATGGCCGTGATGTTGGCGCCACTTTGCGCGATGGCGCGATGAAAGAGTCCCTTCGCCGAGGGCATCGCCATCAACGTGCTGACTTTCCCGGCGCCACCGGACTGGCCGAAGATCGTGACGTTGTTCGGATCGCCGCCGAACTGCGCGATGTTCTCCTTCACCCACCCGAGCGCCGCGACAACGTCGAGGATTCCGGCGTTGCTCGCGTTGGCCCACTTGCCCCCGTACTCGGCCAGGTACAGGAAACCGAAGATGTTGAGGCGGTGATTGACGGAGATGGCGACGACGTCATGTTTGCGCGCGAGCTCCTTGCCCGAATAGATCGAGTAGCTGCCCGAACCGCTCGCGAAGCCGCCGCCGTGCAGCCACACCATCACCGGACGCTTGCCGCTCGTGGCCGGCGTCCAGACGTTGAGCATCAGGCAGTCTTCACTCTGCGGCTCGCGCGGATCGGTGAGGATCAGCTCGGGAGGCTCGCCGCCAAGGATTTGCGGCGCGCGGCCACCGTACTCGAAGGCATCACGGACGCCGGTCCACCGCCCGGCCTTCTGCGGCGGCAAGAAGCGGTTGGCACCACCCGTCGTCCCGCCGTAGGGCACGCCCTTGAAGATCTGGACGCCGTTCTCGACGTAGCCGCGAAGACGCCCCGCCGCGGTTTCGACGGTGGCGCCGGGCGTCCGGGCCTGCGCCCAGGCGTCGGAGCCGAGCATCAGCCCGGCGGTGCCGAGCGCGGTCGTCCCGATGAAATGCCGTCGGTCCATTGATCGCTGATTCCCGAGGCCTGATCCCTGATTACTAGCTCGACTTACACGGTTGCGGGTTCCACTTCGCGTCGTTCGGCTCCTTCTTGAAGTTGGAGCTGGTGATGAACGGCTGCGTCAGGTACTGCGGATCCTCGACGATCGTCGTGACGACGAACCAGTCGCCGGCGTCGGCATTGCTGAAGCGCGTGAAGTGCTCGGTGACGGTGGCGTTCTGACCGTAGGGCACACCGTTGCGCCGCAGCCAGCCGGGCAGCATGTTCGTGGTCACGACCTTGAGCGACCCCCATCGCGGCGCGCCCTGCGGACCACCGCGCTCGAGGAACGCGTCGAACACGTTGCCGCTGCGCTGCCATTCGGCCACCGACGTGCCCTGCAGCGTGCGCGGCGCGTTGGCCGACGCGGGCGCGGCCGAAGCACCAGGCGCGGCAAAGCGCAGCAAACGCGTCTGCTGGCCGGCGTCGCTTTCAATTTTCAGCGTGGTGTCGTCCTGCCAGCTGATTTTCAGACGCGTCGGCATGCGCATCAGCCCGCCGACGCCGTAGGCCTCGCACATCCCGTCCTTGGACGGATCCCAGGTGTCGGCCTGCTGCCGCGCGAGCGGCGTCATCACACCGGCCACCGTCGTGTAGTCGCCCTTGGCCGGCGTGCGCATGCGCCACTGCCAGTCTTCCGTGACGACTGATACCCAAGTACCGGTGAGATCGACGGGCGCGCCGGCGCGAGGTGCCGGCGGTGGG
>JADMIO010941491.1_pt1 | contig 10919 bp, 10 predicted proteins | sample 8958161 | NCBI WGS metagenome assembly JADMIO01 (sample SAMN16585339, study PRJNA669376) | soil metagenome | isolation source: Crop rotation soil | place: USA: Cullars Rotation, Alabama | collected 2011 | reverse complement strand
GCCGCGGTGATGTTCTCGTGCGCGGTAAAGAAGGACGGAACGGTAATCTCGGTTTCAACCTATCGCGGCACACCGGATTCCAAATTGTTGGAGCAGGAAATCCTCAAACGGCTGTCGGCAGCGGCAAATCCGAAATTCATCCCGGCGGTTTACAACCATTTGCCGGTCGACGCGATTTACTACGGCACTGTTACGTTCATGGTCGTCGATGGAAAACCACGTTTGCGGATTTTTTCCAACCAAGAGCGGGCAGAACTTGCCAAGGAAAGTGACTTCATCGGTCCGCAACCATTTTGGGGAGCCGACTCCAAGTTTTCTGGATTTCATTATCCGGATAGCGAGTCCGCGCCGGTGCAGGTGGAGGGTTCAGCCGAACTCGAAGTCAAGGTCGATGCCAACGGGAATCTTCAAGACCTCAGCGTGATAAGCGAGGAGCCTCCATTTTTGGGTTTCGGCGAAACCGCATTTAGCGATCTCTCCAAAGCGAAGTTCATTCCGGCGTTTCGCGATGGAAAACCGGTCGCGTGCGACGTGAAATTGCCGTTCTATTTCAATCCGCAGCGATTCTAGAGCTGGCGGATGGGTGTTAGGGCCGTGGCATTGTGAAAAAGCGGATCATCCCGAGATCTTTCTTCCGCGGCGATCCGATCACTTGCTCGCGCCAATTGATCGGTGCCGAACTCGTTTGGGGAAAGTGCGCCGGCATAATCGTTGAGACTGAAGCGTACCTGGCTGAAAACGACGAAGCCGCGCATACCTTCACGCGTCCAAGCATTCGGGCGTTCGTCGCGAGAAACCAGCCAGGCACGGCTTATGTGTATTTTAGTTATGGCGCCCATTGGATGTTGAACGTCTTGGTTAAAGGCGGAGAGGCGGACGGTTTCGTATTGTTTCGCGCGGTCCAGCCGACCCGCGGCATCGGGTTAATGAAAAAGCGCCGTGGAACTGATGAGGAACGCCAGCTTTGTTCCGGGCCCGGAAAATTGACCCAGGCTTTCGCCATTACGAAACGGCACGATGAGATGGATCTGTGCAGCGATCCGTTACATTGCTTTATGACTGGCGCCAAAGCCGAGGTCGTTGCCGATCGGCGAATCGGCATCACTCGATCGGTCCATCACCCGTGGCGATTTACCTTGCGCGATAGCGAGTTCATCAGCCGTCGCGTGAAATTGTGACGAAAACTGCTAGTTTCACGTCGCGCATGGCAGCTAAAAAAACACGCGTCTTACTTGGCATGAGCGGTGGAGTCGACTCCAGCGTCACCGGCTATTTGTTGCGCGAACAAGGCTATGACGTGGTCGGCGTTACCATGAAGGTTTGGCCGCAGGACTGCATTTCTCGCGCGGAAGATAAGTGTTGCGGTCCGCAAGCGGTCGCCGACGCGCGCGCAGTCGCTCATTCGTTAGGTATTCCGCACTACGTGGTCGACGAAGCGGACCTGTTCGAACGCACCGTTATCGATTATTTCACCAGCGAATACCAGGCGGGTCGGACCCCAAATCCTTGCGTGATGTGCAACGAGAAGCTTAAGTTTGGTAACCTGTGGGGCAAAGCTGAGGCCTTAGGCTGCGATTATATCGCCACCGGACATTATGCGATCATCGAACATCATAAGGATAGGGCGGTGTTGCGAAAAGGTGTCGACCCACGGAAGGACCAATCGTATTTCTTATTTAGCCTGCGCCAACCCCAGCTCCGGCGTGCATTAACTCCCCTTGGGCCGATGCAAAAGCCCGAGATCCGCAAAATTGCCCACTCGTTAGGCTTAAAAGTAGCCGATAAAGTGGACAGCCAGGAAATTTGTTTCGTGCCGGGCAATGATTACAAGGCATTCCTGCGCTCGCATCTCGGCGAGAAACAATTTCATCGCGGCGAGATTTACGATGTCCAGGGCAACTTCATCGCCGAACACGAAGGCATCGAGCTGTTTACCATCGGGCAGCGCAAAGGGCTGCCCGGCGGATCGTTACGGCCACGTTACGTGGTCGACCTCGACCCAGAAACAAATCGAGTAATTGTTGGCGATGCGGACGATTTAGTTTGTGACGAGTTTGAGATCGACCGCACAAACTGGATCGCATCCGAGTTTCCGAACGAGAATGGCAATCGGACGGTAAAAATTCGTTACAGCCACCCTGGCACCCGAGCCACTGTGACGTCGTTAGAGGCTAATCGGGCGCGCGTTCGCTTGCACGAACCGCAGCGGGCAGTCACGCCCGGACAGGCTGCGGTAATTTACGAGGGGGACGTCGTTGTGGGCGGCGGTTGGATCTGTCGCGAAGCCTTAGTACCTGCTTAAAGCTTTACAGAAGAAAACGAAGGTAACGAACGAAGGATCGTCGTGCACAATTCTTTGTTGTTAGCTTCCATTGAATTCGGTCGAGCGGAAATCATTCCTGTCCATTCGGTAGTGATAATTCTATGCCTGAGAAAATTTTTCTCGCCCTGAGTACTTTTCCGGATGGCGATACGGCCAAGCGGATTTCAAGCGATCTCGTAACCGGAAATTTTGCAGCCTGCGCAAATATCTTGTCCGGGGTCGAATCAATCTACCGGTGGCAAGGCAAGATCGAGACCGGAAACGAAACGCTGGTGTTTTTCAAGGTGAGCGACGATCGGCGAACCAAATTTCAAGAAAAGCTCCGTTCGCTCCATCCTTATGACGTTCCTGAAATCATTTTTATTCCAGTCGCCAGTGGCCTTCCCGAATATTTACGCTGGGTGATCGAAAATTGCTCCAAATCTTAAATTCTTTCAGCGTTCAAGATTTGGAAGCAGCCCGCCGCTTACCGAGTAAATAAATCGCGATGCCGACAGCGTTCGCGACGATGGTTACCGCCGCGACCTTCGCTCCGAAAACGAGCGGATTCGGCACATCGATGATCGGGTAGACCGTGAAGAAAATAGCCATGAGCGCGACAGCCGCGCCGCAAACTCCCGCAATCCGCAATGCGATTGATTTGGTCCTAATTCCCACTGCACCAACTAGTGGAATCGAAAACATCGTGAAGTAGACGATCCCATAAAAAACATTGGCCGCGTTATCGATGAGCTGAAATGCCTCCTGGATGCCGGCGCCGATTTGGCTGGCGATGGCAAGCAAAAGGGTCAACGCGCCGACAAAAATGATGGAATTGATGGGTGTTTTGTAGCGAGGATGCAGACGAGAGAACCAGGCGGGAAGCAGATGATCCCATCCCGCAACCATCGGCAATCGAGAGCTGCCAGTCACGTGCACGCTGGTTGACGCAATCGTTCGAACCGTCATCAGCAAAATTCCAATCGATGCGACGGCCGCAGCGCTCGGAAACGAATGCAAACCAAGCCTCAATGTTTGCGGCACGGGACCAATCAAATCAATCGGATCATTTCCGACGTAGGCTAACACTGAGCTCGTTCCCAAAATGAACATCAACGCCACGATTGGAGAGGCAATCAGGACCGAGCGACCCACGTCGCGCGCGGGCGCTCGCGTTTCACCCGCAAGAATCGCGACGTATTCGAAACCGGCGAGCGCGCCAATCCCGAGTTTGGTAAAGATGTTAAGACAAAAGAAGATCGACACAGTCGGCAGAGCAAAGGGCAAAGGCTGATAATTTTTTATTTCGCCACGCGCGAGACCGACTAATGGCAAAAATATCAATGCGCCATAAACCAGGAACATGGCGAAAGCCCCGATATTGTGAAGCCATTTGCCTAACGAAAGACCGCGAACACAGGCCCAGCCCAGGCCCACCACCAACATCGAACTAATCAGCGATACGCACCACTTATTGTTCGGCATCCAGGACGCGTCCAAGGCATAAGAGATATTTGTGGTGACGAACATTCCTCCGAGGGCGATGACAGTGATCGAAAGCAGCCACAGGTTCCAGGCAGTGATGAATCCGACGAATTCGTTAAATCCGAGCTTGGCCCATTGATAGATGCCACCTTCCAGCGGCATTCGATTGCTCAAATAGATGACGATTGCCGCTTGCGGTATGTAGAACAGCAAAATAGCGAGCAACCAAAAGAAAAGATGCGCCGACCCAAGTTTCGCTGCCGCTCCAACCCAGCTTGAACCGACAATAAAAAGGATCTGGGTGAGAACGAGATCGAAAAGCCCCAAAGGTTTCTTCAGTGACTCGCTGCGGGTTTCGACATTCTGTTCGGCCCGATGAAGGTCGGAACTGATTGAAGCGTTCACAGGTTTGAAGCTTGAGACGGAATCGATGTCTCGCCGATTTAACGCTTTAAGGATTCAGCGGTTCAACGGGTTTAATGCGCCTCGCCTGGCTTTCGTTGCGGTGGAGGCACATTGCGGAATTCGCGGTGCCTGACCTTGCCTCCGGCATAAGCAATGTAGCCGCCGGCGCCGAGGGTTGTGATGCCGAGCAAAATGACGGCGATAGCAAGAGAACTGGCCGAACGCGGCCATTTGAAAGGCGCCACGAGTGCCCCGGCACTGAGAACGGCTAGTGCGTAAAAAAGCCAGATAAGGTCCTCTGCGCGATCTTGGTGCTCTTCGAGCCAGGCGTCCCCAGTTTCGTTTTCCATCGACAGCACGCGGTCTTTGGCTTGTTCGCCAAACTCATAAACCGGCCAGGCCGAAGTCGCGCATATCAAAATGATAATAAGGGTCGCGATCTGAGCGGGTCGACTCCGCAGAACGAGGGCAACTATTAGGCCTATCACCCCCATCGCCAGGCCGTAGACCGGTAACGGATTGAGCAAAACGTGAATGTACTCGGGCTGACGAAAATCGCGCAGAAGGGCGTCGATCATTGCCAGCAAAGCCTAGCCTTTGGGCGAATGCCCCGGCTTTTCGGCCTGCGACATTGTCGGATCTTCCCAGTACGGCACGTATTTTTTCCAATCCGCGCTGGTAAAATGCCACCATTCGACACGTAATCCGTAAAAGTTATTATGCGCCATCGCCAGCTGAAGCAGGGTGAGGTGTTGCTTCACCGTGGGATCGCGACCGGTGTAGCCCATCATTGCCTGGGGCGTGAACTGATCGAACTTCGTCGGCATCGTCGCGTCCTGATTCCAGTCATCGACCATGGTGGCGTCAACCGAGACGCCGTAAGAATGCATCGATCCGAATCCTTTCTCGGGATTGGCAACGTATTGGTCTTTGGCGGCGTATTTCCAAAGTAACTCCTGGGCTTCCTTCGATCGATAGGCGTCCCAGATTTTCAACCGGTAACGAAATTGCCGGAGATATTTTTGAGCGCCGGCAAGTTGCTGGGCCACACTCGGCAAGATGAGAGCTTTCGTTCCGCGCGGATACAAAGCATGTCCGGTAACGTTCTGGTCCGTCGCGTAACGCAGATCGATCACAATTGAGGGATCAACCGATGCAATATCGACCAACTGAGGCTCGGCGGCAGGGCAGATCGGGATGATCGCTATCGCGATCAGTCCCAACAATAAAAAGAATGAACCACGGCGCATGAGCGGCAATTATAAACTCAAACTGCCCAGGCGATCAATTGCCACCGGCAACCGCGCCGGCAACGTCGGTTTTCGCCATCCGCTGCAGAACAAGACGCGCGGTTTCGTCCGGCACGTTAAAATGGACTTCGAGATTGGCGGCGGAACGCGAAACGTCGGGAGGCTGGGCGAAGAGCATCAAGTCGGAATCCGGTACTCGCAGCCATTTCTGGGGCTCTTTTTGCAGATCGCGTGCTACTTCCGATGCATTTTCCGGCGATTTCATTTTCAAGAGCAGCCGCGCCTTCACCGGATTTTGTAAGTTCAAAGCCAGTCCCAGCAGCTGCGTGCTTTCAAGAAGCTCCGGCGCGAAAATCGGATGATACATTCTGGGCAAGTCAGGTGGGTTCCGGGATATGACGCGGAGCGCGCTTTCGCGGTCCAGGGCCTCGAAGCGATCGAATAGCTGCCCTGTGATTTTCAGATCGACGTCGATCCCGAGACGCACCCGCACCAGCTGATCGACTTCGCTGGAAGTCCCTATGGCGAGGGTCTGCGGTCCAATTCGGGCGAGCGCCAGATCCGGTTTCTCCCACACCCGTAACCCACTGATCGAACGCTTCTGGAACTCCTTATCGGTATCTACCGTGCGAACGAGTTTTGAAAGATCTGTCCGGGTCTCTATCAAAATAAATTCGCGAGCGACTGCGTTATCCGAGAGCGTCGTGGCCCGGGTAATCCGAAGCGCGTCACGTGACAGATTTAAAACTGGTGTCCGTGCCGCCGGTCCAATCAAACCATTCCAGACCGCCTGATAAACATCGGGCTGATCCTTTTGCCAGCGTTTCAATGAGTCGGAATGATCAAACTGATCGACGTTGATCGACAAAATGCTTTCGGTTTGCTGCGGCAGCCATTCCCGCTTGCGTGGTGATTGCGCTACCAACGGCAAAATGATGATCAGAAGAGCGATCACCGAAATGACGCTGAAATAAAACTGGCGAAGTTCCTGTTTGTCGATCTGGCTTGAAAGAAGGGCCAGCTCGGCGGTGTGCTTCTGGTATTGATCGACCGCTCCGTGATGTTTGCGCACCTGCTCAAGCAAATGCGGCGCGTTTGGCGGCGCGATGCCTTGCACTGCCAGATGGCGGCCAATGTTCAAATAGGCCGGATTTTTTCGCTCCTCGACAACCTGGTGGTGTTGCTTGGCTTCGCGAACGGCGTCCTGTTGGGCCTTAATATCGTCAGCAAATCCTTTATCGCGCGCTTCATACTCCCCGCGAACTTTGGCAATGTTTTTTTCGATGGCGGACAACTCTTCTTCGGCGGCCGCCAGTTTTTCCTTGGCCAGCCGGGATGCTTCGGCGCTTCCCATGCGCGCTCGAACTAACTCGGCGCGTTCTTCGGGCAAACGCAAACGACGGGCTGCGATGCTGGCCACTTGGCTTTCTAAATCCGGCGGCGGCGGATTGATCGCCTGAAGTTCAGACAACTTTTTCAGTAACTCTTGATCCGCCGTATCGTTTGCCTGAATTCGATGCTCAACGGCATTTACTTCCCGCTGGCAAAGTTCAGCCGCGTTCTTGGCGTCATTGCGACGTTGTAAGATTGGTTTCTTCTCGGCTTCCAATTTCGACATCGCCTCGCTCTGCTCTTTCGCATTCTTTTGTCTTTGAGCTTCGATGTTTTTGATTCCCTCTTCGATCTGCGCGATTCGGAGCGCGACTTCTTTTTGTTCCTGTTCCAGCTTTTTCAGGGCAACAATCTCATTGCGTAGCTCCGGAAAATTAGCCGCCTGTGATGTTCCTTCCCGGCCAAGCGCAATTTCGCTTTTTTGGAGCAACCGCTTCTCATGCCGGAGCACCATTCGAGTCCGCTGCCGGCGGACCTTGAGCCCGATTTCACGCAGACCTGTGCGGATAAAGCTCACAATTTATTCCTCGGACGCGGACAATTTGGCCAACACGCTGAAGTCTTCCAGCGTCGTGGTATCGCCGCTGACTTTGGCTCCACTGGCAATTTCCTTTAGCAAGCGTCGCATGATTTTTCCGCTGCGCGTTTTCGGCAGCGCTTCGGCAAACCGGACTTCGTCGGGTTTGGCAATCGCGCCAATATGACGGCCGACATGCTCGCGCAGTTCTTCCTTCAATCCACGCGTGGCGTCGACTCCCGCTTTCAGTGTCACGAAGGCCACCACGCCCTGCCCTTTCAATTCATCGGGTCTGCCGACCACTGCCGCCTCCGCCACCCTCGGGTGACTTACCAGCGCGCTTTCAATTTCAGATGTTCCGAGACGATGTCCCGCGACATTCAGCACGTCGTCGATTCGGCCGACGATCCAAAAGTAATCGTCTTCGTCGCGCCGGGCGCCGTCGCCCGTCAAATAATTTCCGGGGTATTCGCTCCAGTATTGTTTTTTGTAACGTTCCTTGTCGCCGTAAATCGTTCGCAACATCGACGGCCACGGCCTGCGAATAATTAGTTTGCCGCCAACATTGGCGCCGACTTCGTTACCATTCGGATCAACGATCGCGGCATCAACCCCGAAAAACGGAAGCGTGGCGCTGCCGGGCTTTGTCGGAATAGCGCCCGGTAGCGGAGTTATCATGATTGCCCCGGTTTCGGTTTGCCACCACGTGTCGACTACGGGACAACGTCCGCCGCCGATGGTTTTGTGATACCAAATCCAGGCTTCGGGATTAATCGGTTCTCCAACCGTGCCCAGCAAACGTAATGACGACAGGTCGTGCTTCTTCACCCATTGGTCACCCCATCGAATGAAGGAGCGAATCGCTGTCGGCGCGGTGTAAAGAATGTTGATTTTGTTTTCGGCGATGATTCGCCAAAACCGATCGGGTTCGGGCCAATTCGGCGCTCCTTCATACATGAAAGTAGTCGCGCCATTAGCCAGCGGACCGTACACGACGTAACTGTGACCGGTTACCCAGCCGACGTCGGCCGTGCACCAATAAATGTCTTCATCACGAAGATCGAAAACGTATTTCGTGGTGGAATAGATCCCGACCAAATATCCCCCGGTCGTGTGGAGGATTCCCTTCGGTTTACCGGTCGAACCGCTGGTGTAAAGAATGTAAAGCGGATGCTCGCTGTCGACCGGCACTGGTGGACAATCGTCATTCACGTATTCCAATTCCCGATGCCACCAAACGTCCCGGCCTTCTTCCATGTGGATTTCGTTGTGCGCTCGCTGGAAAACAATCACCCGTCTCACGGTTGTGCCGTCCCGTAACGCGTCATCGACGTTCTTCTTGAGCGGAACGATTCCCCCGCGGCGATAACTTCCATCGGCCGTAAGTAGTGCGATTGCGCCACTGTCGGCGATTCGATCGCGGATGCTGTCGGCGCTAAAACCACCGAACACCACAGAGTGCACTGCGCCAATGCGTGCGCAGGCCAGCATCGCTATGGCCACCTCCGGGCAGGTCGGCATATAAATAATGACCCGATCCCCCTTCCCGATTTTGTTTCGCTTGAGAACATTGGCGAACCGGCAAACCTCGTGATGAAGTTGCTGATAGGTGAGGGTGCGGCGTTCGCCTGGTTCCCCTTCCCACAAGATCGCGGCTTTATTCCGCCGATGGGTGAAGAGGTGCCGATCCAGGCAATTTTCGGAAAGGTTTAGTTTTCCGCCGAGAAACCATTTGGCAAACGGCGGTTTCCATTGCACGACTTTGCGCCAGCGCTTTTGCCAGACCAGCTCGCCTGCCTCGCGGGCCCAGAATTTGTCCGGGCGCTTGATCGATTCGTGATACATCCGGCGGTACTGCGCCAAATTCTTAATTCGAGCGTGTTGCGAAAACTCTTTTGGCGGTTTGAAGAGGCGTTTCTCCTTCAAATGCGACTCGATATTGTCCCGAGCCGTGCTGTCAGTATGGTCGGCCTTCATTAAGCGGAGTTTAGGCTAATCATCACCCGACGTGGGCTCAACGGAAAGTTGCGTGACTTTCCTTGCCCGCCTGTGAAGCTTTCGTCATGGCAGATCACATCTACAAAAAGATCGAATTGGTTGGCTCGTCGCCGAAAGGAATCGAGGAGGCCGTGGAAAATGCGATATCACGCGCCGAGAAAACCGTGCGCAACATGCGCTGGTTCGAAGTAGTGGAGACGCGGGGTTTCCTGGAAGAAGGCAAAATCGCGCACTGGCAAGTGACCCTGAAGGTCGGCTTCACCCTGGAAAGCTGAAACGGGAGGCCTGTCTCTCCGCTGTTACCGTTTCAAGGTTCCGCCGAATCTTCCTGCGTCGCTTCGTACAGTTTGGCTGCGCCGTAGATCAGAATTGCCGGCTTCAGGGCGAACAGAGCTAATCGCACGATACCGCTGACAATCCTGCCGATGCCAAGCCGATTTAGGACGAACCCGGCCAGCAGCGCGTAAGCCATCGACTGCACCGGATTTTTCCTCACGTAGGCCTCAGTTTCCTGCACCATATCGTCAAAATGTTCGCGGGTATAACGCAAGCCCCGTTCCGCCAAATCCTCACGTCGTCCGTTCATGACTAACGATTGTCCGCGACTTCGTCCCGGTCAACGCAAAGTCAACCAAATCGAACGGGCTGCGGCGCCGGGCGGAAAATCGGCAGGCAACGGTTCCCGGTGAAATTCACCTGATCGTCTAGTCAGTTTTAGAGCGTAACGGGCCATTTTTTCCAACGCCTGATCGCTCAGAGTTTCACAATTGGTCGAAAGCAGAATGCGGCCGCCGGGCGTCGCAATTTCCAATGCCCCAGCGACTAAACCTTCAAAATCAGTTTCGACATGAAATGCCGCGCCGCCCTTAGTCCGCGAGAAGGTAGGCGGATCCAGGATGACCAGATCGAACTTTTCCGCGCGTCGCTCCAACCGTCGCAGGACGGGGCGAACATCATCGGCGATAAACTGATGGCCGGCGGTCGATATTTCGTTGAGGGCGAAATTCTCGCGTCCTCGGGCCAGAGATTTCTTAGAAAGATCAATGCTGACGGTTTTGGCGCCGGCGGACGCCGCCGCGACCGAAAACGCGCAGGTGTAGGCAAAACAATTTAAAACCCGTTTTGGCTTTGCCTCGCGGACAAAGCGTCGATTTTCGCGTTGGTCAACGAACAAACCAACGGAATAGCCCGCTCCGAAATCGATCCCGAATTTCAGATGATTTTCTATCGCAATGGTTCGCAGACTTTCGGCTTCGCTACCGCACAACAACTTCGGCATTTCCCGTTCTTCGTTTTTTCGGGGCAAAAAGCGGCCGAAAGCGCGACGGATTGGAAGATCGTTCGACTTCGTCCATCCGGATAAGTCGGTCATAAGCCGGTCGCGAGCGGCGTTCGTTTTAAACGAAATGAGAATGTCAGGGCCAAATCGTTCGATCCAGCCGTTGTCGATTGTACAAAGGCGATGTGCCGTGGTTCCTTTGGCTTCGAAGGCGGCGAGCATTGCCTGATCGATCCATTGGTTCTTGTTCATTCTTTTCTTTTGCCGAATAGGTAGGGGCGGTTCACCGAA
>JADMIO010812971.1_pt1 | contig 10919 bp, 5 predicted proteins | sample 8958161 | NCBI WGS metagenome assembly JADMIO01 (sample SAMN16585339, study PRJNA669376) | soil metagenome | isolation source: Crop rotation soil | place: USA: Cullars Rotation, Alabama | collected 2011 | reverse complement strand
AGAGAGAGAGAGAGAGAGAGAGAGAGAGAGAGAGAGAGAGAGAGAGAGAGAGAGAACAAGTAAAACAGCTGACCCAACTCGGACAGTGGTCAATGGATTTTCAAACAGAAAGTTGCCATGTTAAGCTCAACTCATATGCAAAATTAAAACTAAACACGACATATATAAAACAGAAACATAGAGAGTACAGAGACAGTACGGGGATATCAAACAAACAGCACACCTGGACAGATGACATACAATATACATATTTCACAACATTGTTTACACCTGAATTCATTGAGAGAAGGAGCTGGATTAGGATACATCTTGTAACGCGATTTTTCCTCACTGACTCCCTTTCGTTTCTCACAGGATGATGCTACCAAACATTTTATGTGGTTCAAAATCCACTCAGAATGAAATGAAACCTTTAATTAGCACTATCTTTTTCGCGCGACGCTCGCGCAGACCCCCCTTCCCAAAGAGCGTCACAAGATTTAACAATGCTCCTTTATATTGACAGATTTTTAGTGTAGATTTGATATTATACCCGTATATCATCTACTTCTATATACAATAAATATATTTGTATATCTTAGAGTGAGGATAACCAGTAGGACAGAGGCATTTCTTAATTTGTTTTTGTTGTTTTCACCCCCACCGCCCACATCCACCCGCTATCGGAACGCAACTCCATCCACCAACCATTGTGATTTAAATAAAAACAAAAACGAACAAAAACAACCCAGTACTTCAAGTGAAGCATCCATGGTGCTCAAGGCCTGCATTGTTCATAACATTCAGATGCGCACTCAGTTTATAGAAAAGTGAATTGCGCTGTTTTTGAACTAGAGCAGACAATGAAAAAACTAATGTTGAACTCTAACATTGAGAACATAGAACTATTTATTAGTGCCCTATATATTCAGTGTATGATGATCAATGTGATTGCTAATAATTGAGAGGAATGAAATTATTGTTGTTTGTGCAAATTTTGCCAAGTGTTGGGTAAAGTAAACATTACTAACAGGTAAGTTCACCAGAAGATATTCCTGTTCAAATTTGCATTGCGGATAATTATAAAGGCATAGCGGTAATATTAACTTTAGGCACAGTAACTTTAGGTAATGTGCCGGCCCGCTCAGTCGGGTGAATGATTTATCTAATCTAGAGCACAGTAAATTTATTTGTTTGTGGGAACCTTCTGAATGTCTCCCGGGATGAGTTAACAACTGCGATAGGAGTGGGCAAAAGAAAAAGTGGCTGATCCAAAATAGTCGCAATTTTGTTGAGAGCGATCCGCCACGCGATCTCCTCCTCACATCATCAATAAAATGTATCAATACTATCACCAAGAATGTTTTCATAAAAAATTTCTATACGTAAATGCCAGTATAAGCTCAGAATTAAAGTTATTGAGTTATTTCTCAGAAATGAGAAATTATAGGTGAAAAGCTAGTTAGTTTGACCAGTGGAAAAGTGGCAACTGAGTGCCATCAAACTTTTAGATAGATTGTCAGCACCTCCTCCTTTATCAACAGCTGAGAGAGTTATGTTGTTCTGACTGGGAGGCTCTGGATCTGAACTCAATAATCATAACTACAGAAGAGTGGAGGATGACAGAGCAATAATAACTCTTCAATATCCCCATGGGTTTTCCCCTAAGCATTAGAACAGGGTTCCCACTGATTAATGGAACACAGATATTTAATACACAAACAAGGGTAGAAATGAAATATATTGGAATATAATGTAATGTGTGAGCTTACACTGTACAGTAATGTTTAACCTGTGGAGCCAGTTGGCATGTTTCTGTAATATGAGCACAATTTATATGTAAAAATCGACTACGTCTAGTTCCACGTCTACTAGCATATTCCTCTCCGTTCCGTTCTGACTCGCCATCGCTATAGTAAGGTGATTTGAACCATTAATACTAAAAACTGGAAATGACCCAATAACTTCAAAAATACAATCGCTATAAGGTGAAATGCTCCCTCTAGTTGTGCGATCGTTTGAGGTTCGCTTTTTTCTCTATGTACCTCCTACTGCATTGGAAATGGAGATAGCTGTTGAAGGATTTTTCATGTTTTCAGTGCCACCGCTGGGATTTGCATTGCGAAATTCAAACATCACAAGACAGGGGCTGAATTAGAGAGATCATCTTGTGTTCCATCCTATACAGCTTGGCTTATCTTCAAAGACATGTGAGAAAAAAGAGGGAAGGCGAGGAGATTAGGGAGAAGAGAAGTAAGAATATAGTTGGAATCAAAAACGTAATAAGAACGAAGCTGAGACTAGAAAGGTAAATAGATAAAACAAGGCGAGAAGACAATATAGAGAGAAAACTGAAAAATACATCTAAATTATAGATTAGATTAGATTAATTCAATTACAGATATATATATATATATATACTATATATATGATCAGGAGAAAGTGAAAGAGTGGAGCGAGTAAATCAAGGAAGGAAAGGAATTGAGTGAATTTGTATTCAGGCACAGACGTGCGTGGGTAGGTCTATGACCATATTTTTATGCACACCCTTTTTATGTAGGTTAAGTTCCAACCTTTTTCATAATATCGGCTATAACCTAAGATGTATGTACCACAATATAAAGTGTTAAAGAGGTTAGACGAGAAGAAGGAAGGAGCGTCTTTTGAAGAAAAAAATTGAAAATAACGTTATTGTAAAAAAGTCAGACGTAAACAAAATTAAAGCACAGCTTTCCAGCTCACCTGTACGTGTTTGTACACTATAATCTCAATGACGCGAAAGAGAAAAAGCAAATCGTGTTAGGAGTGAGAGTTGTTTTCTTCATCATTTGATTGATCAGGTATCAACAGTGTGATTTGCATCTTGCATTCATTCAGTGTCTCATCGGAATATTACATTCATTCCACCCAGCTTAACTCTCATAGCTGTGACAATGACTCTTGATTGAGAATTATGGATCTTAGTCCAATTAAAGTAAATTATTACAGTCTTAAGTGTCGTGTTAGAGTAAAATAAAATGATTTTATTATAATGTTTATTTGCCTCAGAGTAAAATGACCAATGTTTGTACTTTGTGCACATTGACCTGTTGTATATAACCGCAGAATCCTGAATAAAGGCACATTTGTATCATTTGTATCATTTGATAATCTGTGTAGATACCTTAGCTCTTAAACAGCTGGAGCAGTCATTCAGGGAATGTGCAGTAGAGTGCCAGTACAGTTGTACTGGCTTAGTTACAGTGAAGCGAGAAAAAACGGATCATGTTAGAAGTGAGAGTTGTTTTCTTCATCACTTGATTGATCAGGTATCAGCAGAAGGATTTGCATCTTTACATTCATTCAGTGTTTCGACGTCATTGGCACTGGAAACCAATGCGTGTTTTTGAACTATCTCAGCTGTACACTTCTGCTAAGACAGCTAATGAACTTCGACAGCTATGCATGGTTATTAAAATGAGTCATAATAATTATTGAAAAAGATATTATTCAGTTACGTTTGCATAGGCATTCTACCGTAATCTCACAGATTAAAATGGCAAATTACCCTTCAGAAGTTCTTAGGTATAGATAACGCAAATCTGTATATCTCATTCTGTAACTTGCACCTTTGACTATTATTCTTGTGAGTGTTAAATCAGGAGAGAGGACGCTAGTCATACCTGGGCTTGGAAAGCAAGAAAACAGGCAAACTTGATCTTTATTTGAACCGTGGGGGTATTACGCAGCTCCATGCTTTAAATGCCAAAAGTGTTGAAGCACATAATTCACACTTTTTTATGGTTCATAATATCAACCAAAATATATTCTGCTCTATCGGGTGCTTCACACATATCAGCACAATACCCCAACAGTGCCAACAGCAATCTAGTTGAGCTGTTTTCTTGCTTTTCATGCCTACGTTTGACGCTAGTTCATTTCCAGTGCGATAATATCACCTTGAGATGAATATCTGAGGGAGGTAGACGAAGAAGTTGATCTTGAATGCAGACACATAAGTAATGGATATTGATTGGAGTGAATAATAAAGTGGCACGTCTATGATGTTAAAAATAGAAGTAAAAGATTGAGGAGGAGCATATTGCGCCGATTGTTTTGAGCCACTTTTCTAGTACCACTGACTGAGTGACACATAAAAACTAAATTGTTTTTCAGTTGACTAAAAGAGACAGGAACTGTTTCTTTAGCAACGATGTAGGACAAAGATGCGAAATTACAAACAGGGTTTGATTTAGCCTAATTTAAGCTAAGACAGTTGAATTTGGAAAACTCGATTACATAAACATATTTATAGGATATATAAATTATTCTACGAATCTAATTGAGTTCTGAATGGGTATAAGTTGGTTATGATAAACTGAAGCAACAAAACTGAACTGGAATAAAGCACATGGAGACGTGAAACTCAAAAAAGGCAAAAGAGAAGTTCAGACAAAGGACTCAGAGTAGAAATGAATTTTAAAACAACAAAGATACGTTGAAAAGGAGAGCAGATGCAAAGAATGTCTCTCAAATTAAGTTAGGAAATATGAAATTTGCCTTCATACATTAGAAGTTCCTTTGATTCAGAAAAGTACATCAGTAAGAGAAGGACTGAAATGGAAGGTTTCACTTTCAATTGATGCATTGCATGCTAAAACTACCTAAGTTCATATAGGCTCACAATTAAAACCGCATATGTTGCAAGTACGACAATGTGACATAGGTGCTTTCATATGCAAACCATAATGGACTTAGGCAGTTTTAGCATGCCATGCCTCAATTCCCTTCTTTTGAAACCCGAGATGCTCCGCAGTGAAAGTATGACAAAGTCAAAGACGTGGACCTAATTAGGAAAACTGAACAGTATGAATACTTCTGAGATTCAAAGCTTTGTGTCAAAGTGTAGATTTCAGAGTTCTCTATGTCAATTATTTTTGGAATGACGTAGGAAAGCGTAATTAAAACAAAGTGAGTTATTAAAAATGAAGAGGACTGAAATTGTCCGTGAAAAAGGAATTGTTCTTACTCGTGGCTGTTTTATCATATTTTAAATGATCATGCTTTTTCTTTTACGCTTCAGTTAAACTCCAAGAATGGTCTGGCGACAATCACCCACCTGTATAAAGTCATGCAAATTCGTAATTAATGCAAACAACAGCGCAATCAATAGCATGAAAAAAGGAGAAATGTTGCAAACAAATGAAGAAACAGAAACAGCGTCTGTGGGTCTGTATCGTCCCGCACTGGTCAAGCAATTTATTCAGGGAGTGGATAAGGCTAGCTAATGATAATTTGATATCTCAGGGTTATTGCTTGAAGTGGAGATACAATAAAAAGGGTTAGATAGTGGATTCTAAGATTTGTTCGGTGGGTTGTTTGCGTCCAAGCTAGTTCTCAAGAAAATAGAGTAAGAAAAATTCCCAGAACCGAACCTGTAACTTGGTAGTAGGGCAATGAAATGCGCAGCTAAACTTTCGATGAGAAATACAATGAGATTTTTATGGTTAATTTCCCATGTGTGATAATTTCTCAAAACAAGCTAAAATCTGAACAGTTTACTTGTGATAAAAATTATCTTAAATGACTTTTTGGGCAGAGTTCCTAGAATTATCACGTGAGTGCGTGATGCGCAAGTCCCGGGGCATAATTTACACGACATCAAATATCATAGTATATTACTATAAGTACAAATTAAGTACACCCAAACAAATAAGTAATAACATATCGAGCATCTACAGGTCGCCAGCTCTCCTATGACACGTCGCATGCCCATGTTACGAAAGGTTTACGAAAGTACTAAGTACTAAGGTGACTCTATAGAGTACTAAGGTAAGTAAATAAAATGTTACGAAAGGCGTCGGAAGTGGTTTAGACTAAGTCCGGAGTGACTTTAAAGTAAATAAAGGTGGTTAAGTGGGGCTTTGGGAGCACTATAGGGTGCACTAAGTACCTATATAGGGGTACTATAGAGTAGTAAAGTACGCTAAGGTACGCATAAGGGCTATAAATTACTAAGTAAAATCGCCAAATGGGGCTCCCCGCTGGGTATAATAAATTTCTAAGTCCCAAGTACGTTGCGGTGCAGAGCAGTGCAAGTACTATAAAATTATAAAGAATAGTTAACTAAGTAACTATAGGTGCTAAAAATCCCAAGGGTAATACTACGAAAGCGTAAAGAAATAAATTAAAAGTAAGAGAGCCGGGCATTCGAAAATAGCATCTGGGTCTGTCGGCGGCGCGGTCCGTCGGCACGCCGCATCATGAGTAGTAGTTAAATAGCAATAGCATAACAAAATAGAAGTGATCTCCAACATAAGTATCCTGGGAATAGAGTGAGAGGAAGGGATTGTCTGTGTCCTCATGTGATAGTCTATGTACTTGAGAGTAGCAAAAATGGGAATCCACTGCTGCTGAATGGAATTGAAAATATTTCCAAGTGGTGCTCAATACCAAAAATGGGACATCAGGTGCCGTCAAACTTAGTTCTGGAAATCCTTAAGGAAATTAAGTTAAACTTACGGAAATTTCATAAAAATACGTTCAACCTATAATAAACATACCAGTGAAGCTGAAAATGAAGGTTAAAAGTCACTCACATAAACAGTTTGTGAGTTTTGGCCCACATAAGTTGACATAAAATTATAGCACTTTTTAAGAGAATTTCATAGAAGAAAAACAACTTTTCCCCTCAATAATCTTGATTTCCCCTCAATAATTCCCCCCAACGGATACAAATAAACGTTAGTACAACTGTTTGTAATAATGTCATAAAAAATTTTCATACGTAAATGCAATATTAAGTACCAATATCTAATTTCAAAGTTAATCCTGTTGAAAGTAGGAGAAAACTATAGAAAAGTCCATCAACATGAGAATACCAAAAATGGGACAACACTGCTGAGCAACTTTAGAAAAGAATATCAACATCTCCTCCTCTCTCAGCTGCCTGCAGGTCAATGAACAAAGGCATGGGAAACTATGCAATAGGAACTCTGGTATAGTGCAATAACAACCTAACTCCACAAAGAGTGGAAGATGATGATGTAATAATAGAACTTTTCTGTTTTCCCCTGATGGTTTTCCCCTAAGCACTGGAACAGGCTTACCACTGATCAATAGAACACAGATTATCAATACTTAATCAAAGGATAGATGTGAAATAACGGAACCGTTTTCGAGATAAGAGCTTATACTGTACAGTAATGTGGAACCTGTGGAACTTGCTGGCATATTTTTACTGTGTGAGCAATATTTATATGTGAGAAGTACTGTGTACGTTTCAAGTCTGATAAAACAATACGACCTTTCGATCCGACTTTCCGTGGATGCTACAGGTCTATAAGTTGCATAATTACGCATTTTCTTGCTCCCACAAACGTTAGAAGCGCACTCAAATTAAAATGACGTTTTTGTTGAGAAGATACGGAAAGACCATTGACAGTTTGGGTACCTCTATGTTTCATAAAATGTAGAACATTTTAATTAGATTTCAATTTTAGCAATTCACCTGGTGCACCAGTTCCGACATATTTTTGACTAAAGCTCTTACCGGGTTAGGGATGTAACAAAATGATAATAATACCACAAGCTCAATGCAATATTGAGCTTCAAGGTTGGTTTCAGCAGGGGCGGCCCTATGTGGGAGTTGGGGGGCTTCCCCTCAATCACCATCAAAAACTGAAAAAGGTGGGAAAATTTGGGCAGAAGCCCCGAAATTTTGAAAATTTTTGGCTTTCTTGGGAAAAAGTTGGGAATCTTTTTCCTCAAAATTCGGGAAAGTCGGGAATTTTCCCCTCCCAAAATGTTTCCTTCTCGCCGCCTCTGGGTTCCAGTACTTTTGGATGCTGACGAGCAATCCTCTTCTCCCACTGGGAACAGCGGAAGCGATTCTAAGTAGACTTAGAAGTAAAATTAAAATTCGATCTTTCCAGAACACTGGAGGTGTTTGAAAACTAATACAAATATTTTATCAATCCACCTTCCCTGCACGAAAATATTCATCATCTAGTGTGAATATAAAAAAGACAGCTATGTCTTCTAATTTGTCAAACCTTCTCATGTCGATTTTAAAATGCATACATTTGTGAGCAAAAGATGTTAGTGAAAGCAAAATGCGCTGGTGATGCAAAACACTAAAAATGATAGAAAACTCAAGGTGATGATATGAATGCTTTGTTTCTAATAAGCTGATTCATTAATAGAAGTGATATTTTTATCATTTGCAGTACTGTCATTCTGGATGCTGAAGAGCGCTCCTCTTCTCCCGCTGGGAACAACGGAAATAATTCTGAATGGTTTTTATACCGCACGTGGATTCTATGATGCCAATATTCAAATGACATCTGTCCACTTCTTTGTATGATATCTACGACATGCCTATCTGCCTTTTTATGTATGATAATATATGATTTAAATATGTATCTATATTGTATGATCTATATTCTATAATGCCAATATTCAAATGACATCTGTCCACTTTTCTATGATTATATATTCTGATATATGCATATCCGATGATCTACGAACGTATCGGTATTCTATATCTGATCTCTCTTTCTCTCTATGTTCCACCAGTGATCTATAATCAAGCGCACACTTTTTGTGATATAAAAGAAGATATATAAATGTGTATACATAAATCCTTCACTCCACCCACTGCTGTTTGTAAATGAAGTAATAGAGGAAAAGAGAATGCTAGCTATTTAGTAAGAATGTAAAAGAAAAATAGCAAGAGTAGTGTAGCCTAGCCTCTCTGATAACTTAAAAGTGTGCGTTTGACTATAGGTATGAAAATATATGATCTATCCATCTGTATTCTACGATCTATGTATATTAAATTAGGCCAATATATCTTTTGATGACAATATTCAAATAATGTCATCTGTGGAGATTTTGACAAGCCAATTCTGTGATATAAAAAAGAAAATGAAATTGTCAATGCTGTAAATATTTACTTTGAACAGTTTGAAGCAATACTATTTTTCTTATCCAATGTTCACTAGCTCAATACAGAATGAAGAGTGCAGAAAACGTAACACGATTTTTTGTCTTAATGGTGTGCTCAAGTTATACCTTTTCAACGGCAACGTTTTGTTGTTGTTAGGATACTCACAAGATTTGAATTTTTACATTCAAACAGTAGGAAAAAACTACGTTTCTTACAAACTACAAACTCTCTAATTTGACAAAAAAAGTTTATCTTCTGCTTGCAAAAGTCTCGTGACTGTTAGTTATTGTGCAACTTTTAGTTTCCAACTTCCCGACATAGCAACTGTTGCAAATATAACATTTACCTCCTGGGAAAACAAACATTGCGGGTTCTGTGTATTTTGAAAAGGCTTATTCAAATGTCAGATGGAGTTGTGCGCCTGGTGTTACAGCCCATTGAGGAAAGTGTTTCAATATTCAAGAGTTTTTGGTAGGTGGACTACTAATAAGGCTAGAAAATATTGATTTTTGTGCTAATTAATTTCCACTTCAGCTGGTAGAGCTCATTTGAAGTGTAACTTTTAAACTGACTGTTCAACGTGATATTGTTAAAGTTATGAAGTGTTTTTGAAACACAATTCGTACTACGGCGTAATTGTCGACTGTTTATATCAAAAGCTTGATGTATTAGGTGGAATCAAATTCTTCTCAACGTTTCAAGGCGCTTTTGTGCAAACCAATTTTGCGTAATTTTGAGTGTAGTCCACAACTTCTGACAAAGTGAATGGTCTGGTTGATAAAAATGACATATAAAACCTGAGTTTCAATTACTCGACGTAAACATTCTCATGATTGCAGCAAAGTCACTCAGTAAGAATATCTCCATTTCAAAACTGTGGACGGATCAGCCCACGTTTGTGGAACGAATATTTGTTTGAACCAGGAAAAATATATATCACGATCTTTAGCATCACCAACTGTCAGTTATTCCCTCTGGAACATGACAAGCAGAGCCTATGCTGTCCATTTCCAACGGAAACATATGTTTGCACTTCATTTGCGTGGAAGATCAACCATTCTGGTGGTGTCTGTATGTGCGTTACATTATTTTGAATTGTAAAACTCATCAAACTCTTAACCCTGGGTAGTACAGATATTCCGACAGCGCAATATGGAAAAAGATAAGCACAATGCAGCAACAAGAAGAATGAGATTTCTGTCAACATTTTAGGATAATAATCAAATTTCAAGATGATTTCTGTAAAATTTTATTACCTGCGTTACAACTAGGATGACAGCCTCGCTATAGAACGGTACTTATAAATCTGTACTAACATTATACAATAATCGGCTTAACGCTATTCAGTACTGATCAACTGTCCATGTCAAATCCAAAAAAACTTCATAAATTCGCCAAACCAATCATAGTCGGAGTAAACAGAGAATCAAAGCAATTTCCTCCATAACAGAATTTTGGTTATGACTTTCCTTGTGCATATGGGTACCTCTGTAGTGTCCACTATGCGAGCCTTCTTAAAAGTTCACGAATGTTAAGAAATATTTAGAAAAGTTGTACAACTGTAAACATTTTAGCACACTAGACTCTTCTCAAAACTCGAATAATTTCTCAACGTCAAGCCTCTTGCAACTTGCATTTTTTTTAGGTATTTATCACTAAATAATTTAATGTAAAATAAACAGATTCGAAAAGCTTCACAAATAGCAATGTTACAATACTCTCGTATCATCAATTCTCTTGCGAAAAAATATTTCAAAGTCTTTGGAAACGAGTGGGAAAAGGCTGACAACTGTCCACGCTCCAATATTCCAACGTCATCAGTCCTACATCTACATCAATCATCCTCAATCCTACATCTACATCAATCATCCTCAATCCTACATCTACATCAATCATCCTCAATCCTACATCTACATCAATCATCCTCAATCCTACATCTACATCAATCATCCTCAATCCTACATCTACATCAATCATCCTCAATCCTACATCTACATCAATCATCCTCAAT
>JADMIO011837341.1_pt1 | contig 10921 bp, 6 predicted proteins | sample 8958161 | NCBI WGS metagenome assembly JADMIO01 (sample SAMN16585339, study PRJNA669376) | soil metagenome | isolation source: Crop rotation soil | place: USA: Cullars Rotation, Alabama | collected 2011 | reverse complement strand
CTTTCCCGTTCTGAAAAATGGATCAAGGCGGCGGACGTGGAGAAGATCAAGCGTAACTCACTGGACATCGATGCGGAGAGTCACCCGGTGCGGTTCATGGCGATGACGGGATTGAGCGGACTAGCCTTGTGGGATGATTTGCCGGAGGCGCGCGAATGGTGGCGGCTGGCTTATGTTTTTTATCGGGACCAGTTCAGTCCGTGGGGCGGTGATGATGGCGGTTGGGCTGAGGGTTGCGCGTATTGGCGCGGGACATTCGAGCACGCGGCGTTTCAGGATGGGTTGCTGGCGATCGGCGATCCCCTCGCCTACTCCTCGGAATTCTGGAAAAACTCGCCGTACTTCGCGGTCTATAATGTGCAGCCGTATATGCACACAGTGTTTGGCGACACTTCAAACGCGGGACGATTCAATCTGGATCCGAATGTCGCCGATTACATGGAGCATGTGGCGCGGGTACAGCAGAATGGATTTTTCCGGGCGTATGCGGAGTTGTGCAACGATAAGCGTCCGCGCCCACTCGACAAAGGACTGGGGAGCTTGGATCGTTTGTATCCGACGGCATGTGAATTTCTGGTGCGGAATTTCATCGTGAGCGGAAGGCCGGCGGTGGTACCGAAATCATTGAGCGAGTTGCCGCAGCAGCGATATTTCAAGGATGTCGGTTGGATGTCCTTGCACAGCGCCCTGGGAAAACCGGATGAAGATATTCACGTGACGTTCAAGTCGTCGCCGTATGGCTCGTTCAGTCACAGTCACGCGGACCAGAATGCGTTCATCCTGAATGCGTTTGGCGAGAGTCTCGCGATCAATTCGGCGTATCGGGAATTTCATCGCTCGCCGCATCACCAGCAATGGACATGGCAGACAAAGTCAAAGAACGATTTGCTGATCGATGGCGTGGGACAAAAAGCGCAGGACAAAAAAGCGATCGGGCGCATCACGCGATTTGAAACGACAGAACGCGCGGTGTGGACGACGGGCGATGCGACGGTAGCGTACGAGGAGGGACAGGAAGATGCGGACCGTGTGCAACGCGTGACACGGGATCTGGTTTTCGTGGACAAGCGGTATGTGATTTTGCGGGATCGCGTGACATTGAAAACGGCGGGGAAACTTTCGTGGCTGTTGCACGCGGAAAAAGATTTAAAGTGGGACGGTGCGAAAAACCGGGCGTTCATCAAAGGCGCCGAAGGCAAGGCGACGCTCGTGGTGCAGTTGATCGCGCCGGATGTGAAATGGCGCGGGACGGTGACAGACCAATTTCCTGTGCCGATCGATCCGAAATATACCAAAGGAGAAGTGACAGGGAGCTACCTGACGGGACGATGGACGCCACAGCAGCATCTCACGTTGGAAAGTGCGGAAGCTGCGAAAGAATTCACTGTGTATGCAGTGCTTTGGCCGGATCGCACGGTGACAGAAAAGCTGGAGGTTACGTTGAACAAGGATGCGATGCTGGAAATTTCGCGGCCTGATGGAAGGCGCGACAAAGTGAGAATCGAGGATGGGAAGCTGGAGATCGGGTCGGGAGAAGCATTGGCGAGCATCACGTCGAAAGCAGAAACGGTGACGGTCGCGAAAAAGGAAAAAGCCACGTCGAAAGATACCGCTGTTGAAAAAACACCGGAGACGTTGCCGGGTGCGGAGACGTTTGTGTATCGGGATGGCAAGCCAGAGCCGATGCGAATCCATGTCTTCAAGCCGAAGGGTTGGAAGGCATCGGACCAGCGACCGGCGCTGATGTTTTTCTTTGGGGGCGGTTGGACGCGTGGGACGCCAGAGAAATCGGCAACATGGGGAACTTACGCTGCAAAAGCAGGCATGGTGGGATTGGTACCGGATTATCGGACGAAGGACAGATTTGATACGTCGCCCCTGGAATCGGTAGCAGACGGGAGAGCCGCGATGCGTTGGGCACAAGACCACGTCAAAGAGTTGGGCATTGATCCAGCGAAGATCGTGGTGGGTGGGTCATCCGCCGGCGGGCATGTGGCATTGTGGACGGCGATTCAGGAAACGCCTCCGGGATCGGCGCAGAACGAAGCGCCGTTGATGAAACCAGCGGCGTTGATCTTGATGAGTGCAGTGTCCGATACCTCGATGCTCTCAGGCTATACGCCGAAGCGATTCGGGACGAATGCGATGGCGCTATCGCCAGTGCATCATTTGGATACGAAGATGCCGCCGGTGCTTGAGTTTCACGGGGATGCGGACAAAACGGTGCCGCAGACGCAGGCGATCGCGTTGCGGGACAAACTCAAAGCGACGGGAAATGAGTGCGAATTCGTATCGGTGCCGGGAGGCGACCATGGATTCACGAGTCAATTACCGGAATGGAAAGACAAGAGCCGGGTAATCATCACCGAATTCCTGCGCAAACAAGGGCTTTTACCGACGGGTGGGCTGGCGCGCTAGAGAACTGAGAGAAATGTTAATAATTATTTCGAGGCCAATTTCATCTCTCAGCCCACGTCGCAGCGAAGATTAAAAACAGGCCTTTATCGTAAATAAAAGTAGAAATTTAAGCTTGCAGAAGCGCGCTATTAAATTAATAACTATTAAGTCTAACCTAGCCATGAAAACCGCACTCTTTGCGACGTTTGTCGTTCTCGGTCTGGCTGCCTCAATGGAGGCACAGACGCTCTCAAATTATCAAGCCCTGGTAGTGAGCCAATCTCCAACAGTTTACTTCAAACTCGACGGGACGCTTACGAATACGATGGGCGGCGGTGTCGTGCTGGAACCAGTGGGACCAACGGGCGGATTTATGGTGGATGCCTTCGGGAATTCCTCGAACAGTTACAGCTTCTTTAGTTCCGGTGATGGTTTGACCAACGCTAACGACCTTATTCCCGGCGGTGGGGAAACCAACGCCAGCGCGACCGGAGTCGGTTCGATTTCACTAATTTTTCGTGCGCTTCCGGTTGTGACCTCGGGCCAGCGGTATATTTTTTACCAAGGCAACGTCAGCGGGAACGGGAACGCGCTGTCGCTGTATTTTGACAGCGACACGGCGACCAGTGATCAATGCGCGCTGAAGCTGCGCGTAGGAAATGGGACGACGACCTTGATGCTCTCGAACAACATCGCGTTTAGTGGTTGGTACTATTTTGCGATGACGTATGACGAAGCACGGGATGCCGGAGAGATTTTATGGTACTTGGGCCGCGTAGGCAGCACGCTGAATTCCGGAACGATCAATCTGGGAAGTGATGCGGTCATCGGCGACAATGGACCGTTCATCATTGGTAACCAAACCAATCTGACCAGCGGATTCCGCGAATCAACCGGGAAGCGCGGGCGCATTGATGAAGTCGCGATTTGGAACCGCGAATTGAGCGGTCCAGAAATCACGAGCCAGTTCTCCGCGCTGCCGCAACTTCTATTGGTTAACAACTCCTACGAGCAGACGATTTCAGCACAGCTTCCAGCCCATTACTTCAAATTCAATAGCTCAATTCAGGATTCCGTTGTGACATCGTTGACATTGAGTTCGAACGGAACGACGGGAAGTTTTGTTACAAATGTCCTTGGAGGAACGGATGCCGCCTACTCGTTCAATGAAACGAATGATGCTTTGTTTACCAGCGATATCCTTTCGGGCGGCGGCGTGACTGCCGGGGATTCCACGGCGGCTTCAGTCGGAACGATCAGCCTCGCATTTCGAGCCTTGGACGGCGTCACCACGGGCCAACGCTATATTTTTGCTCAAGGAACGATTGCTGGAAATGGGACCAATAACGCATTGACGTTGTTCTTTGATAGCTCGACTGCTACCGCAGATCAATCTGCTCTTAAATTGCGAGTTGGTAACGGCCCCACCACTACGCTGCTGACATCCAATCTCATCGCATTTGGAAGTTGGTATTATTTTGCGATGACTTACGACGAAGCGCGGAATTCAAGTCCTGGAGAAATCAAATGGTATATTGGGCCAGTTGGCGGAACTCTGACCCCGGGATTAATTGATATTGGGAACACATCCGTCGTAGGTGACAATACAGATTTTGTCATCGGCAATCGCGGAGGATTGACTAATTCCTTCCGAAATCCCGGAGCGGGAGTGATCGACGATTTGGCAATTTGGAACGATGAGCTACCGCTCGACCAAATCACGGCGCAATTCAACGCCATCACAAATGTGGTGTCTGCCGGTCCAGCCCCAATACTCACCATCACACGATCTGGCAGCGACGCCTTGATCACTTGGCCCGCGACGACCTCCCCGCTGTATGCATTGGAAGCGGCAACGAACCTTACGACGTCGCCATGGACCTCCGCCGGCGCGCCCACAGTGATTGGGCCGAATAACGTCGTGACCAATGCCACCTCCGGGCGTGAGAAATATTTCAGACTACACAAGCCGTGAACTTGTGACACCGAGCAAATCAGAAACGGAATCCAAAATGAAAAATACCAAGATCGTTGGATGGGTCGTCACGCTGGTCGCGTTGACCTCAGTAAGCCACGCGCAATCCTTGTTCTCGGACAATTTTGATGCGCAAACAACCGGCAATACGGTCAGCGGGTGGACCGCGGTGAGTCCGACCACGGCTACCGCCAGCCGAGGCGCGGTCATTCTGGACGAAATTCTGCCCAACAAATCTTTACGCATCTATGACACGGATGGCGCGAACTCGGTACGCGTGGAACAGGATTTTACGGCGGGCGGGAACGTACATCTTTCGCTGAGCTTTCGTCGCAATGCCGACATCGCCGTCGATCCCAGCGCGGCCAGCACAACGGCATTTTATGTCAGCATCGGCGGAAATGGCCTCGCTCAAAATACGCAAGCGAATCGCGACCTGGAGTTTCGTCTCTTCAGCAACGGGCAATACCGCATCAACCGCGGCGTGCAGGACGGAGGCGGGAACTTCGTCTCAACCAGCTTGACCAGTGCGCAGAATTTTGAGGCGGCAGGACCGACCTTCAATTGGCACACGCTGGATATATTCATGTATGACGGACTGGTTGGCGGAGCGACGCTCGGCTACACGGGCCCTGACCTCGCAGCACGTTTGCTGGATCCAAATTCATTCTCGGTTTTTATCGATGGCACTTTTGTGACGCCGTCCAGCAGCGCGACGGCGAACGGAAATTTCGGCATCTTCCAATCGTCCATTTACGGGACGGATAATAATCTTGGCCGCCTCGGATTTGTAACCGGCGGAGCCGCCGCTTTGACGGGATTCGACTACGTGGTGGATAATGTGGCGCTTTCAACCATTCCTGAGCCCTCCACTGTTATGCTGTTTGGCATAGGCGGCCTGGCCTTAGCGACGCGCCTTTTCCGGAAGAAATAAAGGAACTACCCCCTCAGTTTCTTGCGTTACCTGCTTTAGAATTCGGAAAATTCCATTTGCCGCGCGCGGTGGAATTAGACGTGCTTCTCCCTTGGTTCAACGCAACCGGCAATTTTGTACCTGCTCATGTGTCTCGATCAAAAAAACCTGAAAAAGGTGTTTTCCTCTTCCGTGCAAGGGGCTAAACTAAGGCAAGATGAACCTTTACAAAGAGCCGTCGCATGCGGCACGCAATTATCCGTTTTGCGGGTCGCGAATGGCGGCGACGCAATAAAAGTTGTTTTCAGCGACCGTCTTCAGTATTGATTCAATCGTTCTCCGTAAATAGCAATGAAATCCCCGATTAACGTTTATCTGGCCACATCCACCTCGTGCAACGTGATGTGCAAGACTTGCCCCGTCGGGCGCAAGGAAGCCGAACCCGGCGGTATCATGTCGATCGACATGCTCCGGCGTATCCTTACCAAGTGCACGGATGAAGCGCGCGTCATTGGGGTGCAGCTCTACCATTACAATGAACCATTGCTGTTACCGCAAATGGCGGAGATGGTTCGGGTTTGCCACGAATTTAAGCTGCCGGTTTTCCTTTCCAGCAACCTGGTGATTTTCAAGAACGGCCCGGCCGTTTTAGCAGAAGCTCCAGAAATCCTGCTGATTTCCGTGTCAGGTTGGACGCAGGCTATCTACGAACGCAGCCATAAGGGCGGCGATATCGAGAAGGTCAAAGCGAACATGGAAGAAGTCGCCAAACTGCGCAAACCCGGAACGCACGTGCAGGTTTCATGGCATCGCTACAAATATAACGAACACGAAATGCCATTGATGGAGGCGTTCTCCAACAAGCTGGGATTCACTTTTGTCCCGTATGCTACGAGCTTGCTCCCGCAAGACCGCGCCATGCGCGTCTGGGAGACGGGCATCGACGATCCTTCAGGCGAAGATGTGCTCCTGCCGGTGAAAGCAGCGAAAGATTTGTGCTACAGCCGTCGCCATTGGGATTGCTTGTTGCAGGACCAGATCGTGGCAGTTAATGGCCAGGGCATGCTGCTCAATTGCTCCAACCGCAGCGATGACGAGAATCTTCGCGGCAGCCTCTTTGACACAACGCTTCCGAAATTCCTCAAGGGCCGAAAGGTCGACCCTGCGTGCACCAAGTGCCGTTCGGTAGGTGCGCACGTTTACTCGCTGCAAGCTTACACCCGCGCTGAATGGTCACCCGTCCGATTGGCAGAAGTGGCTTATCGCCGACTCAAATTGGCCGGACGTTTCCCGGCATTTACCGCTTGGACGAACCGGACTTTTTACCGCATCAGCCGTCCACAGCAGAAGGAAACGCTGTAGCACCCATCCAAAAATGGGGGTTCGGTTGAATGGTTTTCAGATTCGCGGCGGCTTGAAAAAGCCGCCGTTTGAATTTTTCGCTGCTTTTTTCGATTGCTCCACAGGCGAATGCCACGTTCACTCCTCACCTTAGCATGAATTCCGCGTCACCAAATCCCGCCTCCGGCCGTAAAGCGTTCTTCATGTGCGCCGGCTTGATCGGGTTGCTGTTGTTCATTCTCTTTTTCAAAGCGTTTACGCCAAGTTACATCGTCTTTTCCAATGACGGCCCGCTTGGCGGCATGGTTTCCGATATCAATCGCATGCCAGATATCCTTACGGGCATGTGGATTGATTTGAATTGGTTCGGCGGCCCTTATCCGCCGCCTATGCCGGACCCGAGCACGGCTCTGCGATTATTCACGAGCCCGCTGTATTACGCCAAACTGTTCTGCCCATTCTCGCTTTTTGTCGTCGGCGTTTGCGCGTGGTTTTGCTTCCGCCAATATAAATTCTCCTCGATCACCTGCTTATTGGTCGGAGTGGCGGCGGCGTTGAATTCCGATTTCGTCGGCACATCCTGCTGGGGCGTTTGCTCCCAGCCCATCGCGTTCGGCATGAACTTTCTCGCGCTCGGTGCATTGGCTGATACGACTTCGCCGCGCCGTTGGATGCGTGTAGCGCTCGCTGGATTTTGCGTCGGTCTCGGGGTGATGGAGGGATACGACATCGGGGCGCTATTCAGCATGGTGGTCGCTGCCTTCGTGGTGGTGCAATCATTCGTGGATGAAGGTCCATTGCCCAAACGCATCGGCCGCAGCATCGGCCGATTAGCTCTTGTTTCTGTGTGCGCCGGATTTATTGCCACGGCGGCGTTGCTCACGCTGGTGGGCACTCAAGTCAAAGGTATCGTCGGCATGGGTCAGGACGCGGAAAGCAAAGCGGCGCGCTGGTCGCAGGCGGTGCAATTCAGCATTCCGAAGCGAGAAGCCCTGGGATTTGTTGTGCCGGGAATTTTTGGTTTTCGCGGCGACTCGCCAGATGGCAAAGCGTATTGGGGCCGCGGCGGAAGCGATCCGTCATGGGATGAATTCGTTGATTCGGATGGTAAGACTGGTCATCCCCAAAACGCATTTCGCGCCGGTGCCGGCAGCAATTATCCCGGATTGTTGGTTGTATTATTGGCTGCGTTTGCCGTGGCCCAATCGCTCCGTAAGAAAGGCGACGTTTTCACCACGGCGCAACGTCGGTTGGTCTGGTTTTGGTTAGCCGTCTTGATTGTTGCGGCGTTGTTGATGTTTGGAAGATTTGCGCCGTTCTATCAATTCTTCTACGCCCTGCCCTACGCGTCCACGATCCGCAATCCCGCCAAGTTCCATCACATAGTGCAGTGGTCGCTGCTCATCCTGTTTGCGTTTGGAGCGCAAGCACTGTGCCGCGTCGGACTCACGTGCTCTGGAGGCGTGGCTAATGGATTAGGCGCACAATGGAAATCGTTTTGGGCCAAAGCCACGAGCTTTGATCGCAAATGGATCATGTTCTCGACGCTGCTGGTCGTGCTATGCGGTGTGGGTTGTTTGGTCTACGCATCGTCACGCAGCAAGCTGGAAGAACATCTCGTTGAACAAAATCGTTTCCAATATCTCGCTATGGGTTATCCCGCTGACCAGGCGGCAAACGCGGCGAGTGCTTCCATCGATTCCGCCCGGGCGACGGCAAAGGCCAGCATCAACAAGGTAGGTCGCACGTTATTGTTCCTGATTCCAACCGTCGGTTTGATCGCGATCACCTTGAGCGGATATTTTCGCGGTGCCCGAATGAAAATCGGCGGTGCGCTACTGCTTGTGCTGTTGGTAGTTGATCTATTTCCCATCGCTATGGAATGGGTTGTGATGGTGAATTGGAAAGCGAAGTATACTTCGAATTCGGTCATCGATTTCCTGAAACAGCGCCCGTACGAGCAACGGGTCGCGAGATTTCCGATCGAAAACTTCGTGCAGGACACGCGCCGCTTGCCGCCTCAATTGGCGCAGCAGAACCAATGGCTAAGCGCCTTTTATGGTTACGAATGGCTGCAACATCTGTTTCCGTATAACAACATCGAGACGCTGGAGATGACGCAGGAACCGCGCGTGGCCACTGAAAAAGCCGCATATGAAGCGGTTCTTTTCTATACTCCATTGCGCCATTGGGAATTGACCGGTACGCGCTATCTCATCGCACCTACAGGCTTACGAGACCTGCTCAATCAACAATTGGATGCGGAAAAGAAACGTTTTCGCATTGCGACGCAATTCGAATCAGTGCCCAAGCAAGTTCAGGACGAACAGCGTTTCACCCAATACGCCATTACCAATGGGCCATTCGCCGTATTCGATTTCACCGGGGCACTGCCACGCGCGAAACTTTTCTCGAATTGGAAAGTCAGCACGAACGAACCCGCCAAACTTCAGGAATGGGTGACTGGTTTGTTGCCACGAATTCCTAAAGACTGGGGTCCCGCGCTCGCATCACAATCACCCACTGACCAGGCGACGCTTCATGAACTGGCCGATCCAACGTTTGATCCGCAACAAACGGTCCTGCTTTCCGAACCGTTAGCTGCCAGGCCGGGAACGAATCAAACTGCTGGCGACGTGAAGATCTCCAGCTACGCGCCCAAACATATCGTGTTAGATGCTAAAGCTGCCGCGCCCTGCGTCCTGTTGCTGAATGATAAGTTCGATGCGGATTGGCACGTCACCGTCGATGGTCAACCGGCGAAAATGTTGCGTTGCAATTTCATCGCCCGCGGAGTGTTTCTCGACAAAGCGGGCGACCATCACGTGGAGTTCAAATATCAACCGTCGAAGAAAGGGCTCTACGTGAGCGCAACGGCGGTATTGGTTGGTTTTGCGCTTCTCGGGTTGGTGATAGCGAGCGGTCGCAAGGCGGTGAGTTCCGACAAAACCAGCAGCAAATAATCTCTAAGGCTTCCGCGCGATGAGTAGCAACTCATCGCCGGCATTTTGATCGAACCATTTGCGCGCGCGTTCACCAAGTTGGAACAGCATCCCGCGCGCAAGATTCACCGGCTTGCCCAACTCACTCATCTCGCCTCGACCCGTGCTCGCAATTTTCCCGCTTAGCGCACCATAGACCCAGGCCGAGCGCACGGTGGAATCCAGCCGCTCGATGGCGAATCCCTGTTTCTCTGCTGCTGAACGCAATGTTTGCGGATTGAACAAAATCAAGTGGCGAGGTGGATCGAGATTTAGCCAGGCGCTTCCGAATTTTCGATGTCCCCAGCTCACGGTATTGGGCGTTATGATGACAATCTTCCCGCCCGGCTTCAGAATCCGGAAGCATTCGCGCAACAACGCCACGGGGTCATAGACGTGTTCGATCACGTGCGCTGAGTGGATCGCATCGAAATGATTGTCGGGAAATTTTGCGTCGGCGAGTTGCCCTTGATGCACAGTCACGCCGCGAGCACGCGCCGCTGCGACTCCGCCGGAGTCCAACTCCACCCCCTCAGCCTCCCAGCCAAGCGATTTCATCCGCGCCAGCAACACGCCGCTGCCACAGCCCACGTCCAACACTTTAGCGCTGCCAACGGGCGATCGTAGATACATAGCGGCGGAATCCAGTTCATCAGTGCCGCCGGGATGCAACAGCGCCAATGGTGAAAACAGTGCGCGCCAGCTCGGACCAACGCCTTTGTTATAACCAAACCGGACGCCGAGGTAACTATTCCACACGCCGTAAACTGAATCGCGAATCACACTCGCACCCGGCGCGGGTTGATCGTGCGTGTAGTAGGTAGCGTAAGCTTTGCCGATGTCTTCTTCGATAGGCTGTGGATCGAGCCAAATCAGGCCGCAACCAGACTTGGGGCAGCGGCGTAAATTCCAAGTTCCGGACGCGCCAAACGAACGATCTCCCAAACCGGAATAAAGAATTTCCCCTGCGCTGCCGCAGAGGAAACAGTTAGGAACGGGTCGTGTTCGGATTTCAGTCGAGTCCATGAACGGTCAGCCAAAGACGTTGTTCGGCTGGCGGCGTCGACGCATGATGCCGTAGACGAGCACCTCGCGCGCATGCACCACACACTGGGCCGCAAACCAAAGCGGTAGGCCGGAAATCCTTCGCCCTTCGGCCACAATCTCGCGCGAATATTTCAGATTGCCCAATTGCCGGATGCGCCGCGCCTTGATGCCGGAACGCACGCCAAAGAGCCCTTTCAACTTGCAACTGCGCACAAACCCCGTGGGCCCGCGCAATTGCTCGACGAGCTGCATTGTTTTCCGGGAAAG
>JADMIO011827330.1_pt1 | contig 10921 bp, 5 predicted proteins | sample 8958161 | NCBI WGS metagenome assembly JADMIO01 (sample SAMN16585339, study PRJNA669376) | soil metagenome | isolation source: Crop rotation soil | place: USA: Cullars Rotation, Alabama | collected 2011 | reverse complement strand
CTTTCCCCGGGGGCCCGTCCGGTCCGCCGCCCACGCTGGTCGACGGCCGACCGACACTCGGCGACCTCCCCGACTATCGTCCGCCCTTCACCCGCGGCGCCCTCAAGGCGGACGCGGACGGCAACCTCTGGATCCGGACGACGATTCTCGAGAAGGGACAGCCTGTTTATGATATTGTGAATCGGCGCGGCGACGTGACCGACCGCGTGGTGCTGCCGCCGTTCCGCACGATCGCTGGCTTTGGCCCCTCGGTCGTGTACATGGCGGTGAAAGACGCCGCGGGGGTCGTCCACCTCGAGCGGGCTCGCGTGCGTTAACAGCTATCAGCCATCAGCTATCAGCTATAGCCATCAGCTGCAGCTATCAGCTCAGCTGAGCTCAGCTGATAGCTGTGGCTGATAGCTATAGCTGATAGCTGATGGCTGATGGCTGTCATGAATACATGATCGATGTCTTGCCCGACACGCCGGGATAATACAGTCGAAGTCGCACGATGTAGCTGCGGCCCTTGAACAGCTTGTAGCTGATGCTCGCGTTGCGCTCCTCGCCGCTGTCATCGTCGCCGGCGAGGAACCGCGGCTCGGTGTTGATGTTCTCGAAGAGCACGAGGAGCGTGTCGGCGGCGCCCTTCGTTTCGATCTTGTACGTCCGCGACTCGGTCGGCTTGATCGCGAAGTCCAACTGCTGTCCGGCTGCGATGGTGGTCGCCACGGATTGAAATGGCTGGAGAACCCGCAGCGTCGGCTTGAGCGGCGGATACCACTTCGCGGCCCAGGCCTTATCCGCCGCCGACAGCGTCCCAGGCGGCGTCAACCCGTTGATGTCGTACTGCTCCGGCTCGTCGATGAGGCCCGGCTCGAATTCGTATTCCATGATCGAATCCGGATCCCAGGTCGAACCCTGCACCTGCTGCGGTGTGAGCTTCTCGAGAATATTGTGGAACGTGGTATCGTGGTCCCAATTGTTGGGCGGCGCCGCGAGCGCGTCGTAGACGGCCTGTTCATGCCACTTGATGCCGGCGAATGGATTCTGATGCTCGTGCTCCATGCCGAGCACGTGGCCGAGCTCGTGGAGCGCGGTGCCGCGGCCATACGGCGTCGTCAGATTCCAGCCATACACCGTCGTCGGCTGGTTCAGCGGCACGGTCAGCACGTCCCGCCCTACGTTCGACGCCGAGCTGCCATCGGCCGTCGAGTAGCCGATGCGCACCTCGGCCTCGCTCAACTGCGTGACCTCGACGAACTCGAGGCCGATGCCGACGGCTTTCCACTTTGCGAATGCGTCGCGCACCGCATCGGCCTGCGTCTTCGGGACGGAGAAGTGGCCGCTCTTGAAGAAACAATAGTGCAGAACGGTCCCGTTCACCCATTTCGATTGCGTCGCTAATATCGCCCGAGCGCGCAGCGGATCGGCCATGACGTGCGCGGGCAGTGTGGGGAGCGTGCGTGGGAGGTTGCTGCAGAGTGGCTTGGTGCCTGACGGCGCTGCTGCAGTCTTCTTTGATGTCGCCTTCCGTGATGCGGTCTGCTTTGATGCGGGTTTCGATCGGCGGCGGCGTGCGGTTGCCATAGTCGTACTCTCGCTCGGTTACTGTTCTCGCGATGCGTGGAGGATGTCGCGCGGAGAGGCGACCCAGTATACGGCCACCTGGCGCCGCCAGCGAGACAAACAACTGTATAGCGACGACCGCAAGAAAACTTGATCGACGCGTTAGTCCGCCTGCAGTGCGGTCACCGGATTGATTTTCGTGGCTCGCAGGGCGGGCACGAAGCCGGCGATTCCCGCGACGACTCCCAGCGCGGCCCCGGTGAGTATCAACACCGCAGGATCCGATGCCGACGTTTCGAACAACAGCGAGGCCATCACACGCCCCGAGGCAAGCGCGAGACCGATCCCGGCGATGATGCCGACGACAATGACCCGCAGCGACGGCCGTAATACATCTCTAATGACGCGGCTTGCCGTGGCCCCGAGCGCCGAGCGAACGCCGATCTCACGCGTCCGTCGGCCGACGTCGTACGAGACGAGGCCGAATACGGCCGCGGCGGCCGATGCCAGTCCGACCGCGGCGAAATCGACAGCAGTGCCGCGGCGATTCGCCACGGCCGAAGTTGTCGATCGATGCGTGCGCCGACGCGGATGGATCGCAGAAACGCGCGCGTCGGTCCGACGGCGGCGACAACCGCGGCACGAACACGAACGACGTCGTCATCGGTGACCGGGCGCGTGTATCTCAGCAAGAATTGCGGTTGCCCGCCGCCGCGAAACGGCGGCAGGGGCAACACATAGTACGGCTCGGGCGCCGCCGCGATGTCATATCGAATATTCTCGAATACGCCCACGACCCGATAACACGCCCGCCACGACGTGCCGAGACACTGCCCCACCGCGGATTGGCCGGGCCAAAACTTCTCCGCCATGGCGCGATTGATCATTGCTACCGGGGCATTCGACGCGGCCTCGTCCTCGGTCATCAAACGCCCAGCGCGAATTCGAAGCCCCATGACGTCGCCCCATCGTCCATCGACGAAGTTGTATTGCGGCGCCTGGTCCATCGGAATGGTGTCGCGTCCTTCCAATTTCAGCGGCCCCACGGTTCCACCACCGCCGATCCCCGACTTGGCAACAGCTTCGACGCCCGGGCTCGTCACGAGCCGCGTGGCCAGCGCAGCAAACTGCGCGAGCGGTGAGGCGCTGCCGTAGCCCGATGCATCGGCCAGCAGCAAACGATCCGGGTTGTATCCGAGATCGACCGTCACCGCGCGATGCAAGCTCTGAATGAACAGTCCCGCGGCCGCGAGGAGCGCCATGCAGATCGCGGTTTGAGACGCGAGGAACGTCGACCGAAGTCGGGACGCCGGATTCCCAACACCGAGGCCGCCCGCCTTGAGCAGCGACATGACGTCTCGACGCGCCGCGAGGATGAGCGGTGCGATGGAGCTGACGATCGTCGCGAGCATGGTCATGAGCACGACCAACGCGATCACTCGTGTGTCGACGAGCGGGTGCAGCCACTGTACGGAGGAAAAGAGCACCGGCCGCAAAATGCCGCCCGTCCAATGTGCGAGCAACGTGGCCACGGACGCCGCCGCGACCGTGACGACGAACCCTTCGACGGCCAGACGAGTCGCGACGCGCCATCGAGTCACCCCGAGGGCAACGCGCACCGCCATCTCGCGCTGGCGCGCCAGCGAGCGCATGAGCAACAGTCCGGATGCATTGGCGATCGCTAATATGAGAACGACCAACGACATCCCCGCCAACCGCGTCGCGAGCGTCAGCTCGCGAGCGCTGCCGGCCGAGAATCGTGGCCCGCGGGCCTCGACCAACGGCGCCACCGTCATTCGAGTACTTGGATCGAACCAGCGTCCCGCGCCGGCATTCACTCGCCGCACCGCTGTGGTCAGCCGAGCTTCGACCGAGCGAACGTCCGTCGTCGCAGGCACCCGCGCGATCAACGACACGATCCAGACGCCGCGCTGCGTCCACCACCCTCCGCGCCCCTCGGTCGCCGCTCCGCGCGCGGTGAACGGAATCCAAAAGCCGTCGGCTTCAACGCCGATGCCGCTGAACCCCGGCGCCGCAACTCCGATGATCGTATAACTCGTGGTATCGCGAAACTCGCTGGCGCGGATCCTCCGGCCGAGGATAGCCGAATCGGCGCCGAACCGACGGCGCCACAGGCCGTCGCTGAGAACAGCCACGTATCGCGGGTCGCCGTAGCGCATCTCGTCGGGGGCAAAGAACCGCCCGCGCTGCGGGACGACGCCGAGGAGATCGAAATAGTCGGAAGTGACGCGCGTCAGCCCGACGCGCGTCGTGTCGTCATCCACGCCGATGAGTTGAACATCATACGCGTATACACCGGCGATCCGGGCAGCACCGCTCGTGGCCTCGCGCAGACCATCCAGCTCGGGGGCGCTGAACCAATCGGAGTACGTGACCCCGCGCGATCCCTCGCGGCCGACCTTGTACAGGCGGTGGACGTCGCCAGCATCGCGAACGCCGTCCGGCTGACGGAACAAGACGCGGTCGAGCACCGTGAACATGGCCGCATTGACGCCGACGCCAAGCGCCAACGTCGCGACGATCGCCAGCGTGAGGCCGGGCGCTCGTCGCAGATCTCGCATCGTCTGCCGCAGATCGGCCGCAAGAACGTCAATGAGCATTTTCCGACACGCGGGTTAGAGGAAAGCCACGTCAGCACGGAATTGGTTGCTTCCGTTGGCGTTTTCGCGGCGTGCTCTTCGTGGTCTCTGGATCATGTGTGACCAAACCGCGGCGGCAAGGGTGAGCGATTAACAAGCTCGCGATCATCGCCTATCATTACAGTGGCACGATCCAACTCGTCACCCGAAGCAGCAGAGTCCCAGTGAGATACCGATTCAGCACAATCCTCGTCGTCCTCGCCGGCACGTCCGCCGCGGCCGGCGCGCAGCGGCAAACCTGCCCCGCAACGACAGCGGGCGCAACAATGCCACTGACGTACAAGGGAGGACCAACGGTCCCCGCCATCACGGCGTGCGACCTCATGACTCGCCTGTACATTTACGCCGCCGACTCGATGCGCGGCCGCGACGCCGGCTCGGCCGACGCTCTGCGCGCGACCGTCTACATCGAGGAGCAGGTGCGCCAGCTCGGCCTCGTCCCCGCGGGCGATAACGGCACCTTCTTCCAGAACATGCCCGTCACGACGCGCGCGCTTGGCCCGGGCTCGATGATCATGGTCGGCTCGAAGATGTTCAACCCGATCACCGATTTCGTCGCACCCGCGACCGCGGATCGGCACGTCGCCGGTGACGTCGTGTTCAGCGGTTCGCTCTCGGATACGACGAACGCGCTGACCGCCGATGCCGTGCGCGGCAAGATCGTGATCGTGTTGCCCGGCGCCGCGGGCAGCGGTCGAGGCGGCTTCGGCGGGCGCGGGCGAGGCGGCGCGGGCGCGGCAAACAATCCGCTGGCGGAAGCCGCCGCGATCGTCACCGTCACACCAAGCCTCACGCCACCCCGCGCACAGCCTCAGTTGAACGACACGGTCCAGACGCAGGGACGCGCCGCATTCGCTGCCGAGAATCCAAACGAAAACGCCGGCGGCCGGCGCGGCGGTGGTCGTGGCGGCGTTGGCGGTGGCAACACCGCGCCGCTCACCCTGACCGTCACACCCGCAGTTGCCGCCGCGATGCTCGGCAAGCCGGTGGCGCAAGCGGTGCGCGGCGACAGGGGCGCCAACGCATCCATCGACATCAAGGTCGCAACCGTTCCTGCGCCGACGCGCAACGTCGTCGCAATATTGCCCGGCAGCGACCCCAGGCTGAAGAATCAGTACATCGTGATCGGCGCACATTCCGATCACGTTGGCTACAACAATACACCCGTCGAACACGACTCCTTGAAGGCGTACAACATCGTTGCGCGCGTCGAGGGCGCGGACTCCCGCGGCGGCGGCCCACCGACGGCCGAACAGTGGACGCGGATCAATGCAATTAAAGATTCCTTACGGAAGATCTATCCCGCGCGCCCCGACTCGATCTTCAACGGTGCCGACGACGACGGCTCCGGTTCCGTTTCGATTCTCGAGATCGCCGAGGCGTTCGCAAGGGGGCCGGTGAAGCCGAAGCGGTCAGTGATCTTCATCTGGCAGATGGGTGAGGAGAAAGGGCTCTGGGGCTCGCAGTGGTTCACGAATCATCCAACCGTTCCGCGCGACTCGATCGTCGCCGACCTCAACCTCGACATGGTAGGACGCGGCGCGGCGACGGACGTGACAGGACGCTCGAAGGACAACGAAGAGCTGGTCGGCGCGGAGAACTATCTTCAGCTCGTGGGCTCGCGGCGTCTGTCGACGGAACTCGGCGACATCGCAGAACAGGCCGGCAAGAGCGAGCCGCTGCCATTCAAGTTCGATTATTCAATGGATGCAAACGGGCATCCGCAGAACATCTATTGCCGCAGCGACCACGCGAACTACGCGCGCTACGGCATTCCGGTGATCTTCTTCACGACCGGCGGCCACGCAGACTACCATCAAGTCACGGACGAGCCGGAGTACATCCAGTACCAGCACATGGCTCGCGTCGACAAGCTGGTGTACGACATCGCGCTCAAGGTTGGAGCACTCGACCACCGCGTGCTGGTCGACAGGGAGAAGCCGACGAGCCCATTCGGGCGGTGTCAGCAATAGGAGCGGCGCCAACGCATCCGCTTTCGTCCCAGCCGCGCGTCACGCTTGGGACGTTTCCGACGCCGCTCGTCGAGGCCACGCGCCTCCGGGCGGCGCTCGGAGGACCGGACCGTTGCCCTCGGATCGTCATCAAGCGCGACGATCTGACCGGCCTTGCGCTCGGTGGCAACAAGGTCCGCAAGCTGGAGTTCCTCGTCGCCGACGCACTGCGTCGGCAGGCCGACGTCATCATCACGAGCGGCGCGACGCAATCGAATCACGCGAGACTTACCGCCGCTGCGGCGCGCGCCGCTGGCCTCGACTGCGTGCTCGTGCTGTCCGCGCGATCCGAAAAGCCGCCAATCCAGGGCAACCTTCTGCTCGACCACCTGCTGGGCGCGACAATTCACTTCATTCCGACGAATCCGGACCCGCATTTCGCCGTTGCTGACGACGAAGCCGTGAAAGTCGCGGAGATCGCCGACGACCTGACGCGGCGTGGCCGGCGGCCATACGTAATCCCAATCGGCGGATCGAGCCCGGTGGGTGCACTTGGCTACGTCGCGGGAACGGGCGAATTGCGCAGCCAACTTCTCGACGCGGGAATCACGGCGCATCGCGTGTACTATGCCAGCGGCTCACGCGGGACGCAGGCCGGCCTCGAGCTTGGCGCGCGCCTATTCGAATGTTCTTATCTCCTGCACGGCATTGCGGTCAGCGCGGGTGAGGCCGACAAGAAACTCCGAGCGGCGCGGCTGATCAACGAGGCGGCCTCGCTCCTCGGGTCGCCCCTTCGCGTCGACGCGTCGGAGCTCATCACCGATCAGCGGTTCATCGGCCAAGGATATGGCGTCGCGAGCCCCGAGTGCGTCGAAGCCATCAAGCTGCTGGCGCGCGAAGAGGCAATACTTCTCGATCCGGCGTACACTGGAAAAGCGATGGCCGGATTAATCGACGATGTGCGGCGGGGCGCCATCGATCCGTCCGAGACGGTGGTGTTTCTTCACACCGGTGGCGCTCCAGCCCTCTTTGCGCATGGGGAAGCGCTCGGGCTGACCGGCTGAAGGGCGAAGAGCGCCGACAGCCGAAGAGCGCGGACAGCCGAACGGCGCCACACCGCTCGGAACCAAGGACGTGTTCGTTCGCGTGGTTTGCTGCTGCGCTCTTCGGCTGTCCGTGCTCTTCGGCTGTCCGTGCTCTTCGGCTGTCCGCGCTCTTCGGCTGTCCGCGCTCTTCGCACGTTCAACGCGACGAACTTCGCATGGCGCCGCCCCCCGGGATTTCGAGTAGCCCAATCACAAAACGCTCGGCGGCCGACGGCCGTGCTTCGATCACGAGCGCGGCAAACGGTGCTCGGTCCGGCGGCAACGACGCGCTCCAGACGTTCGTCCTTACCCTCCACGGCGCGTTTTCGGGATGTTTCGCCGGTTGATCGGTCGCCGCCACCATCCCGAACGACTGATTGAACACAACGTCGACGTAATCGTACGACGTGCTTCCGCTCGGCACCGAGGCCGCATCGACCACAACCTTCCATTTGCCGGCGGCCGGGTTCTGCACGGTGATCGTCTCGTCGCCGATCGGATCCGCATCGAGCGCCGCGGCGCGGCACTCCTTGCCGGTACAGTCGTAGACATAGACGTCCAGATCGGCCTTCACGTCCGTCGGCTTCGCCGCGCGAATGGTCAGCATCGCGGACCCCGCCGGAACATCCACATCATAGAACTGTTGTTCGTGATCTCGAATCGTTGGATGTAGGCGACGGGCGGCGCCGAGGGGCTGGCTGACTGCGGCGCCAGAAAACTCCGCGAACCGGTTGGTGAACGAGACATCGTGCGACGGGCCGTTTGCGTTCCCAGCGAGCGTGACACCACCGCCTTCTTCGCCAAGAGAAACGCCAAGTGCCTGGATGGTGATCGTCGCCGCAGTCGGTGGCGCGGGAGTTCCCTTCTCCGATTGCTGCCAATCGAAGGAACGTGTGTCTTCGATGTCCGTCAGACGCACCTCCCATACGCCGCCCGCCGGCTCGGCGACGACGTAGGTCTCCTTCGGCAGCGTCGCGGCGGCGCCTCCGCCACCGCCTCCGCGTCCGGTGGTAGCCGCGACGACGCGCTGCAGCGTCGCGGCCCGTGTGTCGGGCCTCATAGCCGCGACCTGCACGGCCCGTTTCGGCGCGTCGATTTCGATCTTCAGCGCCGCAACGCCCGCCGGAACGCGGTAGAAGAAGCTGCGCATCTCGGGGCGCGGCACCGTGGTCTTGGTCACGACGGTGAAGTGATTCCCCGCATCGAGCGGCTCAGCGGCAACGATCGTCGCAAGCGTGCGGTAGGCATGCCCGGGAATCGACGGATGGTCCAGCGTGATGAGGGCACTGTGAACGCCCGCGCTCTTCGGTGACACACCGATCGACACCGGCACCGGTTGGTTGAGTGGCAACACCAGCGACGACGGCGCCGAGAATGTGCTCGTGTCGCCCGTGAATCGGAGCGCGAACGTCATCGGTGCATTCGGACCCGACGTCCGCGTGAACGTCATCGTGCGATCGCTCTTGTCGCCGACCGACCAGCCCTCCCGCTCGAATAACCCGACGCCGAGGTTCGGCTCCGGTAGCATTGCAGAATACGCATGAAGCACCGGTGCCTGGCTCGTAATCGTCACGGGCGTCCGGCCGCCGCCCATCGCTTTCAAGATCTCCCATGCCGCGGCGACGTTGATCACGCCGTTGCCTTGTTTGTACGCCGGAAGATGCGGCACGTAGCGCGCGGACATGGTGATCGCCTGCTTCAAGCTGCAGGCGTCGTACCTCACGCCACTCTGCTTCGCCGCGCTGATGAGCAATGCAACCGCTCCCGTCGCCACCGGCGTCGCGGTCGATGTTCCGCCGGCGATGCGGTATCCCGGGGGCAGCCGATAAATGCCGGAGAAGTACCCGGCTGCGTTGTCCTCCCAACCGCGGCTCGTGCTGAGAATGTTCGACGGTGAAATTACCGCAGGGCCGAAGCCCCCGTTCCCCATCGGGGCGTAGCCGCCGGTGATGAGCAAATTGTCATCGTGCTCGACGCGCACGCCGTGGTTCGTGAGGAAGTTCGCCTTGCTCTCGTGGCCGCCGATGCCGATACCGCATTCGGCGGCGACGAAGTCGTCACTCCCGCCGAGAATCGGGAAGTTGTGCGTCGGGATCATGATCGGCTTCTTGTATTTCGCCATCAGACGGCTGTAAATCACCGTCGGTACCAGGCGACCGTCGCGCGGCAAATACGAGTGAGTGATGTTCGAGCTTTGCTCGAGCCATGCGGCGTCGACGAGCGGATTCTCGAGGGCACGGATGACCGCTTCGGTCTGTCCGTATGCCGCGCCGCCCTCGGCGACGTTGGCCAAACGCGCGCCGGGGGCGACGCCGTCGAACTTGCCCGACGTTCCGCGACTCGCTACCGCGGCGCCCACGATGAGCGACGCGTGTGACGCAACTCCGGCATTGATCGCGATCAGCCTTTTCGCTTTGTCGATCTGAATGCCGAAGGACACGCTCTCTCGCACCGACGTTTTCGGATTGTCCTTTCCGAAGACGCCGAACGTCGGTCGCACATTGTAGTCCGTCAGCGGCTTCTCGTCGATGAAACTGAAGTTTTGATTGGCATCGACCCAGACGTCGTTCGTCGCTTCGTCCCATAACACGGCGAAGTGCCGGCTCGATCCCGGCGGATTGCCGTCGCGATTCAGATCTTTGTCCAGACCCGAGCGCGACAGGGAGTCGTATTTGGCCTCGTCGAGCAGCGCGATTCGGAAGGCTCCGTCTCTTGGCGCTTTATATGTCGTTGCGAGATATGTGAACGTCCCGCTCGCCGCAGTGACGGTGTCGGTCATGCGTAGCCAGCGGCCGTCGTCCTCGTCGTCCGGATCGATTGCCGTCTCGTAGACGACGATCTTGCGCGTCGGTTTACCGTCGATCGTCCTCGCGACCTGTAGCTCGGGCAGCAGGCCATCCAAACTGAGGTCGATGAGCGCGAGCGTCACGCCGCGCCCATCGAAGGTTGGGTGCAGCTTGCGGAACTCGGCGGCGCCGATGTCGGGCAGCGGATCGTAGCGATGCGAGATCGGATAGTCGGGCGGGATCGGGGGCCAGCCGCGTTTTGTTGTATCGCCGAAGGACGGGAGACCATTTGTCGGTTCGGACGCCGGCTCGGATTCGCTCGCGACGAAGCTCCGGCCCGTCTGGCTGATCGTGACGTCGAGGCTGTGGATCGACGGATCCGCGGCGAGACGTTCGACACTGTCGACCGAAACGCGGGCGCGAATGTAGTCGACGTTGTCGTCGCGAAAGCGGATCTTGCCGCCCAGGGCGGTGATGACGCGCGCCAGCTGCGCGGTCGCACCGGGCATGGCGGCGATGACCAGTGTCACTTCCCGGTCGCCTCGCGCGCGCGCCGCGGCGATCTCGCCGCGTCCATCCTTGAAGAGAAAGGGTCGCCTCGCGACCTGCGCAGAGGAATGGAACGAAACTGCGAGAAGGAGAGCGGCCGAGAGACACACAGGAGCGCGACACATACAACACCTCGCCGGTTGAGTGTCGGCAACGTCGCCACCCCAAGAGATACATCGAATTGGGGGAACTGCAAACGGCGCAACCGCTAAAGAGCGCGGACAGCCGAACGGCGCGGACAGCCGAACGGCGCGAACAGCCGAACGGCGCGAACAGCCGAACGGCGCGAACAGCCGAACGGCGCGAATAACTGACGGCGCCGCGTGGCTCGCGCTCTTCGG
>JADMIO010849100.1_pt1 | contig 10921 bp, 10 predicted proteins | sample 8958161 | NCBI WGS metagenome assembly JADMIO01 (sample SAMN16585339, study PRJNA669376) | soil metagenome | isolation source: Crop rotation soil | place: USA: Cullars Rotation, Alabama | collected 2011 | reverse complement strand
CTTTCCCCGTTCCAGGAGCGTTCGCCAAGCCAGACTCCGCTATACCCTAGGTCACGAAGGGTACTTGCCGGAAATGCCCGCTGCTCTACTTTAAGCTCCTGGAGGCAAACGACGTCGGGCTGTTCCCTTACGAGCCAAGCCGTGAGATTGTGCAGGCGCTTGTTGATGTTGTTGATGTTAAAAGTGGCGATCTTCAATGGCCCGGCCTCAGTCGTCGCTTGTCGGTCCGCGCAATTTCTTTGAGGAGGAGCGTTGCGATTTCGCCGTTAGCCGCCGGACCTTGGAGGCGAGCGTAGGTCGTCTGGGGCGGCGGGTTTTCGGCACAACTTCCGCGCGGGCAATCAGTTCATTCAGTCGTGCTCTGGCTTCGGCTCGATTGGCCTCCTGGGTCCGGTGCACGCGGGAGGTGATGATCAACACGCCATCTTGCGTGGCGCGACTGCCGGCCAATGCTAGGAGGCGCTGCCGTACGGCGGCAGGGAGCGAGCGGGATTGGCCGACATCGAAACGCAGGTGGACGGCAGTGGAAACTTTGTTGACGTTTTGGCCGCCAGGGCCGGAAGCTCGAACAAAGGTCTCTGTGAGTTCGGAATCTGGAATGAATATGGGCAAGTGCTATTTCCAGAATAGCCCGTGCTGCTCAAGGTTCGTCGCTCTCGCCCTTGATGAAGAACGGCTGCATCTCCTTGTACTCCAGTATCTTCACGATAGCCTCCTTGGGAGGGTTGCCCTGCGCGATCGCGAGGAACGCCTGCTCCGACTGCGCCACCATCGCCCGCGCGAGGTCATTCTTGTGGATGGAGTGGTATTTGGACGGCATGGCCCAGTGCAGTAGTGGCATGACGTAGCCAAGGACGCCCGGCGTGTTGGAGTTGCCGAGAATGACGGCGGGACGGTACACGCCAAGGAAGTCGAACTTGACGGACTCGACAGCCTTCTCCTTCTCGCCGATGATCTTCGCGTACTTCATCCCGGCCGCCGGGTCCGCGCCCACTGCTGTCATGACCCCGCACACCCGAGCGCCTGCAGCCTTGGCGGCGCGACAAAAGGCCTGCGGGTAGGCGATCTCGATCTTGCGCACCTCCTCCTCGGGCATCTTCGCGCTGCCCTTGCCGACGCCGAACGCGGCGAGAGCAACGTCAACGCCCTGGGCTTGCGGAGCAATCTCCTCCTCGAGTCGGTCCATGTTGACAACCACAACGGAGACCTTGGGGTCGGCGAAGGCGTCCATCTTACGGCGCGTCACCACCACTACCTTTTCGCAACGCGGGTCCTTGATCAGAAGTTGCACGATGCGTCCGCCCACGTTCCCCGTCGCGCCCAGCACGATGGCCGAGTACAGTGTCTTCGCCTCTGTCGTCACGTTACACCCCGCGGAACCACAAATGCATCGATGTAGATTATTGGGTATCTCTCACTACTATTGTCCCGCGCAGTCGTGTTGCGAGTCGGCGTGGGCATTTGCCGATTTGTTCCCTTGCCGACCTGTTTCCGGGTGACCGACGGTCCGGTCAGAGCTCCCGAAAATGCCACTTCCGCGCCTCAAGATTTTTCGGTCAAAATCGCGGGACGACGCAATGGAATTGCCGGGCTCCGGGTTGCACTGGGACGCGTAAAGGGATAAAACATTTATGCGTATGGATGATTCGGCAGCCACCTCGCCGGAACTGATTTTTGGGCTAGTCGGACCGCTGGGTACCGATTTAAGTATAGTTGCGCAGGTCCTAGCGGATCGGCTGGCGCAGGTCCGCTATAGAGCCAAGGTCCACAGGCTCAGCAAAGCGATGAGGGATTTGGCTGGTTCGCCTTGGAGCGAACTACCGGACCCGGAGGGGCCGCGGGATATCGCAATCGACGCCCACATGACTGCTGGGAACAAGTTGCGTGAGACGCTCGGCCGTAACGACGCAATGGCTATGTTGGGCCTCATGGCCATCCAGGAATCCCGACAAGGTGAGCATGGGGACGCCACTAAGCCGCTGGCACAGTATGCGCACATCCTACACTCGCTGAAGCGTCCGGAGGAAGTCCGAAGTCTTCGCAGAATCTACGGCCCATCTTTTGTGGTTCTCGCTGCATACTCGCCGCGTCCACGGCGGTTGCAGGATCTAGCGCGCACAATAGCCAAGTCACGTTTCAGCAACCAGAGCGGCGACTTCCTCACGCGCGCCGAAGAACTGTTAAGGCGTGATGAATCGGAGATCGGCGATGAGCACGGGCAAAACGTTGAAGAGACCTTTCCTATTGCGGACATCGTGATCAACTCCTCCGACCAGGCTTCGATGACCAGTTCTGTCCAGCGAGCAATCGAACTCTTGTTTGGAAATGTTTTCCTCACGCCAGATCGAGACGAACAGGGAATGTACCTTGCTACGGCTTCCGCACACCGCTCTGCGTCTTTGGCCCGGCAAGTGGGCGCAGCTATCTGCCGACAGGATGGCACCCTTGTTGCACTGGGAATGAACGAAGTGCCCAAGTCGGGTGGTGGTGCGTACTGGTGTTCTGATGAGAACGACGGTCGCGATTTTCGATGGGGCTTTGATACGAGCGACCGGATGCGAGAGAACATTTTCGCTGAAATTCTTCAAAGGCTGCGAGATGCCAAGTGGCTATCCGCACAACCTGAACGCTCGATCCCAGACCTTGTCGCTGAAATGCTTCGCACGGGAGATCCGCCGATTATGAAGGGCGCCCAGTTTCTAGGCACTATCGATTACATTCGCGCCGTTCACGCGGAGATGGCTGCTCTGACTGATGCGGCCCGTCACGGTGTGTCGACAGACGGGTGCACGTTGTATACAACCACGTTTCCCTGTCACGATTGCGCGAAACACCTAGTTGCCGCAGGAATTGCCCGAGTGGTGTACATTGAACCGTATCGGAAGAGCCTAGTGCAGGAGTTGTACCCGGATTCTGTTGTGGTCGATCCGGTGGATTCCTGCGCAGGGAAGGTACGCTTCGAGCCATTTGTGGGAGTCGCGCCAAGGCGCTATTCTGATCTCTTCGGGCTTTCAGGAATCAAACGAAAGGGCAAGGATGGCGCTTTGCTCCAATGGAAAGGGGCCGAAGCGGTTCCGAGACTTCCGGAGTACATGCCATCCGCTGTCGCGCGGTTGGCAGCTGAGAATGAGGAAGTGAAGCTCTTCCTCGGCCAGCTGCGGAATAAAGGGCTCGCGGAACCAAAGGACTGACGGATATGAGTTTCGAAAAGGGATGGATCAACAGACAGTTCGCGCGCGTCGAGCGAGACGCAGAGAACTGGCCTTCGTGGATGCGCCGAGAGATGGATATGCGTGCGGCGTCTGAACCTTCTGGGGCGACGCGCGTAGAACAGGGCCGACGTAACGAGAATCACGCCACCGAACCACCGCCGGTGCAAAAGTAAACCATTGGCGGCCGAACGCCCTAACGCCAGCCGTCCACCTTGGACGAAACGTCGCCAAGACCATCGAATGACAGCGGGATGCGCAGAACGAATCGTCGGGCGTTTTGCGTCCAAGTGCGGCTGATACACCGGAACCCCGTTTCGGAGCCACGTGTGCGAGACGTCCCGAGTCGGCCACATATACGATTGATTCGGATCTTACGGCGCGAGTAGCGCGAGATCTGTTAGTGGCGGTGGCCGAGGGGCTCTTCCGCAATTTTGATGCAACCTGCATAAAACACGTTATATATGAAATGTTTTAATCTTGAAGAGCGATGGCACCTTTCTCAAGCCATTCGCAATCGCTTCTTCCAAATCCGGGCATTCTGATACTGGACCGCATCGAAGCAGACGTGGACCGATTTCGATTGAGGGTTCACGTTGAGCAGGATCCCATTTGTCCCCAGTGCGGCGGGGTGTCGCGGTCCAGGCACAGTTGCTATTGTCGGTGCCTCCAGGATTTCCCGTGGCAAGGCGTGTCCGTCGAATTGTGGGTGACCGTCGGCCGGTTTCGTTGTGGCAACGCTTCGTGCCCGCGCCGGATCTTCTGTGAGCGGCTACCCCGGATTGCACGGGCATACGGACGCCAAACGGAGCGCGCCTCGGAAATCGTGCGGCTAATCGGCTACGTGACCGGTGGTCTTCCGGGCCAGCGGCTTCTGGCACGATTGGCCATCGCCACAAGTGATGACACCGTTCTGCGCCGCGTTCGGCAAAAACCGGCGCAAGAGCTATCCGGGCTCCCTATTTATAACCTCGGCGTGGATGATTGGGCATGGCGCAAAGGCCAAGACTATGGGACAATCCTCGTCGATTTGGACCTGCATCGCGTAGTCGACCTCTTGCCCGACCGAGCCGCCGAGAGCGTTTCCGCATGGCTCCAGCAACATCCCGAAGTGGTGACGGTCGCGCGGGACCGCTGTGGTCTTTACGCCGAGGGCGCTGCGCTCGGAGCCCCTCAATCGCAGCAGATTGCCGATCGCTTCCATCTCCTATTGAACCTCTCCCAGACCATGGAACGGGTGTTGGAAGAACGGAGCCGGCAACTCGTCTTACCTCCAGCCGGAGATGCTGTGCCGGCTTCACAAGCCGAGAGCGCCAGCGGTGTCAGCCAAGCCGTCTCGGAGGCGGCACGGCCGACACCGTCGCAACAGCGCCGACAAAGGCGATTGGAACGCTACCAGCAAGTCGTGGCGTTGTTCCGTGCTGGCCATTCGCAAAGAGATATCAGTCGCGAATTGAGAATGAATCGGAAAACTATCCAGCGCTGGCTGCGGCATGACCAGTTTCCAGAACGAAAGCCTCCGCAGCGTCGCCCACCAAAGGTGAACGAGTTTGCCGATTATTTGCAACAACGCTGGAACGAGGGTTGCCACAACGCCTCCCGACTTTATCGAGAGATTCGTGAGAAAGGTTATGCAGGAAAACGTTCGATGGTGGCACACTTTGTGGCGGATTGGCGGCGTTCGGGCAAAGCTACAAAACGAAAAGCGTCCGAGAGAATCGCCCCCAGGCACGCCGCCATCCTGGTCACCCGCCCGGCCGACAAGATCACGGATGAGCAACAAAAACTCTTTGACCGCATCACAACTCAGTGTCCCGAAGTCATCGACCTGCGCCGAATCGCACTCAGCTTCCGCGCGGCCCTGAAGGCAGATGATTCTACACAGCTACGCCAATGGATCGAAGCGGCCAAGCATAGTGAGTTCGGTGCGGTCGTGCGTTTCGCCTATGGTCTACAAAAAGATATCTCCGCTGTAGCTGCGGCCGTCGACACACCGTGGAGCACCGGCCAAGTCGAAGGACAGATCAACCGACTGAAAACGATTAAACGACAAATGTATGGGCGAGCGGGTTTCGTCCTCCTCCGTGCCCGCGTCTTGCCATACTCGCCAGCGATTTCTGTCGGACCGGCTCCATGAGCTGCATCAAAATTGCGGAAGAGCCCCTTTTTCGCCGCCACCGACACGAGATCAGTGGAGCCCGTGTGGCCAAAGAACTCGATCTGTTTGAATCCAATCATGGTTGCGGGGGTCAACATGCCGTCCCAGGGAGGAGCTCCGAAACGCTCGTAACATGACGTTACAAGTTCCAGGGTTGGCGCGTAACGTCTTCCCAAAGGCCGTTGGACCGGGTAGGGCCATCAGGCGTGGATTCAATAAGTTCGAGTATTTTGACCATACGGAGGTATTTAGGATATAATACACTGAAATACTGAAATTACAACAGAAGCTTCATGGCTCTCATGGCTCTCAGGTTTCCGAGGTTCGGAGCACGAGATGCAGGCAACCCTCAGGCGGGCATTCTGAATAGTATAGCCGGCTACCGATATTCCGTCATATCGCCCGCCCCACAACCGATACGGGGGCGCGGACACATTCCATTTTCGATCATGGGTCTTGTTGGTGCCGGTTGGCAAAAATACGACCGTTTGTGTAACGGGGTCGCAGTCCGTCGATCCGCGGCAAGCCTCTTCGCAAGCCCGACACGGTGAAGCGCCCGGATACAGAGCCAGTTGATATCAAGCTCGTACCAGGCTAAGCCGTGCCGGGCGGAGCGCGGGTCAGCGTGGTGGTTGTTATGCCAGCCCTCGCCAAACGTCAATAGTGCCACCCACCAGTTGTTGGTTGAATCGTCAAGGGTCCCAAAACGGCGGCTGCCCCAGGTGTGCGCGGCGGAATTAACCAACCAGGTGCCGTGTAGCTCCACGGTGGTTCGCAGGAAGATGCCCCAACTCACCAGGCTGGCCGCCAGGAATGCGCCCTCGCGCACTGCACCCCATACCGCGAGGACTACCGAAAGCACGAGTAACGGGACAACGTGCCATTTCTCCAGCCAGCAATGAAAGGAGTCGCGTCGAAGGTCGGGTACGTACGGCTCGAGTGTGGAATCGCCCCTTGCGTCGCCTCGCACCAGCCAACCAGCGTGCGCCCACCACCAGCCGTCGCGGGGTGAGTGGGGATCGCCGTGCTTGTCGGCGTTTTGATGATGGAGTCGATGGGTCGCAACCCAAAATAGAGGGCCGCCCTGCAAGGCGAGCGTGCCGCAGATGGTCAGGACGCATTCGAGCCAACGCGGTGTCTCGTATCCACGATGAGTGAGCAGACGGTGATAGCCCATGCCTATTCCCCATCCCCCAGAGATCCAGAGCAGCGCCAGCGCGGTCCAGAGCGCTGGCCAAGTAAATAGGAAGAACGCCGCCACCGCCCCTGCATGAAACAGAGCCAGGGCGCCGACCGTGACCCAGTTCAGACGAGACCTGTGATCGGACATGCTCCCGAATGCACGGCGCCTCCTTCTTCACAGAATACCGAGGGTGAGCGGCCGCAACAATCAGAACGACCGCGTGCCGCGTCCACTCCTCCGTTGGCATCAGCCTCCAGAGTTTCAAAGGTTTACCGTCAGGCCCGCCGGCTGCCTACGCACTATCGATCGCCCGACTTCAACAGGCCCATCACTTGCCACTGCTCGGGCGCCAATACACGAGATTCCCGTCCCGACGCAACATGATGTTGGAGGGTTTGAGATCGTGGTGAACGATCCGCTTTATGCGGCTGCGCTGAGTGCGGCGAGGATTTGCCCCCCGATTTTGAGGGTTCCCGCCTCGCGCAAACGGCCCGCGGCCGAGGATGTAGGCCAGTGTCTCTCCGTCGACAAACTCGGTAGTGGGGAATGGGCGGGCTTCCCATTCAGCATTCTCAAATACCGTCACGATATTCGGGTGGGTTAGCGCCGCGGTCAGACGCGCCTCCCGCTCAAAGCAGCGTAAACGATTTTGATCGCGATGCAGCCCCGGTGGCAGCAGCTTGAGCGCCAACGGCCTGAGCAGCCGGCCAGTAGCTGCCGATATGGAAGGATATCGGGCACCTCGGGGATCGTTGGCACCCGTTCCTGAGAGCGGCTTCGCGTGGACGATTGGAAATTCAGAGGATGGTCGACACCTACGGCGTCGGGGCGGTATTTCCTCTCGCCTGGTTTAGAACTCCTTGAATATATTGCAATTTCGCAGTTAGATTTGGCCCAATGTGCAATTGATCCAACGGATTTGTCACACGTGACAGATCTCGTTATTAACCGAGTGGCGGCAGCCTCACGCCCAGAATATTGCGGAGGTAGTTGATGTTGTGGGCGAGATAATCATCGACGGCGACATCCAGGTTGCCGCCGATGGCCTCGAAGCCGTCGTCGCCCTTCCTCGGACCGTCCAGGTCGAAAATCGCCCAGCCCTTGTAACGCCTGTCGCGCAACACCTTGAAGACGGCTGGAAAGTCGACCCCGCCACCACCCAGATTGTGGTAGACGCTGGCCACACGGTGTTGCTCCTGCGTCGGAGTGGAGGTGTTGCCGCGATACTTGGCGTAGGTGTCTTTTAGATGCACCTCGGCGATGCGGGGGAAGTAATCGATGATGATTTGCGCCGCATCCCCGCCACCCAAGACCAGATGTCCGGTGTCAGCCGTCATCCAGACAACTTTCGGATCGGTGAGCTCCATGATCCGGCGGACTTCCTTTTCCCGCTCCAGCGGCCCCCAGATATGGGGATGCGGGGCTAGTCTGATTCCCAAGGCGATGGTTTGCCTGCCGATCTCGTGCAGGGTGTCGGCGAGTCTCTTGAGTTGATCGTCGCTTGGACCGCCGGGCGGACGTTGACCCATATTGATCTTCCAATGGTCGCAGCCGAGCGGCTGGAGAAAATCCCGGGCAAAGGCCACATGGTCGGCAATCGTTTTGGGCATTCGGTCCGGATCGATGAAATTGGTCGACTGGCCGATCTCGCCATTGGACGCGTCGATGAACGTAATACCGGCATCATCGAAAATCCTCTTGAGCTCCAACGGGTTCTTCCGGTACTTCTCAATGGCATCCCCGTACGGCTCGATGCCCTGCAATCCCAGCGCGGCGACTCTTTTGACTGCCCACGCGAGGTCGTGCTGACGGCCCCAGATGGAGCTGGTGGTGCCGAAAAGAATGTCGGGATTGACTGGGTCGAGCGGTTTATGAGAAACCGCGCCCCACATCCTGGCTGGCCCCGCCACCGCGGCGGCCCCCATGCCGGATAGTACCAGCGCGGAAGACATAAACTCCCGCCGTTTGAGCCGCGGCTCACTCACATTCACAGACATGGATCCCTTCCTCATTCGAAAATAAGCCGCCGGGGCCCGATCCAATGCCCTTGCCCGTTTCGGCCTAGAACTCCACGCGGAAAATGACCATGGTCTCGGTTACGGCGCCGAGGCCTGAGAATCCGCCCTGCTGGCTCGTGATTTTTCCGAAGGTCTGCGGATTTCGGAAGTTCACGGCCGTCGACGGCGGGGAGAAGAACGGATACTTGAATGGGGCAGTGACGTCTACTCGCAGGGTACCCTTGATGCGTTCTTTGAATGGTATAGTCTTCATCAACGCAAACTGGTGCCAGAACATGCCAGGCGAATTAATGATGTTCCGTCCCGACTGTCCCGGCGTATAAGACGGTGGAATGGCAAAGGCGTTGATGTCGGCCCAAGGCAGCGCACAGGCGACGATGTGGCGGCACGGGCCTTTGCGGTCCCACTCGAGCTTGATATCGTCATATGTCTTGCCTGGGGCCATATCCGGACGCATCGCACCCGGCAAGTAGACATTGGTCACGTTGCCCGGCAGCTGCCCATTATGCGAGAAGGTCAAGGGAATGCCGGTCTCGGCGCTCTGGATTCCTGACAATTGCCAGTTCCCGAGCACCTTCGTGGTTATGCCGCCGCCATTCAGGAACTTCTTCCCCTTGCCGAACGGCATCTCCCAAATCGCATAAGTCACCCAGCGGTGCGCGACGTCGTAGTTGGAGCGACCCTTTTCGAGGCGGCGGTTGTAGTACGTGACGCCACTGGCGGTGCCGTCGTCGCTCGCCTCATCGATCGATTTAGCCCAGGTGTAGAACGAAGTGAAGGTGAAGCCGCTGGACATTCTCTTCTCAACCTTGATCGTGCCGGAATGGAAAGTGCTATGCCCGAAATTGCTGTAGAGCTGCACGCTTCCGAACTGCGGATATGGCTTGTAGTTCTGTGGCGCATTGCGGATGGTGTTCAACAGCACCGGGTCCTTTGAGATATCCAGTGGGATTGCGTTGATGTCCCACCGGTTCAGCAAGCCAATTCCCGCCGAACCCTGGTAGTTGACCTCGAGCAGATATTGGCTTCCCAACTGCCGCTGGACACCGATGTTCCAATTCATCACGTAGGGTGCGCGCATGGCAGGGTCGCGGTAGGACGCGGTGCGTCCGGTAAAGTTGGTTCCGACAAAGGGCACCGACCCGTCGCGCTGCACGTTGAATCGGATCGGTGGTGGACCTTGCGAAAGTTTAAAGGCGATATCCGGATTCCCGCTGGGCTGTTGAATGACTGCCGTGGCGAGGTACTCTTCGAAATTCTCCCTCAGCCCATTGGTCCATACATCCAGCGTGTTGAGGGCAAATCCACCACGGAACACCCAGTTCTGCCGGAAGTTGTAGGCCAGGCCGACGCGAGGCTGAAAGTTATTGGTGTCGCGTTTGTATAGCGATCCGGCCGGGTGCAGCAGCGCACCGCGCATTCCGGTCAGCGGATCGGTCGCGGTAGGATCGAATTGGCTCTGCTGGCCGTACTTGGTCGAATAGGGGCTCTCGGTCTGCCAGCGCAGGCCGAAGTTCAGGGTGAGGCGGCTGGTCACCTTCCAATCGTCCTGGAAGTAAAGAGCGTGGCTCCACCATCTCGGCAGCCACGTGGCGAACGCTTTGGTGAAATCGGCCCGGACCACACCGCCCATGAGAAACGAAGCGAAGACATTCCCGGTGCCAGGAGTGAATGGAAACTCCGTTCCGCCTAACAGATAAGTTCCCGACGGGCGCTCTTCCAAATGGGAATTGATTGTGGTTCGCAATAGCTCGTAGCCGGTCTTGAACGTGTGGCGGCCGCGAATCAGGCTGAAGTTGTCCTGGAAGCTGGCGCTCTCATTGACATCCACAGTCTCGCCTTCCGGGAAGCGGAAATAGAATTGGCCGCCGCTGGAGTTCTGGAAGATGGGCATAGTCTCCGGGCCGACATTAGGTATGCCGAATTTAGCGGCCCAGTTCTGTCCGAGACTCTCCGGCAGGCGCGTACTCTTGCGCCGGTTCCATCCCAACCGCACTTCATTGACGGTGGCCGAGTTGATAACGTAAGAGTCCGAGACAACCACCTGGCGATAGTCGATCGGGATCGGCGCTGCAATGTAATCGAGATCCCGATTGGCGAGCTGCATTTGCCAGGTGCCGCTCATCGAGCGGTGACGGGCATTCGAGTAGCGGCCGAAGAGCTTGTGCTTGTCGCTAAAAGAGTGATCGACCTTTTCGTCCAAGCCCGACCGGTAGGAATTCTTGTTGGTGTCGATGCTCACGTTCTGGTGAGGTCCGGTGGTGTCGAAAAACGTCTGGTTGTAGCGGTTGTCCTCTCCGCGGAAAGGATTCAGGCTGAGAAATTTCACCGCCGCGGGATCGAAGCGGGAAAG
>JADMIO011419629.1_pt1 | contig 10922 bp, 8 predicted proteins | sample 8958161 | NCBI WGS metagenome assembly JADMIO01 (sample SAMN16585339, study PRJNA669376) | soil metagenome | isolation source: Crop rotation soil | place: USA: Cullars Rotation, Alabama | collected 2011 | reverse complement strand
TGGCCGCCACGGCCACCGCCAGCGATGGCAGCCTCTACGTCGCCAGTGTGCAAAGCGGTCACGCCATTCTGGCCAAATATGCCGGCGGCGATGTCACCTCCGCGCCGGTCTGGACCCAGGATCTCGGCAGTCTGGGCGCGGGCGGCGCCATTGGCGGTCTCGCCACCGCCAACGGCAAGGTCTACGTCTCCGGTTCGACGTCCAACGGCAATCTGACGGCAGGCGGCGCTGCCAGCGTGGCTGCTGCGGCCAGCGGCGGCGTGGACGCCTTTGTCTTCAGCGCCACCGACAATGGCGCCAGTGTTTCGGCCAACACCGTCACCTATATCGGCACCAGCGGCAGCGATACGGCCGGCGACGTCTCGGTCGCGGCCGATGGCACGGTCTATGTCACCGGCTCGACCACCGGCACCTTCGCGGGCGCCCAGCGCACCGTGCAGAAAGTCACCAACGCCTTCGCCGCCTCCATCGGCCCCGGCGGCGCCGTGAACTGGACCAAGCAGTATGGCGGCGCCGATGGCGTCTCGACCGGCGCGGGACTTGCCATCGATCCCAACGGCTCCAGCGTGCTGGATGCACTGGGCCTGCCGCGCGGCACCATCTCGCTCAACCAGTCGGTGGACCTGACGCAGCAGACGACCTTGCGCGCCGGCGACAGTTTCAAGATCGCGATCCAGGGCACGGCGGCCCGCACCGCCACCATCACCATCGATCAGGGTGAGACCTATGACTCGCTGGTGACCAAGATCAACGCCCAGCTCGGCGGCATCGGCAAGGCGGCGGTGAATTACACCGGCTCCGGCGAGAACATGACCATCAAGATCAACGCCGGCAACACCGTCAATCTGGTGGCCGGGCCGGATGGTTTCGACGCCTTGGCGCGGCTCGGCATCACCGCCGGTGTCTTGACGTCGCCTGCCAAAGGCAGCGCCGCCAGTGTCACCAGCACGACCAGCAACAGCAGCAGCAAGATCACGCCGACTTACGGTTTGGGCCTGACGGGCGGCATCACCGGCCCGCTCGACATCTCCACCAAGATGGGCGCCGACATGGCGCGCTCGACCTTGCTGACGGTGCTGTCCAACATCCAGAGCACCTATCAGACCACCAATGCGCCGCCGCCGGCCCCGCAACAGCCGGGCAATCGCAGCGGCACGATCAATGCCGCCACCACGTCGCAGCTCGCCAATTACAATCTGGCGCTGGGGCTGATGAATACCGATCCTGGCAACGCCGTGGCCAACATCCAGGCGATCGTGGCGAATGGCGGCCAAGGCAGCGGCAATGGGCTTTCGAGCCTTTTGGGCGCGCTGGGCGGATTGGGCGGGTGAGGAGCGTTTCGCCGCAGGCGGACGAAAAGGTCCGGTGGACCTTTCGAGCGACGAACGCCGCAGCGGTGCGCGTAGAGCGCGCCGCGAGGCCGGGACGCCGCGAGCTTAGGCGAGCGGCCTGGCAACTCGGCTAGGAATGGCTGAAAACTATACGACGCGGTTGAAGACCATCGCGCCCGACGAAGGCGGCTTATAGCCGGGGCGGGCGCTGTAGGTGCGGGCCGGCGCATTGGCGCGGTCCACTTCCGTGGCGATGGCGCGGATCAGGCCCTCGCTGGCATTCTTGACGCGCGTGATCATGCGCACATGCAGCTGGAGCACTTCGCGGAATTTGGCGGTGATGGCGAAGAAGCGCGAGCGCAAGGTCGGCGCGGCGCTCTGGGCGATGCGGACATCGAAGCCTTGCGCCTCGCGTCCATAGATGGCGGTCAGCTTCTGGATTTCCGGGTCTGCGGTGGCCAGCGCCTGGTGGCGGCCATCCTTGAGAATGGCGATATCCGTTTCCAGAGCCGCGATAATGCGCTCGGCCAACAGGATCAGCCTTTCGATGCGGGAATCGTCTTTCATTGCGCCACCTGCTGGTGCTTGAGCAGTTCGGCCTTCATCTGCGCGGCGATGCCGAAGCCGCCTTGGCTTTCGATGCCCTTGGCATACTGATCGACCATCAGGGACCGGAACATCTCCTCGCCCTGGCCGCCGCCGGTGAGGCTGTTGGCCTGGACGCCCGAGAACATGCTGCCCAGAAACTGGGAGATGAAGATGCTTTCGTATTCCTTGGACGCGGCGTCGGCCTTGGCCTCACTAGCCGTCGGTTTGGGCGGCGGCGCCAGCGGGGATTGCTGGGCCATCGTCATCATGCCTTGGATCGCAGCGTCCATCAGCCGATGACCTCGATTTCGGCCTGCAGCGCGCCGGCCGCCTTGATGGCCTGAAGGATGGAGATGATGTCGCGGGGCCCGACGCCCAGCGCATTCAGCCCGTCCACGACATGCTGCAGCGAGACGCCGTCTTGCATGACCGCGATCTTGTTGCCCTTGCCGTCGTCCACCTGGATGTTGGTGCGCGGCACGGTCTGGGTGGTGCCGGTGTTGGAGAAAGGCGAGGGCTGGCTGACCTGCGGGGTCTCGGTGACCTTGATGGTGAGATTGCCCTGGGCGATGGCGACGGTGGAGATGCGCACATCCGAGCCCATCACGATCACGCCGCTATTCTCGTCGATGATGACCTTGGCGGGCTGGTCGGGATCGACCTTGACCTGCTCGATATCGGTGAGCAGCGCCATGGCGCCGCCCGGATAGTTGGCGGGCACGTTCAGCGCCACGTTGGACGGATCGGTGGCCTGGGCGGAGCTGCCGCCGAGATAGGCGTTCACCGCCTTGGCGATGCGGGTGGCCGTGGTCAGGTCCGGATTGTGCAGCGACAGCTTCAGATTGGTGAGGCTGGAAAGCTGGAAGCCGGTGCCTTTTTCCACGATGGCGCCATTGGCGATGCGCCCGGCGGTGGGCACGCCGCGCGTGACGCTGGAGGCTTCGCCCTGGGCAGAGAAGCCGCCGATGGAAACGGGGCCTTGCGCCAAAGCGTAAATCTGACCGTCGGCACCAAAGAGTGTGGTGACCAGCAGGGTGCCGCCCTGCAGATTCTTGGCATCGCCCATGGCGGACACCGACACGTCGATGCGGCTGCCGGGGGCGGCAAAGGCGGGCAGGTTGGCGGTGACCATGACGGCGGCCACGTTCTTGGTCTGCATGACCTGGCCGCGGGTGTTGGTGCCGAGCCGTTCCAGCATGCTCTGGATGCTGAGCTGGGTGAACGGCGCATTCTTCAGGCTGTCGCCGGTGCCGTTCAGGCCCACGACCAGGCCGTAGCCGACCAGCATGTTGTCGCGGATGCCCTGGACATCCACCAGGTCCTTGACCCGGGAGAAAGCGAAAGCGGGGGCGGCCGCCAAAGCGGTCCCCACAGCAAGAGCGGCAATACGGATGTAGTAAGGTGCGCGGCGCATGATCTCGGCTTCTGCCTTTTGTCTGGCTTACGCTCTTGCCAGTTTCGTGCCGCGCCGCGCTCGAAATAACCCCTTCTATTTCAATGACTTGAACAGTGTTCGGCAATCGGCAAGCGCGCGCCCGGCACTTCTTGCCGGGATCAGGCTGCCGCGAGCGCGTCTTGGCTTCTTTTCCTGCCGATCATCAAAGCCAGCAGGGCCGCCCCTACCGCGACAAAGCCGGCAATGACAAAGGAGTCCAGATAGGACCCCGTGGCGGTGCGGGACGCACCGGCAAAAAAGGCGGCCGAGGCGGCGCCGATCTGGTGACTGGCGCCGATCCAGCCGAACAGCACCGGCGCCCGGGTGGTGCCGAAGACCTTGTTGGCGATGGCCAGGGTCGGCGGCACGGTGGCGATCCAGTCCAGGCCATAAAAGACCGCGAACAGCGACAGGCCGAAGAAGGTGAAGTTGGCGAAGGGCAGATAGATCAGCGACAGCCCGCGCAGACCGTAATAGGCGAACAGCAGCTTGCGCGGGTCCACGCGGTCGGTCAGCCAGCCCGAGGCGGTGGTGCCCACCAGATCGAACAAGCCCATGATGGCGAGCAGCCCGCCGGCCGCCACCGCTTCCATTCCATGATCGTGGCAGAGCGCGATCATGTGGGTGCCGACCAGGCCGTTGGTGGTGAAGCCGCAGACAAAGAAAGTGATGGAGAGCAGCCAGAAATCGCGGCTTCTCAGGCCATCGGCCAAAGCGGTGAAGGCGGCCTTCAGCGGATTGGCGCGTGTCTGGATTTCGGCGGGATGGTTTTCATCAGCGCCAAAGGGCTGGGCGCCAACATCAGCCGGTTTTTCCGGCAGCAGGAAATAGACGAACGGGATCAGCGCCGCCATGGCGGCGGCTACACACAGCACCACCGGCCTCCAGCCATGGCTTTCAGCGATGGCCGACAGGGCGGGAATGAAGACCAGGGTGCCGGTCGAGGTGGAGGCCGCGAACAGGCCCATGACCAAACCGCGATTGGTGACAAACCAGCGATTGACGATGGTGGCCGCCAGCACAGTGGTGACGCAGCCCGAGCCGATGCCGGAGATCACGCCCCAGGTCAGGATCAGTTGCCAGGGCGCGGTCATGAACAGGCTGGCGGCGGACGAAGCCGCCATCATCGCCAGCGCCACCAGCACGGTGGGGCGAACGCCAAAGCGTTGCATGGCGGCGGCGGCAAAGGGCCCGGTCAGGCCAAACAGGAAGATGCCGACAGCGGCCGCCAGGCTGATGGTCTGGCGCGACCAGCCGAAAGCCTGGCCCCAGGGTACCATCAGCACCCCGGGGGCGGACCGCAGCCCCGCCGCCGCCAGCAGCGCGGTAAAGATGATGGCCACCACCGCCAGGGCGTAGTGCCGGCCGAAGAATGTGCGTCTTGCCATGCGGGAAACCTCGCATATTCAAGGCTCGATTGCGCCCGTCATCCCCGCATGGCAGTCAGGATGGACGAAGATATCCCGCCGCCGTATTTTCGGGAGGTTCACCCTTCCCGTTCGTGAGCCGATGCCGCCCGAGCAATTCTCGCCCACCTCGTCCTATGCCTTTTGGGAAGGCGCCTTCACGCCGGCCGAACTGGACCAAATCGAGGCGCTGGGGGACGCCTTGACGCTGGACAAGGCAACCCTGATCGGCGGCGCGGAAGAAGACAAATTCGACCACATCCGGATCACCCGCACCGCCTGGATCAGGCCGTCCCCCGACACCAAATGGATCTATGACCGCATGCAAGCGGTGATCCGCACCCTCAACGACAAGGTTTGGCAGTTCGACCTGCGCGGCTTCTCGGAAGATTTCCAATACACGGTCTATCATGGCAGCGACGGCGGCCATTATGACTGGCATGTGGATCTGGGCGATTTGGCCAGGCTGCGCAAACTGTCGTTGTCGCTTCAGCTTACCGATCCGTCCGAATATGAAGGCTGTGAACTGCAGATCCACGACGGGCGCCGTGTCGAGACCGCGCCCAGGGAACGTGGCACGGTGATCGTGTTCCCGTCCTATGTCCTGCATCGCGTCACACCCATCACCCGCGGCGTCCGCAAGGCAGTGGTGGTGTGGACCACAGGTCCCAAATTCCGGTGATCCGGAGTGCACGCGAAGCAGGCTTTCTGGCGCAGAAAGGCCGCGGCACCCCGTTTTTCCGCTCAGCTTTCGGCCGCGTCGCATGGACAGGCCTGACGCGGCTTCCTATTTTCAGCCCATTAGGTTGAGTCTTTTCAGGAATTTGCGATGTCTCGTCCACGCCCGGCTCTTTTGTGCATCCTTGATGGCTGGGGGTTCCGTCCCGATCATGCCGAGGACAACGCCATAGCCGCGGCGCGCACCCCCAATTACACCCGCCTCTTGGCCGAATGCCCGCATGCGCTGCTGGAAACCTCCGGCAATGCGGTGGGCCTGCCCAAGGGGCAGATGGGCAATTCCGAAGTGGGACACATGAATATAGGCGCCGGGCGGGTGGTGGCCCAGGACCTGCCGCGCATCGATGTCGCCATCGAGGACGGCAGCATCGCCCGCCGCCCGGTCCTGCTGGCGCTTATAGATAAAGTGAAAGCCACCAGGGGCGCCGTGCATGTGATGGGCCTGATGTCGCCGGGCGGGGTTCATTCCCACCAGGATCACATCGCCGCGCTGGTGAAGATTCTTTCCGCCGCCGGTGTGCCGGTCTTCGTGCATGCCTTTCTGGATGGCCGCGATACCCCGCCCAAAAGCGCGCGGGGCTTTGTCGAGAAGTTCCTTTCCGACATCGCCGGTCTTGCCGGCGTGCGTCTGGCGACCCTCTCAGGCCGCTATTACGCCATGGACCGCGACAAGCGCTGGGACCGGGTGGAGAAATGTTATGCGGCGCTGGTGGATTCCAGCGGTGGGCGCTTTGACGATGCCTTCGCCGCCCTGGACGCCTCCTATGCCGAGAACGTCACCGACGAGTTCGTGCTGCCCTGTGCGCTGGGCGATTATGTCGGCATGCAGGATGGCGATGCCATGCTGTTCGCCAATTTCCGCGCCGACCGCGCACGGGAGATTTCCGCTGCCCTGCTGGACAAGAGCTTTGCGGGGTTCAAGCGTGACCGGTTCGTCGCCTTCAGCGCCGCCGCCGGACTGACCGAATATTCCGAAGCGCTGAAGCCGTTGATGGGGGCAATCTTTCCGCCGGAAGATGTGCGCGAGACGCTTGGCGAAGTCGCTGCCGAGCATCACATGAAACAACTGCGCATCGCCGAGACCGAGAAATATGCGCACGTTACCTTTTTCTTAAACGGCGGGCGTGAGGATCAGTTCGAGGGCGAGGATCGCATCCTGGTGCCCAGCCCCAAGGTCGCAACTTACGACCAGAAGCCCGAGATGAGCGCCTATCAGGTGACGGACAAGCTGGAAGGGGCAATCGGGTCGGGCAAATACGATCTGATCGTCTGCAACTATGCCAATCCGGACATGGTAGGGCATACTGGGATAATGGATGCCGCGGTGAAAGCGGTGGATACGATCGACGAATGCCTTGGGCGGCTGCGCGCCGCGCTTGAGAAAGCGGGCGGGGTGATGCTGCTGACCGCCGACCATGGCAATATCGAGATGATGAAGGATCCCGAGACTCATGAGCCCTACACGGCTCACACGACCCTGGATGTTCCCATTGTCGCCTTCGGGGCGCCGAAAGGCGCCTCGTTGAAGAACGGCAAGCTGGCCGATGTCGCGCCGACTCTGCTGGACCTGATGGAACTGCCCAAGCCTCAAGTAATGACGGGACATTCGCTTCTGGTGAGAGGCACGTGACGCGGAACGGCACGCTTCTTGTTTGTCTGCTGCTGGCGGCGACCCCGGGTCTCGCCAAAGAGTCCATAATCCGGCTTCATCCAACGCCTGCGCTGCGGCGCGAGGCGGAACGCGTGAACACAATTGTTCCCACGCCGCGTCCCACTTTCTCGGCTCCCGCGGCGCCCGAAGCGCCGATGGATCTCAGTCATGCGCTGCCGGGAAAATCGCTGGCCAAGCTGCCCTCCAGCGCGCAGCAGCTCAAAAGCCTGTCCTCGGAACTGAAGGAAGGCCGGCCGCAACTCGCCACCGCCAAGGAAAAGAGCGAAACCCTCGCCAAGGAAGCCGCGGCTCTCAAGAAGAAGCTGATCGAGACAGCGGCGCGAATCGAAAGCCTGGAGCAGCAGAGGATTGACGCTGACGCCAAGATCGAAAGCCTCAGCGCGGAGGATGCCAAGCTGAGCGCAGGCTTTGCCAATGACCGGGTGGCGGTGACGCGGCTGTTGGCTGTTCTGGAACGCTTGCAGCATGACATGCCGCCGGCGCTGGCGATGCGGCCCGACGATGCGCTGGGCGCGGCGCGGGGCGCCATGCTGATCGGGGCCTCCCTGCCGCCGGTCTATGCCCAGGCGAAGCGTCTGTCGCTGCGGATCGATGCCTTGAAGCGCACGCGCGAGGCGCTCGAACAGCAGAAGATCGCCGCCGCCGATACCTCCGCGCGGCTCAATATCGCGCGGGGCGAGCTGGACGAATTGCTGGCCCAGAAGGAGCGCGAGGCCGCTGGCGCCGCCGAAAGCTATGGCACCCTGAAAGACCGGATGGAGGAAGTCGCCCGCGAGGCCGCCGACTTCCAGGCTCTGCTGGCGCGGGTGCAGACCCTGCGCCGCGAGGCCTCCGGTGTCACCGATGACGGTGTGGTTACCGTCGAGGCAACATCGTTAGGTTCCTTTAATGGGCTGCCCAGGAACTCGATCCTGGAACCGGTGGTGGGCAAGGCGACGGCCGGCACGGATAGCCGAAATCCGGGCCTTTCCTATGCAACCCGGCCGGGGGCCCAGGTCATCGCGCCGTCAGATGGCAAAGTTTTATATGCCGGCCCTTACCATAAGAGCGGACAAGTGTTGATCCTGGAGATAACGACCGGCTACGATGCTGTCCTCGCGGGTCTGGGACGGGTAACAGTAAAGCCCAACGATCAATTGCTCGCAGGTGAACCGGTCGGAACGATGCCGCCCGATGCGGCCGATGATCGGCTTTACTTTGAACTGCGCCATGATGGTCATGGCCAGTCTCCGATGCCCTGGCTCAAACTGAATTTGCGTTCTGCGGTTGGAAAGGCGAACGGTACATGAAGAAAGTAGCGGTGCTTGGTCTTGGTCTGGTCGGCGGCTTCACGGCGGCCATGTTCGCGCTTCCCGAGGCGAAGGGCGCGGCTGACGCCAGCGCCTACAGCCAGCTCGATCTGTTTAGCGATGCGTTCGAGCGCGTGCGCGCCAACTATGTGCGACCCGTCAAGGACGGCGAACTGATCGACGCCGCCATCCAGGGCATGGTGTCCAATCTCGATCCGCACTCCAGCTACATGGACGCCAAGAATTACGGCGACATGCAGATCACCACCAAGGGTCAGTTCGGCGGCGTGGGCATCGAAGTCACCCAGGATGCGGCCGACGGCATGATCAAGGTGATCTCGCCGATCGACGGCACGCCCGCCAGCCGCGCTGGCATCAAGACCAATGACCGCATCGCCGGCATCGACGGCTCGTCCATCGCCGGCCTGCCGCTGAACGAAGCCATCGACAAGATGCGCGGTCCCGCCGGCAGCAAGATCACGCTCACCATTCTGCGCGAAGGCGAAAAGAAGCCGTTCGACGTGACTTTGGTGCGCGCCATCGTGTCGGTGGATGCTGCCACTTATCGCCGCGAGGGCGATATCGGCTATATCCGCTTGCCCGGCTTCAACGAACAGACCGCCGAAGGCCTGGAACATGCGGTGCGCGATCTCAAGAAGCAGATCGGCCCCGGCATCAAGGGCTATGTGCTGGACCTGCGCAACAATCCGGGCGGTCTGCTGGATCAGGCCATCCAGGTCTCGGATGACTTCCTGACCTCGGGCGAGATCGTCTCCACCCGCGGCCGCCATCCGGAAGACACCCAGCGTTATGACGCCAAGGGCGGCGACATCACCGAGGGCAAGCCGGTCGTGGTGCTGGTCAATGGCGGCACGGCCTCGGCCTCGGAAATCGTCTCCGGCGCGCTGCAGGATCACAAGCGCGCCACTGTCATCGGCCTGACCAGCTTCGGCAAGGGATCGGTACAGACCATCATCCCGCTGGGCGAGGGACGCGGCGCGTTGCGTCTGACCACGGCGCGCTATTACACGCCGTCCGGTCACTCCATCCAGGCGCAGGGCATCATTCCCGACATCCAGGTGGCGCAAGGCGATGAGGCCAGCGTGCCCAAGCTGGCGCGGCCTTCGGAAGCCGACCTTCGCGGGCATCTGGTGGGCGAGCCGGTTCCAGCCAAGCGCATCAATGCGCCCGTGATCAAGCCGGCGCCGGGCAAGAAGTATGACGACTTCCAGCTCTCTTATGCCGAGGACCTGCTGCACGGGAAGATGACGGTGGCCTCGGCCACCGTGGTCCAGGACAAGCCCACGACGACCGCGGCGCAGTAGCCAGCCCGGCTTTACAGACTAGGAAGGCCCGTCCCGTGAGGGGCGGGCCTTTTGCTTACGCGCGTGTTGTTGTGCAGAGCAGAGTGGGACAACGAAATTGAATCTCGAGCTGCGCATTTCGCGCGGCGACGATCCGCTAGGGCCATGACCTGCCTCCCCCTTCGCGGGCGAAGCCCGCCCTGAAGGGGGAGGTGACCGAGACGGGCGCAGCCGCGAAGCGGCTGCGTGCTAGTCGAGGTCGGAGGGGGGTTGATCTTTAAGACTTTTTAACCATCCCAATTCTTAATGGCGGCATGGCTGCTGCTGCCGAAACTGCAGAAGGCTTGCTCACGTCCCGCAGCGGGCGGGCGCTAAGCTTTGCCTGCTCCTTCACCATCTGCCTGATGGCGGCGGGGGCTTTGGCCATTACCCTGTTCGGCCGCCCGCACGCTCCTGCCATTGAAATGGACCTGCACGCGCCGACAAGCGCCCGCGCGCCCGCGCCCGCCCCGGCGCAAACGACAGACGGCCCGGTGATGGGACGAATCACCCAACCCATCTATGCCGGCAAGGCGCTGCTGGCCGATCCCGCCCTGATCGAGAATACGGCGGCAGGCCCCTTGCCCCGCATCGCCGATGACGGGCGCAAGCCCATGACCGTCTATGCAGGCGCGGCGCCTGCCGGCGGCAAATTCAAGATTGCCATTGTCGTGAATGGCCTGGGCCTTTCGGCCATAGCCACCAAGGCGGCGCTGGATGCGCTGCCCGGTGGCGTGACCCTGGGCTTCACGCCTTATGGCGGCGAGGTCGGCAAGTGGGTGAGCGATGCCCGCGCGCGCGGCCATGAAGTGCTGCTGCAAGTGCCCATGGAACCGCTCGACTTTCCGGACAGCGATCCAGGTCCCCACACCTTGCGTGCCGGGCAGGAAGAAGAAGCCAATATCCAGCGCCTGACCTGGGCGTTGTCGCGCTTCACCGGCTATGCCGGCGTGACCAATCTTCTGGGCCAGCGTTTCCTGTCCGACAGTGATGCACTGGCGCCGATGCTGACCTATCTCAATCGCCGCGGGCTTTATGTTTTCGACAATGGCACGGCCAGCCAGTCGGTGCTGCCCAGCGTGGCCGGGCAGATCGGCATCCCGGCGGCGCAAAGCGGTCC
>JADMIO011000871.1_pt1 | contig 10922 bp, 4 predicted proteins | sample 8958161 | NCBI WGS metagenome assembly JADMIO01 (sample SAMN16585339, study PRJNA669376) | soil metagenome | isolation source: Crop rotation soil | place: USA: Cullars Rotation, Alabama | collected 2011 | reverse complement strand
GCTCGGCGGCGGCGTCTACATGTCGGCGGACGCGCGATTCATCACGTTCGAGACGACGGGCTTCCCGCAGGGTCGCTCGGTCGTGCTCGACCTGCTCACGGGCGGCTTCGACATTTCCGACATCACGTCGGACGGCACCTACCTGGGCGGAACCAACGGGCCCTTCGGCCTCTCCGACGACGGACGCTTCGTGCTGGTCGGCGCCAACGTTCCCCTGGTCGCCGACGACACGAACGCGTGCCGCCCGGGCGATGCAACCGGGGCGTGCAACGACGTGTTCGTGCACGATCGTCTCACCGGGCTGACGACGCGCGTGAGCGTTCCCACGGGGGGCGGCAACGCGAACAACGAGACCAGCTTGGCCGCGATGTCGGGCGACGGGCGGACGGTCTCCTTCGCCAGCACCGCCTCCAACCTGATTGCCAACGACACCAATTCCGGCTGCTCGCTCGTGAACGGCAGCGACAACTGCGCGGACGTCTTCATCCACTCCGTCGACTGGTCCTCGCACGACACGAACGACCGCACCGGCGATCACGACGTCGACGACACGGTGCTCGAGGTGATGGACTCCGGGGCCAGCCCGGGCACGCCCCCGACGCCGCTCTGTCCCGCCGACGCGGTCGCGGTCACGAACGGCATGGCGGCCTTCCTCCGGCCCGAGTCGGCCGGCGACACGACGCTCGCCAAGCTCCCGCTCTGCCCGCGAGCGACGTCGTTCGTCGGGACGCCGCAGAAGCCCGACCTGAACGGCGACGGCGACGCGGACGACGACGTCGTGCACCTCTGGCCGGGCAGCGGCAATGTCGAGAATCTCGGCTGCGCGGCGACCGCGGTCGCGCTCTCCCCGACGTACGTCGCGGCGGTCGTGACCGAGGGCGGCACGACGCAGGTGAAGTCCGTCCCGGTCTCGGTCACGGCGCCCGTAGAGTGCGCCGACTGGACCCCGAGCAACCAGGCGGCCGAGTCGGTCACCTTCTGCGGATCGATGATCGCGTTCGTCACGCCCGAGAGCGTCCAGAACGCGAACCTGAACGGCGTCACGACGGGCGACATCGATATGAACGACCGGATCCTCCAGATATTCAATCCCGCGACCGGCGACGTCATGAACACGGGACACTCGGCGGTCGACTTCGTCTGCAACGAGAACCAGGTCGTCTTCCGCACGCACGAGGCGGACGAGGGCCCCGGCTTCGTCGGCAACGGCGACGGCGACTCGCTCGACGACGTGCTCCAGATCTACGACCTGACGCGCCCCGAGTGCCTCGCGGCGGGCCAGCCCGGCGACTGCGTCATCAACACGATGGACGCGGTGCGCCCCTGCCTGCTCGCCGCGTGCGACCCGCGGCTCCCGTACCGGGTCTTCACCGACACGACCAAGTTCCTCACCTTCGAGTGCGACGAGGGCGCGGGCCAGCTCGTCTCCGCCCGCTGCGCCAGCGGCGGCACGGACATCAACAACGACGCGGACGCGGACGACCTCGTGATCCAGGTCTTCAACGTCCGCACGCGGACGACGACGCCGATCGGCACCGTGATCGTCGACGGAAGCAACCACCCGCTCCCCGACCAGAACCCGCTCGACGACGGCACGTCGACCGACACGCCCGACAGCGGCACGGTCTACGTCACCGACGGCCGCTGCCTCGAGGTCGGGAACGGGTGCTCGAGCAACGCGGTCTGCGCCAACGGCGCCTTCTGCGACCTCCAGGTGGAGCATGCGTGCGTGCGCGATCAGGGCACGTGCGTCACGCAGGCCGACTGCCCGACCGGCTCCATCTGCAAGAACCGCCCGGTCGTGCCCGCGAGCCCGGACACGGACGGCGACGGCGTCCCCGATCACCTCGACAACTGCCGGTTCGTCCCCAACGCGGACCAGCTCGACGACGATCAGGACGGCGTCGGCAACGCCTGCGACGCGCTCTGCACGAGTCCGGGCGATGCGAAGGACTCGGTCAAGATGAAGAGCCTCAACCAGGCGGGCCAGCTCGCGGCGAAGCTGACGATCGCGCTCGACGCGTACGCCGGCGAGCCGGTCACCGTACGCCTGGACGATACCGACAGCTCACCGATCGTCGCCGAGACGCTCGCGACACTTCCGCCGAAGGGCACGAAGGGGAACACCTGGGAGTACAGGGTGAAGACCGACGGGCTCCGCTCGGTCGCGCTGAAGAACCTGGCGCCGAAGAACCCGGGTCATTTCCAGGTGAAGGTGAAGGCCAAGCACTGGTTCTCAAGCGAGGCGGCGGATCGCCCGGCCGAGGAGACGACGCTCACGCTCCTGATCGGATCGAGCTGCTACAGCCACGCGGCGACGAAGAAGCCGAATTGACGGCCGGCTAGCGCAGGCGCGCGAGCTGCCGGCGTGCCTCGACGTCGTCCGGGCGTAGCCGGAGCGTCGCCTCGAACTCGGCGATGGCCTCGTTCCTCCGCCCGACGGAAGCGAGCAGGGCACCGAGGCCGGCGTGCGCCTCGGCGAGGTCCGGGCGAGCACGGATCGCCTCGCGGTAGTGGGCGATCGCCTCGTCGGTGCGGCCGAGGGCGCGGAGGGCGCCGGCGTAGTTGTAGTGGGCGTTGGCGTAGCCGGGGTCGAGCGTGACGGCGCGGGCGTAGTGCGGGATCGCGGCGGCGCTCTTGCCCTGCATGTCGAGCGCGACCGCGAGGTCGTTCTCGGCCTGAGGGTTGTCCGGCTTCAGGCGCAGCGCCTCGCCGAGATGGGCGATCGCGTCGTCGTAGGCATGCTCCTTCAGGAGAAGGCCGCCGAGGTTGTTGTGCGCCATCCAGGAGTCGGGGTTCTTCGCGAGCGTGTCCGTCCAGAGCGTGTGGAGGTCCCGGTACGCGAGCGTCCGTCGCGCGCTCAGCGCGGCGAGGATGACGAGGACGGGAACGCCGACCGCGGCGGGCGTGTGCCAGCGTGCGGCTGCGGCCACCGCGAGCACGACGAGGCCGATGATCGCCAGGTACGCGAAGTGGTCGGCGACGAAGGAGTAGCGCATCGGAAAGACGTTCACGAAGCCGAGCGCGGGGGCGAGCGTTCCGGCGTAGAGAAGCGCGGCGGCGAGCGGGCCGCGCCCGAGGCGGCGGCGCGCGAGCCAGAGCGCGGCAATCACGGCGAGCGCGGCGGCGGGAAACAGCCACTGCCACCATGCGCGCACGTCGATCGACCAGCGCGGGTACATGAACGTCAGCGCGCGCGGCCAGACGAGCGTGCGCGGATAGAACCAGAGCGCCCGGCCGGCGACGAGCACGCGCTCGGCGGGCGTGAGCGCCCACGCGGCGCCCGTCGCGCCGACGTGGTGTCGCTCCATCCAGACGGTCATCGCGGCCATCGCCGCACCGACGAGCGCGAGCGGGACGAGACGGACGACGGCGCGGCGGTCGACCGTCCCCCGCTGCCACCACGCGACGAGGACCAGCACGGCGGGAAGCGTGCACGTGACGCTCTTGCTCAGGATCGCGGCGACGAACAGCGCTGCGACGGCGAGCGCGCGTCGCCGGTCGTCGCGCGCCTCGCCCGCGAGCCAGACGAGCGCGGCGCCGAGCGCGAAGATACCGGAGAGCACGTTCTTCCGCTCCGTGACCCATGCGACCGACTCGACCTGCATCGGGTGGAGCGCGAACACCGCGGCCGCGAACCACGCGCCCGGGACGCGGAGGCGCAGGAGGATCAGCCACAGAAGCACGGCGTTCACGCCGTGAAGGACGACGTTCACGAGGTGGTAGCCGAGCGGCGCGAGCCCCCACAGGTGGTACTCGAGCCAGAAGGTCGTGAACGTGACCGGGTAGTACTGCGGCGTCGCGCCGGGCTCGAGCCAGATGCGCCGGAGCCCGTCGACGCTCCGCAACGTCGCGTTCGCGCTGACGTAGTCGTCGTCGTCCCAGATGAACCCCGCGTCGAGCACGGGCACATAGGCGGCCAGCGTCAGCGCGACGAGGAGCGCGCCCGCGGCGATCTTCCGGGCGGCGACGGCGTCCGCCGGCGACGGGCGGCGCACGGCCTCGCGCCGTCGCGCCGCGCGGCTCGCGACGCGCGCCACGGCTACCGCGGTGCCACGCGCGCCGCCGAGCGCACCGGCTGGCCGCTCTCGTAGCGTGCGACCCGTTGCTCGACGTCAGCGGCGAAGGCATCGTCGCCGGCGCGCCGTGCGAAGGTCGCCGCGCGGCGCGCCGCTTCCGCCGCGTCGGTGAAGCGACCGCTCGCGGCGTAGGCGGCGGCGAGCGTGTCGAGGAGGCGTGCGTCGTCGTGGCCGGCCGCGGTCCGCGCGCGCTCGGCGAGCGCCACCGCGTCGCGCGCGTCGGCCGCGGCGCCGCCGTCACGCGTCGCGAGCAGCCAGGCGAGCGCCTCGCTCGCGACGGGCCACTCCGGCGCGAGCGCGACGGCCGCGCGTAGCGCCGCGATCGCGTCGGCCGTCCGTCCCTCGGCGGCGAGCACCAGGCCGAGGCCGAAGTGGGAGTCGGCGAACGACGGATCGAGGCGGATCGCCTCGCGGTACTCGCGCTCCGCCGTCGCGAGGTCGCCGCGCGACCCGAGCGAGACCGCGAGGCCGTAGTGCGCCTCGGCCCATTCCGGGTGGCGCGCGAGCGCCGTGCGGTACTCCATCGCCGCGTCGTCGAAACGCCCGAGCGTGCGGAGCGCGTGTCCAAGGTTCAGGTGCGCTTCGGGATAGTGCGCCTTGATCGCGAGCGCGGCGTGGTACTCGTCGATCGCCTCGTCGAGCTTCCCGGCGTGCGCGAGGAGGAGGCCGAGACTGTTGTGCGCCTCGGGGAGCCGGTCGTTCAGCCGGATCGCCTCGCGGTACTGCGCCTCAGCGGCCGCGTCGTGGCCATCGCGGCTGAGCGCGTTGCCGACGTTCAGGTGGGCCGCCGGGCTCGCGGGGCTCAGGCGGAGCGCCTCGTCGTAGTGGCGGCGCGCCTCGGCTAGACGTCCCGCGCGCGCGAGCGCCTCGCCGTAGCTCAGGTGCGCGAGCGCGTTGTCGCGTGTCACCGCGAGGGCGCGGGCGAAGAGGGTCTCCGTGTCGCGCCAGTAGCCCACCTGACGCGCCGTCACGAAGAGCCACGCGCCGGCGAGTCCCGCGGCGGCGACGGCGAGGGCGGCGGGACCGCGTCGCCATCCGCGCACCGCGTCGGCGGCGCCCCATGCGACGACGATCGAGATGCCGACCTGCGGCACGTAGGTGAAGCGGTCCGCCATCGCCTGCGCGCCGACCTGGACGATGCCGATCACGGGAAGGAGCGTCACGAGATACCAGAGCCAGCCGACGAGCACGTACGGGCGGCGCGGAGCGGCGCGCACGGCAAGGAGGGATGCGACGACGAGTCCAGACGCGGCGATCGTGGCCACCCACGGGCTCCACCCGCGGTACGGGTAGTAGATCGCGAGGCCCGAGGGCCAGAGCATGGCGTAGAGATAGCGCCACGTCGCGACCGCGGCGTTCGCGAGGCGGGCGGAGACGGGAACCTTGTCGAGCGCCATCACGGCGCCGCCGCTTCGCTGCGCGTAGAACGTCGCCGCGGACGCGAGCGCGGCGAGGGCGAAGAGCGGCAGCTTCTCGACGACGAGGGATGCGCGGCTCCGCAGCGACGGCGAACGGCGCAGCGGCCAGTAGTCGAGGAGCAGGAGCACGACGGGCAACGTCACGAGCATCGGCTTCGCGAGCAGCCCGAGCACGAAGGCGAGCACGAGGAGCCCGTAGCGGGCCGGCGTCCGGTGCCGCACCCAGCCGACGTACGCGGCGAGCGTCAGCATCCAGAAGCACGCGCTCAGCACGTCCTTGCGCTCCGAGATCCACGCGACCGACTCGACGCGCAGCGGATGGAACGCGAACGTCATCGCGACGAACGCGCTCGCCCACGGCGCGCCCGTCGCGGTCCGTAAAACCGCGAACAGCACCAGGGTCGCGACGATGTGGAGCGCGACGCTCGTCGCGTGGTGCCCGCCGGCGTCGAGGCCGAAGAGCTCGACGTCCGTCATGTGCGAGAGCCACGTGAGCGGGTGCCAGTTCGCGGCGTGCGTCGTCGTGAACGCCCACGCGACACCGGCCGGCGTGAGCCCCGACTCGACCGGTGGGTTGTCGGTGACGTACAGCGGATCGTCGAAGCTGACGAAGTCGAAGTGCCGGACCGGCGCGTACACGGCGAGGACGCCGAGCGCGAGCGCGCCGCAGACGGGAAGAGTGAAGCGCGCGCGCGCGTGCAGCCGGGCGGACGGAATGTGTCTCTCCCTACCGCAATCCGCTCTCGTTTGCGACGCGCGCGCGGGCGGCGGTAGGCTCGCGGCCGCGCGTGGCTTCCCTTCGGTCAAGGCCCGCGTCGGGGAGGCCGGCGCGCCGGTTCCCCGCGCTGGCGGGTGCGCTCGCGCTGATCGCGCTCACGGCGATCGCGTACGTCCCCGCGCTCCGCGGCGGGTTCGTCTGGGACGACGACGCGTACGTGACTGCGAACCGCGCGCTGCGGACCGCGAACGGGCTGGCGGACATCTGGCTCCGGCCGGGCGCGACGCCGCAGTACTACCCGCTCACGTTCACGAGCTTCTGGCTCGAGTGGCGGTTGTGGGGGACGTGGGCGGCCGGCTACCACGCGACGAACGTCGCGCTGCACGCGGCGGCCGCCGTCGTGCTCTGGCGACTCTTCGTCCTGCTCGCCGTACCCGGCGCGTGGCTGGGGGCGGCGCTGTTCGCGCTCCATCCCGTGCAGGTCGAGTCGGTCGCGTGGATCACCGAGCGGAAGAACGTGCTCTCGGGCGTGTTCGCGCTCGGCGCCGCGTTCGCCTTCCTCCGTGCGCCCCGCGCCTACGGGCTCGCCCTCGTCCTCTTCGCGGCGGCGCTCGCGGCGAAGACGGTCACGTGCACCCTGCCGGTCGCGCTCGCCGTCCTGCTGTGGTGGCGACACGGACGGCTCCGCCGTGAAGACGTCGCTCCGCTCGTGCCGTTCCTCGGGCTCGGAGTCGTCTTCGCGCCCGTCACCGTGTGGATGGAGCGCACGCACGTCGGCGCGCAGGGCGCGCTCTGGGACCTGTCGCCCGCGGGCCGCGTGCTGGTCGCCGGGCGGGCGCTCTGGTTCTACGCCGGCACGCTCGTCTGGCCCGCACGGCTCACGTTCGTCTATCCGCGCTGGCACGTCGACGCCGGCGACCCGTCGCAGTACGTGTTCCCGCTCGCCGCGCTCCTCGTGCTCGCCGCGCTCTGGACGGCGCGCCGCCGGCTCGGAACGGGCCCGCTCGTCGCCGCGCTGGTTTTCGCCGTCACGCTCGCGCCCGCGCTCGGCTTCGTCGACGTCTACCCGATGCGCTACTCGTTCGTCGCCGATCACTTCCAGTATCACGCGGCGATCGCGCCGCTCGCGCTCGCTGCCGCCGCGATCACGACCCGGGTCGCCGACCGGCGCACGTGCGACGCGCTCGCCGTCGCGCTGCTCGCCGTCCTCGGGTTGCTCACGTGGCGGCAGGGGTGGGTCTACCGCGATCTCCCGACGCTCTGGGAGGACACGCTCGCGAAGAACCCGGGCGCGCAGATGGCGCACGTGAACCTCGGGATGTACTGGTACGGGCAGGGGCGCTCCGAGCGCGCCGTCGATCACTTCCGGGCGGCGCTCCGGCTCGACCCGCACGACGCCGAGGTGGCGGACGACCTCGGCATGGCGCTCGCCGCCGCCGGCAGGAGCGACGAGGCGCTCGCCGCGCTGCGCGACGCCGCGCGCCTCGACCCGCGCGATCCGAAGACGCACAGCAACCTCGGCAACGTGCTCGCCGCGCGCGGGATGACGGACGACGCGATCGCGGAGTACGGCGAGGCGCTCCGCCTCGACCCGCGCTATCCGGACGCCCACAACAACCTGGCCAACGTGCTCGCCCAGGCGGGTCGCGTCGACGACGCGATCGCGCACTACCGCGCGGCGGTGCGCGGCGATCCAAACTTCCTCGAGGCACACCGGAACCTCGGCGTCCTCCTCGCTGAGCGCGGGCAGTTCGCGGCCGCCGTCGCCGAGCAGGAGACGGCGCTCCGCATCCGGCCCGACGACCCGAGCGCGCACAACGAGGCCGCCAGCGCGCTCGCCGCGCTCGGGCGCCCGCGCGACGCGGTCGTCCACTATCGCGAGGCCCTGCGCCTCCGCCCGGAGTGGCCGGAGGCGCTCGGACGGCTGGCTGCGCTCCTCGTCGACGGCGACGGCGTCGCGGCGCGCCCGGCGGAGGCGGTACAGCTCGCGGAGCGCGCATGCGCGCTCACCCGGAACGCGGACCCCGGCCTCCTCGACGTGCTCGCCGCCGCGTACGCCGCCGCGGGACGCTACGGCGACGCCGTGCCCGCGGCGCGCCGGGCGATCGACGTCGCGACGGCCGCCGGGCACGACGACGTCGCGCGCGACATCGAGCGTCGTCTCGCCGCCTACGAGGCCGGTCGTCCGCGGTGACGCCTCAGCGGCGCGCGCCCTCCCACTTCCAGCCGTCGATCCCGAGCCCCTTCTCGGGCGTGTAGCCGGTCGCCTCGCTGCGCACGTGGCCTTCGCCGTCGACGAGCACGAACGTCGGCGTGCCGCTGACGGCGTACGCCTGGAACGCGCGCCGCAGCTCGTCGACCGCGACCGTCGTCGGGAACGGCTCCTGCCAGTGCGCGAAGAAGCCGTCGAGCGCCTCGGCGGGCTCGTCCGTGACGGCGATCACCTGTGCGTCGCGCTCGCGCTCGAACGCCAGCACCTCGGGCAGCGACGCCTTGCACGGCGCGCACCACGTCGCCCAGAAGAAGAGGAGGTGCGACTTCCCGTCCGTGAGCGCGGCCGGGAGCGTGCCGCGGTACGGCGTCACCCGCAGGTCCGGGGCGACGGTGCCGATCTTCGGGGGACCGGGCAGCTCCGGGAGACGGACGGGGTAGGGCTTCGGCACGAGCGTCACCTCGACCGTGTCGTCGCCGCGACGGACGGCGAGCTGCCGCGGCTGGCCAGCGACGGACAGCATCGTCCACTCGCGGATCTGTCGCGGCTCGGTGAAGGGCCGGCCGGGCGGACCGAGGACGATGTCCCCGACCTCGAGGCCCGCCGCCTGGGCGGGCGAGTCGGGGTAGATGGTGAGGACGTTCGTCGCGCCCGCGGCGAGCGCGAGCTTCTTGCGCGTCTCGTCGCTCGCGGGCCGGAAGTTGATCCCCATCCACGCGGGCAGGACGTCGTGCGCCGTCTTCACGTCGTCGTCGAAGGGCGGGAAGGGATCGGCGGCAGCGAGCGTCGGGGTCGCATCCGGGTCGGGCGCGAAGCGCAGGTCCTCGCAGGCGCGCAGCGCCTCGTACGCGCGCCGCTCCGCCTCGGGCGCGCGCGTCGCGAGGTAGACGCGGCCGGCGATCGTCGTGAGGAGGGTGCGGAGGCGCAGCAGTGCCGCGAGCCGCACGTCCATCCGGTACACGGCGGGCGCCGCGAGCTCGCTCTTCGAGCGCAGCACGTGGAGCCGCTTCGCCGTCACGGGGTCGGCCTTTGCCGCGCTGCGGAGGTCGGTGAGCAGCTCGGCGGTCGTCGCGCGGCGTGCGGCCTCGTCGAGCTTCGACAGCTCCTCGGGCTTGAGACGCGACGCCCACGCGGGATGCGAGATCGTGAAGCGGTCGAGGTCGGCCGCGTTGAGGTCACCGAGCGCCTCCTTCCACGCGGTGCCGGTGTGCTTCAGCTGGTCGGCGACGTCGGAGAGGTCCTTGGTGCGCTCCTCGAGCTCGCCGAGCGAGCGCGGGCTGAAGATGCCGAAGGCGTGGCCGATCCGGTCGAGCTGGCGGATCTCCGGCTCCCACGCCGCCTTGTCGCGCCATGCCGTGCGGAGCAGCTCGTCGACGAGAGCATCGTGCTCCGTCTTCGCGTCGGTCGCGGCGCGGTCGAGGAGCTTCGCGAGGTACACGTCGGAGGTCCGGAGCGGCACGTCGGGCGTCTGGTCCTGCCACAGGACGTCGTCGTGCGCCGCGGCGAAGCTGCCGCCGCGCGCGAGCGCTTCCAGGAAGTGGAACGAGTGGCCGACGTTCTCCTTGCCGCGGTTCTCGGGGTAGCAGCCGTACGCCGGCCGATCCGCCGTGGAGGAGAAGTAGCCGCACACCGCGCCGCGCGGCACGTCGGAACGGGCGTGAACGGAGAGCAGGCTCGCGAAGCCGCCCGAGTAGCACTGCGACATCAGCATGACCACGCGCACGCCCGGATCGATCCGCTCGAGGTCCTTCCGCAGCTCGCTCGCGGGCAGGACCTCCTTGCTGCCCCACAGCGTGATCCGGTTGTCGCCGGTGTCGTCGGGGTTCTTCGAGCCGTGGTCGGTGACGTAGACGAGTAGCGTGTCGCCGGCGCGCAGCCGGCCGCGCGCGTTCTTCAGCCAGGCGTGAATTCCGGCGCGCGTCGCGGGCGCGAGGTCGACGCCCGGCAGCTCGGTGTTCGCGTAGACGGTCTGCGTGCCGAGGACCTGCTCCAGGCGCGTGCCGCGGAGGAGCCAGAAGTCGGACTCCGGCTGGATGTCGCGCACCGCCATGTCGGGCGCCGGGTCGGTGCCGTCGGCGTCGAAGACCGCGATCCGCTTGCCGTCGATGCCCTGACGCGCGAGGAGCGCGAGCAGGCGACGCACGTGGAGGAAGTGCGACTGGTAGTTCTGCCCCTGGCCCGCGCCGCCGTTGATGATGAGCACGTGCAGGCGATCGAGCGACGCGGGCTGGCCCGCGACGGAGCGGACGTGGCAGGCGACGAGCGCCAGTGCGGCGAGCGCGGAGAGACCCCTCTGAAGGAAACGCATCGGGGTCCCATAACTGAAGCGCGGTTACGAGAAGGTCAACTCGTCCGGCGAAGTGCGTGCGGCGCGCGCTCCCGCGCGCGGCGTCCGTCAACGGATGTCGACCCACCAGTCGGGCGTCGCGCCGCCCGTGTGCTTCGTGACCTCCTGGCGGAGCACCGCGGCGTCGCTCCGCACCTGAACCGCGTGC
>JADMIO012807644.1_pt1 | contig 10923 bp, 7 predicted proteins | sample 8958161 | NCBI WGS metagenome assembly JADMIO01 (sample SAMN16585339, study PRJNA669376) | soil metagenome | isolation source: Crop rotation soil | place: USA: Cullars Rotation, Alabama | collected 2011 | reverse complement strand
CCCCGCCGGCTCCGAGCGCCTCGGACGCCTCCGACGGGGCACCCCGCCCGCTCGCTCCGACTGCGCCCGGCGGTGCGTCCGCTCCGAGCACGCCGCTGCCGTCGGCGCCGCCGTCAGGGTCGACCACCCCGACCACCCCGTCTGCTCCGACTGCGCCCCTGACGGCCCCGCAGCCGCCCGCCACACCCGTGCCCGCCTCGTTGGCCAGCCAGGGCGAGCCGCCCTCGGACGTCGAGTACTTCACCAAGGCATCGATGGCCACCGACTCCTGGTGGGAGCGCAACAACGAGCCCGGAAGCCCCGCCACCTAAGCGACGCGGGTGTAGTCCCAGTCGCGTCCGGCAGCCTGCACCCGGCGACGTGCTGCGCCGTCGGCTCGGTCGTCCGTCGCGCGGATCGGGTAGGTCGAGAAGCAGCTGCGGCACTTCGCGGTACGCAGCACCGACTCGCTGAAGCCGCGGTCGAGCAGGTCGGTGAGCCGCCGGCGACGGCGGGACTCCACGACCTCGAGCAGCGCGGTGTCACCGCAGGCGGCGCACATGCCGGGGCTGACAGCGATGACCCTCGTCGTCAGCTTCTCCACACCTGTTGGGTCGACGCTTCCGACGAAGACTTGATACCTAAGCCAGGACCACCCGGTCGCGCCCCTGCCGCTTGGCCGTGAGCAGAGCCCGGTCCGCAGCGGCCAGGACGGCCGACTCGTCCGCCCCGGAGTCGGCCAGGGCCACACCGACCGTCATCGACGTCAGGACCGTACGGCCGCCGAGGCGCACGGCTCGGCGCGCCGCTCGCCTCGTCCGCTCAGTGATCTCGACCGCCTGGTCCTCGTCCACGTCGCGCAGGACCAGGACGAACTCGTCACCCCCGAGACGCCCGGCGTGGTCGCCAGGTCGCAGGACCGCTTGGAGGTTGCGGGCGATCTCCACCAGCAGGTCGTCGCCGGCCGCGTGGCCGAGGGTGTCGTTGACCTGCTTGAAGTTGTCGACGTCGCAGTAGAGGACGGCCGTGCGACCGGCGAGCTCCAGGGCGGTGCGCAGCCGAGCGCGTACCGCGGCATGGTTGTCCAGTCCGGTGAGCGAGTCGGTGGTGGCTCGACGCTCGAGCTCCTGGGCCGCCGAGCGACTGGCCGTCACGTCTTCGAGCTGGGCGAGCACGTGGGTCTCCCCGTACCCGCTGGTGATGGGGGTGAGCCTGAGCCGACCCCAGACGGTGCTGCCGTCGGCATGGACGTAGCGCCGCTCCAGGCGCAGCACGTCGGGGCTGGCTACGTCGTCGGGGTGGGCGAAGTCCTCGACCTGCACGCCGATCAGGTCTTCGAGCCGACGGCCGAGGAACGCGCAGTAGGCGGGGTTCGCCTTCTGCAGCCGCCGGTCCGACCCGAAGACGGCCATCCCGACCGCAGCCTGCTCGAAGGTCTTGCGCATCATCCGCTCGTTGCGCTCCAGCCGGGCGTGCATGCGGGCGTGCTCGAGAGCGAGCGCCGCCTGCACGGCGAACAGCTCGAGCAGGTCGCACTGCTGGTCTTCGGGAGGCAGCCCGCTGCGCGGGCTGTCGACGGAGAGCACACCGAGCAGCGCACCGTCCGTCCCGATGAGCGGTACGTGCAGCCGGCCGCCCTGGCTCAGGACGGTGTCCCAGTCCGAGCGCGTGCGTCGCGAGCCCAGGAGGGTGTCCGCCTGGCCTGCGACAGCGACCACCTCCAGATCGCCCTCGGGCGTCACCAGGTCGAGCGTGGCGACCTGGAACTCGAGGAGGTCCACGACGGCGGCGGTGATCTGCTCGAGCGTCTGCGCGAGGTCCAGGCTGGCGCCCACCCGCTTCGCGACGTCGATGAGGAACGACGAGACACCAGGACGCACGAACGGGAGAACCGTGCCTCCAGGGGTCATACCGAGACAGTCCTCCCCGGCGAGGCCCCTCCGGTAGAGCCCGTACTGACTAGTCAGGCCACCACGAGGGTGTTGCGTCCGTTGGCCTTCGCCTCGTAGACCGCCGCGTCAGCCCGGGCCAGGGTCGTGCTCGGTGCGTCCCCGAGCCGGTGTACCGCGATGCCGACGCTCACCGTGACCGGTCCGTCCCACTTCGCCCGCAGCCGTTGCACGACGACCTCGGCGGCCTCGCCCATGTCGACGCTCGCTGCCGAGGGCAGGACCAGCGCGAACTCCTCACCGCCGTACCGGGCAGCGCAGTCGCCGTCGCGCACGCTGGCCCGCAGGGCCTTCGCGAAGCTGATCAGCACCTCATCCCCTGCCTGGTGCCCCTGCGTGTCGTTGAGCCGCTTGAAGTGGTCGAGGTCCAGGAAGACGACAGCGCCACCGGGACGGAGGCGGTCCAGGGCGTCGAGGAACGCGCGCCGGTTCGCCAGCCCCGTCAGCGCGTCGGTCCGCGCCTGCAGCTGGAGCACGCCGACGTTCCGCAGGCGCTCGAGCAGGTTGCCGGCCTGATCGCTCAGGAGGCTGACGACCTGCTCGCTGAAGGGGTCGAGCGCCTCCTTGGGCTCCTTCCACCCGAGCACAAGGCAGCCGAGATAACCCCCCTCACCCGGTACGGGGATGAACAGCACGCTGGCGAACCCGAGCTTCGCGATGACCGCTTGGGCGAGCAGAGGCGACTGGTGCGCCTCGCTGACGAAGATCGCCCGCTCCTCGGTCAGGGCCAGGCCGATGCCGCTGCGTGAGCTCGCGTCGACGACGAGGCTGCCGAGGGGCTGGTCGATGCCCCGCTGGCCGCGGTTGACGTACATGGGGGAGCCCGGCTTGGTCGCCACCATCACGACGGCGCCGTCGGGCGCGAGCAGCGTCTCGGCGATGCCCGCCAGCGCGTCGGCCGCGTCGCGCTCCGTCGTCATGCCCTGCAGGCTGGTGACCGCGTCGAGCAGGGTCGCCGTTCCGCGGCTCGCGTCGTAGGTCCGCTGGATCGCTCCCGCGAGAACCTCGCCGATGACGACGCTCAGCGCAGCCGCGCCGATGAGGTCGACGGTGCTTGCCGCGGGCTCGTTGCCGGCAAGCGCGCACGCGACGCTGACCACGTTGAGCGGAAGCACCCATCGCCACGAGCCGCGTCGCTGGGTGAGCCCGACGTACAGGCTCGCGAGGCCGTAGAACAGCACGAAGTGGGACAGCCCGCCCGCCCAGGCACCGACGAGGGTGATCATCGTGATGCCCCACACGAGGGGCAGCGCCGTCGACCAGAGCGGGAACCGGCGCCAGGGCAGCAGGACGATCGGGATCGTGCTTCCCAAGGCGATCGCGCCGACGCCGAGGACGGCCGTGCGGTCGACGTTGTCGGGGACGAAGTGCGCGCTGCCGAACAGGGTCAGCGCCCCGAGGGCGTACAGGATCGCGGCCAGCCGTGCGGCGCGGTGGCGCACGTCGAGGCCCAGCCCGAAGAACGCCTCCGTCAGACGAGCTCTGCGGTCCACGACAGCCCATCGGCACGATCGGCGGTTCACGAGAGAGAAAGGAGGTGACGAGTGCGCGATGCCGTCGTACCGTTGTCGTACACGTGAGAGGAGGTGGTCCCTAGTTGTGTACCAACAGGACTCGTGAGGTGGCTGTCCGATAGGACGCCGTCGTAGGACCGCGGGATCACCCGGCGCCACAGACGGCGTACGGCAAATCCTCGACAGGCACCAGTTCCCCCGGGCGCCGGCACTCGTCCAGCCGGCCCTCGTACTACCGGTCCAACCCCCGGAGCACGAGGAAGAGCCTGGGGGTTCGCCGTGTCCAGGCTCGGTAGGACCAGTTGAGACTGCGGGTAGGGCTGACTGGACGCAGCAGATCTCACCCGGGTGGCTGTCCATCCTGTGTTTCACGTCTGCCGATCAAGAGGGTGTGACCACCGCGCGTCTGGAGCCCCCCATGTCACCGATGCACCTGCTGGAGAACGGCATCCCGCTCAGCCTGCTGCTCGACCTCGTCTGCGGCCCGGAGTCGGCGGACCTCATGTCGCAGGAGCGCCTGACCGAGGACTAGCAGCGAGGACTAGCTGAGCGACGCCTCGAAGGCGTCCCGCAGCCGGCGGGTGACCGGGCCGATGCCCAGCTCTCGACCGTCGAGCCAGGTCACGGGGGCTACGCCCCGGACGCTGGACAGGAGCAGCACCTCGTCCGCGTCGTGCAGCTCCGCGACGGGGATGCGACGAACCGTCGAGGGGGCGAGGCCCAGGTCGAGCACGGCCGACAGCGTCGTCCCCGGCAGGATGCCGGTGCTGGCCGGCGGCGTCACCAGCGTCCCGTCACGCACGATGACGACCGTGGAGGTCGGCGCCTCGAGGACCTCGCCGTCGCTGCTGATCCAGATCGCGTCGTCGCAGCCCTCGTCGTGAGCCTGGCGCAGGGATGCCATGTTGACTGCGTACGAGGTCGACTTCACCCCGCCGAGGAGCCAGGGCGCTGCTGCGCGCTGTGCTGCCGTGACTCCGAGGGTGAGCGTGATCGCCCGGACCCCGCCGGCGCGCGCTGCCAGGGTCTCTGCGGGGATGTCCGTGACGAGCGCGAACCCCGTCGCCGGGGGTCCCTTGGTGCAGACCAGGCGGAGCACGCCCTCGTTGACGCCCTCGCAGGCGGCGAGCGCCAGCGCCTCCCAGCCGTCCGGCAGGGCGAGGTCCAGGCGCTCGGCCGAGGACTGCATCCGCGTGAGGTGAGCGTCGAGGAAGGCCGGCTTCCCGCCCGCGACCCGGATCGTCTCGAAGACCGACTCCCCCCGGAGCACACCGAGGTCGTTGGCGCGCAGCACGGGCGTGCTGGGCTCGACCCGGACGAGCCCGTCGAGCAGGACCACATGCGTCACGTCGAGCACGGTAGCCCGGCCAGGGTTCCGATTCGGCGCCTTGTCGGATGAACGTGCAGGAAACGGACTCTCACCCGGCGAATACCGGAGCACGTCGTGCCCTACCGCTAGCGTTTGCGGAGCACCCCCGAACCCAGCAAGCAGGAGAACCACATGTCTCGCGCCCGAGTCACACGCCGCCTCACCGCACTGACAGCAGCGACGGCGCTCCTGTCAGCAGCAGGCCTCGCGACGGGGACCCTGGTCGGTGTGGCCCACGCCGCCGTGACGACGGGCACGCTCACGCCGGCAGCTGTCAGCAACGCGACGACGACGGCGACGACCTTCACGCTGACAGGGTCCGGCTTCAACCCGCAGTCGGCGACGGTCACGCTGCGCCCGACCAAGTCAGGGGACGAGGTCGCGGACTACACGTCGCAGACCACGCCAGGGACCACGGTCGACTCGGCCAACTCGACGGCGACGTCCCTGAAGTTCACCGCGACGCTCGCGCTGGCCGCCCCGCAGCCCTACGACGTGATCGTGTCCCAGCCGGCGCTGAGCCTCTCCGGCTCGGAGAGCGCGACCTGCGCCAAGTGCCTCACGGTGACGAGCCCCGGCCGTCCCACCGTCACGTCCGTCACAGGCGACTCCGCGAACGGCGACGGCTACCTCATCCTCACCGGCACCAACTTCGCCAAGGGCGCGAAGCTCGAGTTCCTGAAGCCCGACCTCACCGTGGACCCGCAGCTGACCTTCACCGCCGGCAAGGACACCACGAGCGCGTTCGGCACGACGACGCACACGACCGGTTACCCGAGCGCCACCACCTTCAAGGGCCTGTACCGGGTCCTAGACCCGAACGCCGTCACCGTCGGCAGGCACTTCCTCCGGGTGACGAACACCGACGGCCAGGTCGACGTCAACCGCGTCGAGTTCTGGCAGCCGAAGCTCACCGGCGCCACCACGCCGCACTCCGCAGCGGGCAGCCAGGTCGCGCAGATCGGTGGTGGCGCCGACAAGGCCCCGCTGACCGCGCAGGGCTCCGGCATCCGCCCCGGTTCGGGCTTGTTCGTCTCGCAGTGCACCTCCTCGACCGGGTGCGTGGACATCACCATGGGCGCGGCCACCGTGAACGCTGACGGCACCAGCATCAGCGCGCCGATCAGCGTCGTCGACACCCAGGCGTCGCTCCGCTCGGCGATCGTCCGCGGACCTGACGGCGGCTTCTTCAACCGCGCGGGCGCCGTGATGATCAACGACGCGCCCTACATCAACGACCCCGCCGACATCTTCGGCGCCGGCGATCCCTCGAAGCCGGCGACGGCCCCCGCGAGCATCGGCCAGGGGGCGACCGTCGACGTCACGGTCAACGGCGCGTTCCAGCAGGGTGCGACCTTCACCTTCTCCGACCCGCTCGTCACCGCGACCACCAAGAGCGTCGCCGCGGACGGCAGCACGGCCCTGATCACCGTCAAGGTCAGCTCGGACGCGAAGGTCGGTGGCGTCAACATCTCCGTCACCAACCCGGACTACGGGACCTACACGACGGACAGCACGGGCGACCCCGGTGACGCCTTCCCCTTCTCCATCACGGCGGCGCCCCGGATCTCGTCGGTGTCCCCCTCGACGCTGCCGGCCAACGGCACGCCGACCAACCTGGCCATCAGCGGCACCGGTTTCGACATGACGAACGGGGTCGCGGTCGCCTTCTCCCCGGCCACGAACATCACGGTCAACTCCGTCACCGTGAACAGCGCGACCTCGATGACGGTCAACATCACCGTCGCGGCTGCTGCCGCAGCGGGCTCCCGCGACATCACGGTCACCAACAAGGCCCCAGGCAACCTGGGCACTTCGACGTGCCTCGGCTGCTTCGGCATCAACTCGCTCACTGCCAGCCCGTCCGGTGGCTCGAACAGCGACCCGTCCCTGGACGTCACGTTCTCGGGTGTGGGCAACGGCGCGTCCGCTGACCTCACGGGTGCGACCAGCGCCGTGCTCACGAAGGCCGGCTCCGGGGTCCTGGTCCTGACCGGCACGAACCCGACGGGCACCTCGTCCTTCGCGCGGTCGACCTTCAACCTGCTCGGTGCGGCGCCCGGCGTGTACAACGCCGTGCTCACCCTCCGCGACGGCGTCACGAAGCTCAGCTGCACCGGCTGCTTCACGGTCAGCGGCACGGCCTTCACCGTCAAGGACGTGACGCCGAAGCAGGGTGCACAGGGCGCCATCGCGCTCCCGATCACGATCACCGGCACGAGCTTCTCGCGCGGGATGCTCGTCTCCATCCCCGGCGCAGCGGTCACCGACGTCACCTACGTGTCTCCGACCCAGATGACCGCGAAGGTGACCATCGACCGGGCTGCCGCGCTCGGCAAGAAGGCCGTGTCCGTCACCAACGCGGACGGCAGCAGCCCCTTCTCGCTGGCCAACGGGTTCGAGATCGTCGCCGCCCCCAAGGTCACCGGTGCTGTGACGCCTGCTCCGGACAAGACGAGCATCGGTGAGGGCGCGTCCGGCATCGACGTCACCGTGCAGGGGACCGGCTTCTCCAGCGGCGACGTGGTCAGCTTCTCCGGCAGCGGCATCACGGCGACGACGACCTTCGTGCCGGCCAACGGCACCACGCCGGCCTCCCTCGTGGCGCGCGTGACGGTGGCCGGCGACGCCCCGACCGGCGTGCGCGACGTGCTCGTCAGCAACCCCGCCACGGGCGGCAGCAACGACCCGAGCACCGACAAGGTCACGATCAAGGTCACGGCCAAGCCGAACGTCACGGGGATCACGCCGTCGCAGATGAAGGCAGGTCAGAGCGCGACCGTGACGATCACGGGCTCGGGATTCCAGACCGGTGCCCGCGCGATCATCGCCAACGTGACCTTCGCCAACACCACGGTGTCGGCGGACGGCTCGACGATCACCGCGACGGCGACGGTCTCGACCACTGCCCCGGGCGGGACCCGCAACCTCACGGTCGAGAACGGTGACACCGGACGGGGCATCTGCACCGGCTGCTTCACCATCAGCGGTCCCACGGTGACGCCCTCGTTCACCCTCGGCACCAACGTGATCGCCGCCGGGCAGCGGACGAAGGTCCTCATCTCCGGCTCCCCCGGTGACGTGGTCCGGGTCAACGTCAAGGGTGCGGCGAGCTCCTCGTACAGCGTCCTCACCTCGGTCACGCTGAACTCGGCCGGTGCGTCCTCGGTGATCGTCTCGCCGAGCACCATCAGCAGCTACGTCGTGAGCAACGCCAGCAGCCGCTCGGCCGCGAGGACGCTCAACGTCAAGGCCGTGCAGTCCCTGGTGGTCAAGGTCAGCGGCCGCACAGGCATCTTCACCGGCCACATCGCCCCGTCGGTGGTGGGCCGCACGGTCACGGTGTACTTCTACAAGGCCGGCGAGCACGTCGCGACGGCCTGCACGACGAAGACCACCAGCGGCGGCCAGTTCAAGTGCCAGAAGACCTTCGCGGCGGGCACCTACAACACGTTCGCGCAGACCAACGCCGACAAGTACAACGCTGCTGGACGGTCGAGCCTGCACACCGACGCGTTCTAGGGCTTTTCGGCCCCTGTGGTCGATGATGGGGGGAACGGCTGATCCTGGCCGTTTCCCCCCATCGCTGTTGGAGCACCATGCGCGCCACTCGCACGTCCCTGCTCGTCGTTCTCGCCCTCACCGGTCTCGCGCTGGGCGCGGCACCTGCGTCAGCCGCCAGCACGACGACACCCACCCGTGCCGGCAACGACGGCGTCAAGACGTTCTCCGTCTCCGCCGACTCCTTCGTGGAGCCGGGCGACGAGAAGGTGGTGCTGCACGCCAGCCCTGCCAACGGCCAAGCCGACATCCCCGGCACGGTGACGGGCACAGGGAGCTGCACCGGCTTCACGCTTCCGGGCCTCAGCCAGGCTGAGTGCGGTGGACCGCTGACCTTCACCGCCGACCTGACGAACGTGGCCACTGGCACGTACCAGGTCGTCGAGACCCGCACCGACCAAGCCACCTTCCCTCCCGGTGACGAGGCGCCCGTCGTCGACGGCACCGTCGTCGTCTTCGCCCAGCCCGCCTTCGCTGCCGGCTCCGCGATCACGCCGGCCACCCGAGGGCAGAACAGCGTCTCCGTGATCACGGTGAAGGGGAGCGGCTTCAAGGCCGGGATGACCGCGGACTTCGGCGCGGGCACCACGACGACCGGGCTGAGCGTCGCGTCCCCGTCGCAGCTCACGGCCACGGTGACGGTGTCCGCCGACGCGGTGCCCGGCCCCCGCGACGTCGTCCTCATCTCGCCCGATGACGGCGCGACGGTCGGCGCCAAGGCCCGCGCGACCAAGGCCGCAGGCTTCACGATCACCGCTGCCCCGACCGTGACGTCGCTCAGCCCAGCGCAAGGCACGGTCGGTACCAAGGCCAGCGTCACCTTCACGGGCACGGGCTTCGTCCCCGGTGATGTGAGCATCACCGTGCCGCAGGTCCTGGTCAGCAACGTCGTGGTCACCAGCACCACGACAGCGACGGCAGATCTCACACCCGGTACGGGTGCGCAGGCCGGCCCGCACTCCGTGTTCTTCACCAACCCGGACGGCGGCCGCGGTTCGCTCACCGGCGGCTTCACGGTCATCGCCCCGCCGGACAAGCCCGTCGGCGTGCTCGCGCAGCCGGGGGACACCGCCGTGTCGCTCGCGTGGACCGCGCCGACCAGTGCCGGTACGAGCGCCGTCACCGGCTACCGCGTCACCCCCTCTGGAGGCGTCGCTCCCGTCGAGGTCACCGGCACGTCGGCAACGGTCAACGGGCTGACCAACGGGACGTCGTACACGTTCACGGTCGCGGCCAAGAACGCCGCCGCCGGGTACGGGGTCGAGTCCGCGCAGGTGGCCGCCACGCCCAAGTACGCCGTCACGCTCGTCGCCCGCAGCAGCACGGCGCAGCTGACGTCCGGGGGCACGGCGCGGGTCTCCGGGTCGCTCGTGCGCACCACCGGAGCCCTCCCGATCCCGGGCGCCACGATCACGCTGAAGTACCAGCCTGCGGTCGGCTCGCCGGTCTTCCGGAGCGTCGTCACCGACGCGCAGGGGGTCTGGGCAGACGCGGTCCGCTCCTTCACCTACTCGACCCGCGTGACGGCGACCTACGGCGGCAACCCGACGATCCAGGCCAAGGCCGTGACCCTGCCGGCGATCAACGTCTCCACGAAGGTGACGCGCACGGCCCCCGTCGCCGGAGCTTCCTCCAAGGTCGGCACGCTGCTGACGGTGACCGGGACGACGTCCCCGAACAAGGCCGGCCGGCCGGTCTACCTGTACCGCGTTCTCGCGGGCGGGCACCTGCAGGCGCTGACCAAGGGCATCGTCAGCCCGAACGGCACGTTCGCTCTCAAGATCAAGCTGGCCAAGGGCGCGTACGCCCTTCGGGTCGGTGTTCCGGCAGCGGCGGGCAACACCACCGGCTACACGACCGCCTTCACCCATCGCCGGGTCTGAGGGAATCCTCGCGACGTCGCGTGGTTGGAGTGAGTGTGAACCCGGTACCCGCTGACCCACCGGACGAGGCCGTCGCCGGCCACTTCGGCGATCCCTACCTCGAGCAGCGCCGGCTGGCCGAGGGCGTGGGCGCCGTCGACCTGTCGAACCGGGACGTCGTGCGGATCACCGGTCCGGACAGGCTGTCCTGGCTGCACTCGCTCGTCTCGCAGCACGTGGCGGACCTGCAGCCCGGCGCGTCTGCGGAAGCGCTCGTCCTGTCGCCGCAAGGTCACGTCGAGCACCACCTGCAGCTGGTCGAGACAGGTGAGGAGGTCCTCGCGCACGTCGAGCCCGGTACGGGTGCCTCGCTCGTCGAGTTCCTCGACCGGATGCGCTTCATGCTCCGCGTGGAGGTCTCGGTCGACCCTTCGTGGGCGGTGCGCTGGCACCCGGGCGCTGTCGAGGGACTGGCCACGTCGACCGGGTTCGGGTCCTACGCCCTCGTGCCCCGGGGTGCGACGTGGGACGGCCCCTGGGCGGGGCTCATGGCGCACGAGGCCCTCCGCGTCGCCGCCCGGCGGCCGCGCTTCGGGTTCGACACCGATCACCGGACCCTGCCTCAAGAGGTCGGCTCTTTCCAGCACATTGGGATCCTAAGCTTAGAATTCCACGTGGACAAGTTGTCG
>JADMIO012736596.1_pt1 | contig 10923 bp, 7 predicted proteins | sample 8958161 | NCBI WGS metagenome assembly JADMIO01 (sample SAMN16585339, study PRJNA669376) | soil metagenome | isolation source: Crop rotation soil | place: USA: Cullars Rotation, Alabama | collected 2011 | reverse complement strand
TCACGCCCCGCGCGCGCGACGTGTTCACAGGCCGCGCCGCGCGTGGACGACCGCACTGCTGGCCGTCGCACTGTTCGCGGTGGCCGCGCTCGGCGGCGCCGTCGCCACGCAACTCATGCGGGGCCCGCGCGCCGAAAGCGCGCAAGAGCAGCCTCAACCCGCCCCGGTTCAAGCCGCCGAAGCGCCGCCGCCGCAACCGACAACACCCGCGGCCGCTGACGTGCCGCATGGGGAGGAGGAGGCGCCCGCAAAGCCCGCCCCGCGCGACACGCGCCCGCGCCGCGCGAGAGCGACCACGACGGCGACGCTCGATGCGGCTGAGCCCAGGCGCGACGAAGTCGGGGACTACGAAGACGACGAACGCCGCGACAAGCGCGCGGAGAAACGCCGCGAGCGTGAAGACGACACCGAGAAGGAGATGCGCAAGCAGATGGAGAAAGCCATGAAGCACAACAAGGGCAAGGCCCCGCGCCTCGTAGACGTGCTGACTCCACCTGAATAGTAGGCAGCAGGCAGTTGATAAAAGGCCGGGCGGGGTTCCGCCGCTCACGCGGCTAACTGCCTACTGCTCTCCCCTCCCCTCAAGCTCGCGCGCGATGCGGCGGACGGTGTCGAGCGTGTCGATCTCTTCGGGCGACTTGTCCTCGCGCAGGCGGAGGATGCGCGGGAAGCGCAGCGCGTAGCCGCTCTTGTGCCGCTTCGACTCCTGCACGCGGTCGAAGGTGACTTCCAAAACTATCTTCGGCTCGACGACGCGGACGCGCCCGTGCGCGAACTCCTGAACCGTGTGCGCGCGGAACCACTCGGTCAGCTCCGCCAGCTCGGCGTCGGTCAGGCCCGAGTAAGCCTTGCCGACGTTGAGCAGCTCTGGGTCTTCCTCCGAGCGGCGCACGGCGAAGGTGTAGTCGGACAGAAGACTCCGACGCTTCCCGTGCCCGACCTCGACGGCCGTCACCACCACGTCGAGCGTCGCGTAAGCCTTCTTCAGCTTCAGCCACTCGCGCCCGCGCTTGCCCGGCTTGTAGGACGAGCGCGGGTCTTTAATCATCAGCCCCTCGTTGCCGCGCGCGCGCGCCGCCTCGAACTCTTCGTCGAGTCCCGACACGCCGCCCGTCAACTTCGCCTTAGACAGGCGCACGACCGCGGCGGCTTCATCTTTCACCAAAGCTTCGAGCGCCGCACGCCTCCCCGCGAGCGGCGCGTCCGTCAGCACGCGGCCCGCGGCGTAGAGCAGGTCGTAGGCGACGAAGGCGACGGGCACGTCCGCCAACAACTCTTCCGAGACGGTCTTGCGCCCGAGACGCTTTTGCAGTTCGAGGAAGGGCAGGATGGACTCGCCGCGCACGGGCACGATCTCGCCGTCGAGCACGGCGTCCGTGGGGAGAAGTTTTAGAGGCTCGACCAGCTCGGGGAAGCGGTGCGTCACCTCGTCGAGCGTGCGCGTGTAGAGCGCGACGCGGCCCGCCTGCACGTGCGCCTGCCCGCGTATGCCGTCGAACTTGTCCTCGACGTAGAACTCTTCGGGCATCGTGCGCGCCACGTCTTCGACCGACTCGGCGGCCGTGGCGAGCATGAACTTGATCGGGTGGAACAGGCGCATCCGGATGCCTTCGAGCGCGCCGCGCCGCGCGCGCACGGCCGTCTCGCCGATGTCGCCCGTGAGCATGTTGACGCGCGCCACGTCCGCGAGCGGCCGCTCGAAGGCGCGCGCGACGGCGTCCTCGACCAGGCCCTCCTTCAGGCCGATGCGCAGGTCGCCGACGAGCAGCTTAACGAGATACTTCGCCTCCGAGGGTGTGGCGTTGGCGAGGGCTTCGACGAGCAGCGCCTTCTTGTTCTTCGTCCCGCGCGTCTCGCTCAGGCGCTCGATGAGAGACTGCGTGTCTGAGAGTGTGAGCGTCGGCGTGACGTTCGCGCCGCCCTTCGTCTCGGCGAACGCTTCGTACGCCACGTCGCCCGAGTCGCCGAGCCGGACGTAGCGCGGCCGCAGGTTCTCGACTTCGAGTCCCGTGACTTCCGAGATGGCGTCGCGCAGCATCCCGCCACCGACGTTCGTCGTCCGCGCGTCGTAGAGCGGGAAGACGTGCCCCGCGAAGTAACGCGCCGCGAGACTCAGGTCTTCGTCCGCCAGCCCTTCGAAGTAGGCGCCGAGCAGCGCCGCCTTCTCAAGCTTCTTCGTCGTCGCGCCCACCGAGTCCGCGACCCCCGCGAAACCTTGCAGCGTCGCGCCCGCGGGTGGAACTTCCGCCACGCCCTCCGTCTTCTTCGCTCTCGCCATCCGCCTCAAGCCTCTTCGACCATCAGTTCGGCGGGGACGCGCACGGCCTGCGCCTCCGCGGGCTCGCCGAAGATTTCGGGGTGGATGACTTTCAGGAGTATCTCCGCGCCCTCGACGACGCGCGGGCCGGGGCGGCTGAAGTAGCTCGTGGCGTCGACGGCCCAGACCTGTCCCGAGCGCACGGCCGGCAGCTTGTGCCAGCCGCGCGGCAGGCGCGCGCGTTCGAGCGCGCGCAAAATGTCATCCTTGTAGTAGCCGCACGGCGCGAGGACGACCGTCTCGGGAGCGTAGTCCCTGATCTCTTCGTCCGTGGTCGTCCGAGACTTCCCGCCCGCGTTGCCGAAACCGGCGTCGCCGCCCGCGAACGCGACCTGCTCGGGCACCCAGTGGCCGGGCGCGAACGGCGGCTCAAGCCATTCGAGGACGAGCGTGCGCGGCCGCGTCTCGACCTCGGTGAGCAGGACGGCCAGCGCGTCCAACTGCACGGTCAGGTCGCGCACGAGCGCGTCGGCCGCCGCCGCCGCGCCGGCCAGCTCGCCCACGGTGCGTATGTTGGCGAAGATGTCCCGGATGTTGTTCGGCTCAAGCGAGACGACGCGCGCGTCCGACTCGATGAGGCGCGCGGCCTGCAGGACTGTCTTGTAGCTGACGGCGCAGACCTCGCACAGCTCCTGCGTGATGACGAGGTCGGGCTTCAGCTCCGCCAGCAGCTTCTCGTCCAAATTATAAATCGAGCCGTGGCCGTCGAGCTGCGAGCGGACGGCGTGGTCGATCTCTGCGCTCGACATCCGTTCGTGCGAGATGCGGCTCGCGGTGAGCACAGGCTTCCCGACGACGGACGGCGGGAAGTCACACTCGTGCGTGACGCCGACCAGGTTCTCTTCGAGCCCGAGCGCGCAGACGATCTCGGTCGCCGACGGCAGGAGCGAAACGATGCGCGGGCCTTTAGCCATCCCTTGCCCTTCCCCGTTCGTGTGTTGAATCTCTGCGGCGAGGTTGGCGCAACCGCCGCGGGACTGTCAAGGAAGGGCGCCCGCCGCTTTTGCGCACGCGCGCCGAAGGGTTACAATCGCCCCATGCAAGAGCGGGAAGAGTTGAGGGTCGAGGGCGTGGTTGACCACATCGCGGTCAAGTCGGAGGACATGGAGGCGGACGTGCGCGAGTACGAGCGGCTCGGCTTCCGCGTCGAGACGCTCTACGAGGATTGGGCCATGCTGCGCGACTCGCGGGGCTTCGGCATCGCGCTCCTGCCGCCGGGCTCGAAGCACCCGCAGCACATCGGCATCCGCGTCAGGTCGCGCGGGGAGTTGGAGACGGCCGCGCACCGCGAGGGTCGCCCCATCAAGGAGCACCGCGACCGCTCCCTCTCCTTCTACACCAACGGCGTCGGCGGCCGCGCCGTCGAGGTCATCTACTACCCGCCGGAATATAAGAGCAGTGATAAGTGATGAGTGATGAGTGATGAGTGATAAGAAAGAGAGCGGGCCCTGCCTTCTCTCGTCACTCATCACTCATCACTCGTCACGCTACAAAGATGCACTCATTCCTTCTCGTCTTCGAGTTCCTCGGCACGACCGAGCTGCTGGTGATCGCGGTGGTCGCGCTCGTGCTGTTCGGGCCGCGCAAGCTCCCCGAGATCGGGCGCACCGTCGGCAAGGCCATCGGCGAGTTCAAGCGCGCCTCCGACGACTTCAAGCGCACCTGGGAGTACGAGGTCGAGATCGAGCGGCGCAAGCCCGCGTCCGAAGAGGCCGCGCCCGCCCTCCAGAGCGGCACGCACGGCGACGCGGCGGCGGCGCTCCCGACGTATCACGCCGGCGCGGGCGACTTCGACGGCTCTCAGCCTCAGACGGCCACGCCCGAGCCCACGGTGGCGCGCGGCGCGGCCGAAGAGGAAGAGCACGCGTGGGACGTGGCGACGGGTCGCGCGGCGGCGCAGCCGGCCGACAAGGACGACGAAGTCAACGCCTCCTGAAGCGGCGCGCGCCCCTTCCCTGACACTTTCAAGTAGACTCCGACCGACGAGATGGCTTCGACCCTTCTGGACAGCGGCGAGGACGAACAACCGGGGGGTCGCCAGCTCGGCGGCCAGATGTCCTTCCTCGAACACCTCGACGAGCTGCGCCGCCGCATCATCCGCTCCATCGTCTTCGTCTTCGTCGCGCTCATCGTCTGCTGGTTCATCTCCGACCGCCTGTACAACTTCCTGGCCGCGCCGATGCGCCGCGCGCTGGCCGAGGCGCAGCAGCGCCCCGTCCCCCTGCAAGGCTTGACGGGCGGCGAGCAGATTCTCTCGCTCAACACCCTCAAGGAGGGCGACGCCGGGCGCTACGTCTTCGAGGAGACGACGAAGCTCGGGACGGGCGTCGTCCCGCCGGGCGCGTCGGTCGCCGTGCGCGTCGCGAAGGGGCCGGACGGGCAGCTCGGCGTCTTCACCGACGAGGCGCTCTTCGCGGGCCCCAACGTCATCCCGAAGGGCGTGCGGCTGCCCCTGGACTTTCAGGCGAGGGACGGCGGGCTCCCGAACGAGGGCGACAAGCTGGTCGTGCGCACGGCCGTCGAGCCCTTCTCGCTCTACCTGCAAGTCTCGCTCTACGCGGCGGTCTGCCTCTCGGTGCCTTTCCTGCTCTGGCAAATCTGGGCCTTCATCTCGCCGGGGCTCTACCCGCACGAGCGCGGGTGGGCGATGCCCTTCGTGCTGATGTCGAGTTTGTCGTTCGTGGCGGGCGCGGCCTTCGCCTACTACATCCTCTTCCCGCCGGCCATCGCGTACCTTTTGGGGATCGGGTCTGACTTCCGCCTGTTCCTCAACGCCTCGGACTACTTCGACTTCATCATCCTCGTCCTTTTGGCGATGGGCGTGGTCTTCCAGATGCCTGCGATCACCTACGTGCTGGCGCGCATCGGGCTGGTGGACGCGTGGTTCCTCGTCTCGCACTGGAAAATCTCGACGGTCGTCATCCTCGTCGCGGCGGCGGTGCTCTCGCCCACGAACGACATCCCCAACATGATGCTCTTCGCCGCCCCGATGGTCGTCCTCTACCTCATCTCCATCCTCGTCGCCTGGCTCTTCTCGCGCCCGCGCACCGTCGAGTGAGCCGGAAAATTCCGGCGGGCGTATCCAAAGGGGCGGCCGCGGTAATCATGGTTTGAAAGATGTGCCGGCGGGGCCATTTCGGGGGACTTTACGGCGTCCGACAGGCAACCGGGACGCCCCCCGGCGCATCTTGACTGTGTCTCCGTCGAGGCCCTAAAATCAGCGCGAAAGTTGCGGCGATGACTGGGTTTAAGCCTCCCCCGGGGACTGGCCCCGGCGGCTTCTCAGGCGTCGCCATTTTCGCGACCGCCCCGATAGGTAAACCTTTAAATCTTTGTCTTCAGCCGAACAGGAGTTGTAAAGCGATGGCCCGTCAACAGAGGACGCGTTCTCTGGCCCTAGCCCTTTCCCTGCTCTTCACGGCCTCTCCCGCTGCGCTCGCGCAGAAGAAGAAGGCCGCGGACGCGCAGGACGTGCCCGAGCGCGAGCGCACCGTCAAAAAAGAGAAGTCGAACATGTTCAAGAAGTGGATCGACGAGGACGTTGCGTACATCATCACTGAAGAGGAGAAGAAGGCCTGGAAGAAGCTCGCCACCGACGCCGAGCGCGAGCAGTTCATCGAAGCCTTCTGGCGCCGCCGCGACCCCGACCCGGACACGGAGCTGAACGAGTACCTCGAAGAGCACTACGAGCGCGTGGCCTACGCCAACCAGCACTTCGCCTCCGGCATCCCCGGCTGGAAGACCGACCGCGGCCGCATCTACATCATGTACGGCCCGCCGAACGAGAAGGAGTCGCACCCCTCGGGCGGCACCTACGAGCGCCCCTCCTACGAGGGCGGCGGCTCGACGACGACCTACCCGTTTGAAACCTGGTTCTACCGCTACCTGCCCGGCATCGGCTCCGGCATCGAGATCGAGTTCGTCGACCCGACCGGCACCGGCGAGTACCGCATCGCCCGCTCGCCCGACGAGAAGGACGCGATGCTGATGATCCCCGGCGCGGGACTCACGCTGATGGAGCAGCTGGGGCTGTCGAGCAAGGCCGACCGCGTCGCCAACCGCGGCGCCTTCGGCTACACCGGCCCCGGCGCGCGCGAGTCCGACAGCCCGTTCTCGCGCCTCCAGCTCTACACAGACTTGCAGCGGCCGCCGCAGGTCAACGACGTGCTGGAGAAGAGCCTGCTCGCCACGACCGGCACCGGCGCCGAGGACACCGCCGCGCTCGACGTGGCGACGAAGGTGGACTTCTACCGCGCCTCGGACGAGCGCGTGATGACGGCCATCACCATCCAGACCGACAACAACGACCTCCAGTTCAAGGACGACGGCAGCGGCATCCAGACGGCGCGCCTCAACATCTACGGCCGCGTGACGAACCTCTCGGGCCGCCGCGTGACGAGCTTCGAAGACCCGGTCACGACGACCGCCACGGTCGCGGAGCTGACGACGCTCAAGGAGCGCAAGTCGGCCTACCAGCGCGTGCTCCCGCTCTCGCCCGGCAACTACAAGGTTGACCTGCTCATCCGCGACGTGAACACGGGCGCGACCACGGTCAAGGCCATCGGCTTCGAGGTGCCCAAGTTCGCGCCCGAGAAGCTCGGCGCCTCCTCGCTCGTGCTGGCGATCAAGCTCCAGGCCCTGAACGACCAGCTGCCGGGCATGTTCGCCATCGGCCCCTACAAGGTTCTGCCGAACGTCGCGGGCGTCTACAAGCGCGGGCAGGACGTAGGCATCTACATGCAGGTCTACAACGCGGGCATCGACCAGACGACGCTCAGGCCTGCGGTGGACGTGGAGTACGTGCTCATGAAGGACGGCAAGGAGGTCTTCAAGCAGGCCGAGGACTGGCGCGGCAACTCCGACGCCGGCCAGCGCCTGACGCTGGCGCGCCTGCTCCCGACCTCGAACCTCGCCCCCGGCGAATACGAGATCGCCGTCCGCGTCCGCGACAAGGTCTCGGGGCAGTCGCTCACCCCCACGCAGAAGTTCACGGTCACGCCCGACAAGTAAGAACTTCAAACAACTCGACGCCGAACGAAGGCGGCGCGCTCTCGAATGAGCGCGCCGCCTTTTTCTTCTTCGACGCCGCGGCGGCCGTGGTATGCTCGGCGCGTCCTGCACAACCTTTGACAGGAGAGCGCACATGAAGCCCCGCGTGAAGGCCGCCGCCTGCTGTCTCGCCTCCGTCCTGCTTTTCCTTCCCGTATTCGTCCCGTTCCGTAGCGGGGCGCAGAACCGCGAGGCCGTCACCCGACAGGCTTGGACGCTCGACGAGGCTATCGCGGCGCTCGCGCTCCAGCCGCGCGACGCCTACCTGCAATACGTCGTGCTCCAGCTCGCGCGCCGCGCGGGGCGCTTCGACGAGATCGAGCCGCGCGTCCGCCGCCTCGCCGGCACGGACTTCGACATGCGCACGGAGCGGCAGAGGGGCGCAGACCTCTTCGGCCTCTTCACCGGCGCGCTCGCCGTGCAGGAGAGCTTGCAACTCGACTCGATGCGCTCCGTGACGCCGAGGCGCACTCCGGCCCCGACGAACATGAACAGAAACTTCAACGCGCGGAGCATGAACTCAAATCTTTCGACGCCCCCGCGCAGGCGTCGTCAGACGCGACCGCGCCGCGGACAGACGCTCCCGCCGCGCGCGGGCGGCAACGTGAACGCCGAACAGCTCCGCGTCGACGCGCTCGAAGGGCGCGAGCCCGCGCAGCCGCAGAGCACGCAGGGCCCCGTGCAGGTCTCGACGCTCAAAGGCCCGGAGATTAAGAGCCACCCGTGGGAGAAGATGCTCGCGGGCCGCAGGCCCGACATCTCGCCGCTCTCGCGCGCCGTGCCCGAGGACTTCTACTTCGCGGAGTTCCGCGCGCTGACCAAGCTGCTCGACGCCTTCGACGCGGGCGACCTCTGGGGCTCGCACCTCTCCAACCAGGCGTTCCGAGACACGTTGACGCTCGACGTGGGCGAGCGGCTCAAGCGGCAGCTCGCCGTCGAGACCGACCCGCGCACGCGCCCCTTCTACGACCTCGTCGTCGAGGAGGTCGCCGTCGCGGGCAGCGACCCCTTCGTCCGCGAGGGCAGCGACGTGACGCTCCTCTTCCGCGTCAAGCAGCCCCTCCTCTTCCGCGGCCGCATGGACGACTTCATCGACAACGCGGCCAAGGCACGACCCGACGCGCGCCGCGAGACCGGCGAGTACCTCGGCGTCCAGTACACGCAGCTTCAGACGCCCGAGCGCGACATCAGCGTCGTCTCCGCTTATCCGGAAGAGGGGCTGCACGTCCGCAGCAACTCGCTCGCGGCCTTCAAACGCATCGTCGAGGCGGTTAAAGGTAAAGACGCTAACGGACGAGCAGTCCGCCGCCTCGGCGACACCGCGGAGTTCGCCTACGTGCGCACGCTCATGCCGCGCGGCGACGCGCGCGAGGACGGCTTCGTCTACCTCTCCGACCCCTTCGTCCGCCGCCTGATGGGCCCCGCGGTCAAACTCGCCGAGCGGCGGCGCCTGCTCTGCTACAACCACCTGCGCATGATCGGCCACGCCGCACTCCTCTTCCGCACCGAGCGCGGCCGCGCCCCTCAGTCGCTCGAAGAGCTGCGCGACTCCGGCGCCGCGCCCGGCCTCTTCGGCGAGGGCGCGCTCTCGTGCCCCGACGGCGGGCACTATTCCCTTTCGGCCGACGCGACCGCGGGCGTCTGCTCACATCACGGCCACGCGCTGCGCCTGACGCCCAACATCGAGGCCCCCGTCGCCGAAGTCTCGGGCGACGAGGCAGACATGTACAGGGCGTTCGTCGAAGAGTACAACCAGTACTGGCGCACCTTCTTCGACCCCATCGCCTTCCGCCTCAAGGTCGCGCCCGAGGAGCTGCGCGTCGAGACCGTCATCCTGCCGCTCATCGACAACACGGTCTACACAGGTCTCTCGCGCGCGCTCGGCGGACGCCCCGAACCGCTCGACGCGCTCCCCGTCCCGCGCCGCAACATCTTCAGCGTCGGGCTCCGGCTCAACCGCGAGCAGATGCTCAAAGAGATCGAGGATGAGCTGCGGAGGCCGGGCACGTCCAGCGACGACCTCTTCGACCTCCTCTTCGGCTTCCCCGGCGGCCGCGCGGGGCGCGAGAAAACCTACGGGCTACTCTCCGAAGGGCTCGGCAACCAACTGGCCCTCCACGTCTACGACTCGCGCCCGCCCTTCCAGTTGAACATGCCCTCGCTGCTCGGGATGTTGGCGGCGAGCGGCACGGGGCGCAGCGTGGGCGGCGACCTGTTCGGCATGGGCGCCCTCTTCACGCTCGGCATGCTCTCGATCAACTCGCCGGTCTACCTCTCGATTCCCGTCGCCGACGAGAAGGTCGTGGACGACTACCTCGACTGGTCTGACGCAGCGCTCTCCTACGCCGCGCGCAACGAGCGGCGCGGCCGCTGGGTCTCTTTCGAGTACGACTTCTACAAGTACAAGCTCTCGACGGGGCAGTCGGCGCGCGCCTTCGGCCTGCGCTTCGACCCCGCGCGCATCAACTTCTACTGGGCGCGCATTGGCCGTGGCGTCTACGTCGCCACGAAGCCCTACATCCTCGAAGACCTCGCCGCGCTCAACGCGCAGGGCCGGCCCGCGGCCGCCGCGACGGGGGGCGTCGAAGACCTGAGCGGCCACGCACTCGCGCGCGTGCGCGCCGGGAACTGGAACGAGGTGCTGCCCGACTACAACCTCTCCTGGGCCGAGAACGAGCGCGAGGCGTGTCTGAACAACCTCGGGCCGCTCGCCTCCGCCGCGCGCGCGCTCACCGCCGTCGGCGAAGGCGCGCAGGCACCCTCGGGCGAGGCGCTCGACCGCGCGACCGTCGAGCTGGCCGGGCGTCTCGCGGGCGCGCGCTTCGCCTGCCCCGAGGGCGGGACGTACCACGTCTCGGCGGACGGCCGCCAGGTCTCTTGCAGCGTCCACGGCACGGCCGCCGACCCGCGCCAGCCCACGGCCCCTTCAGACCAGAGCCCGGCCGGCCGCACCATGCGAAGGCTGTCCGACCTCACGGCCACGCTCACCTTCATGGACGACGGCCTCCACGCAGTCCTCGTCGTCAAGCGCAAGTAACCTCCCTCACCCCGAGGATAAGGAGGCCCCTGATGCCCCGCCCCCTGCGTCTCGTCGCGCCGCTGCTCGCCTGTGCCGCGCTGCTGCTCCCGCCCGCGCCCGCCCTGACCCAGGAGTCACGCCGCGTCGCGCCCCGGGGCCGGCAGTCCTGGACGCTCGAAGAGGCCGCCAGGGCGTTGCAGCAGGACACGCACGACGCCTACCTGCAGTACGTCGTGCTGCAACTCGCGCGGCGCGCGGGGCAGTACGAAAAGTTGGAGCGTGATGTCCGGGGATATGTCCCCGGGTCTGGCAGGTACCAGCCGTTGTCCTCCACGGCCGAGCTGCTCGGCGGCCTCGTCGGCCCGGGCGGGGCTAACGAGGGGCTGCAACTCGAAGCCTTCTCCGCGGCGAGCGCGACGCCGACGCCGACGCCGTCCGAAGAAGAGAGAGCGAACGCCGCGCCGACGCCGACGCCGCGCCCGGACGAGGCCGTGGCCGGGCTCGCGGGCCCCGCGCCCTACGCGCGGCCGTGGGAAAG
>JADMIO011560831.1_pt1 | contig 10923 bp, 10 predicted proteins | sample 8958161 | NCBI WGS metagenome assembly JADMIO01 (sample SAMN16585339, study PRJNA669376) | soil metagenome | isolation source: Crop rotation soil | place: USA: Cullars Rotation, Alabama | collected 2011 | reverse complement strand
CGCTCGCCATGGGCGAACTCTCGCTGCTTCCGGCCGTGCGCAAAGCCGATGCCGATACCATCGTGGTCGCGGACGGCACGTCCTGCCGCCAGCAGATCGAACACGGCGCAAAGCGCAACGCCGTTCATGTCGCGCGCGTGCTGGCGCAAAGCATGGCCGCGGGCGGGTAAAACACCATGCCCGTGCCCAAGGCGCTGCATCCGCTGATCGGTTTCTTCGACAAGATCGCCGTCGTGGACGTGGGCGCCAATCCCATCGACGGTGCGCCGCCCTATCGCGATCTGTTGCAAGCGGGCCGCGCGAGCGTTGTCGGCTTCGAACCCAATGGCGAGGCGCTCGCCAAGCTCAACGCCGCCAAGGGGCCGGATGAAGTCTATCTGCCCCATGCAATCGCCGACGGCACGCGCCGCACGCTGCATCATTGCAAGGCGCCGGGCATGACCTCGCTCCTAAAGCCGAACGATGCGATGGCGCGCATGTTCTATGGCTATTCTGTGTGGAGCGAGATCGTCCGCGAGGAAGAGATCGATACCGTACGCCTCGACAATGTTGCCGAAGTCGCCGACGCCGATCTTTTGAAGCTCGACATTCAGGGCGGCGAACTCATGGCGCTGCAAAACGCGACGCGGCTGCTGTCGCGCGCCGTGGCGGTGCAGGTGGAGGTGGAGTTCTGGCCGATCTATGAAAATCAGCCGCTGTTCGGCGACATCGATGCCTTCATGCGCGCGCAGGGCTTTCTGCTGCACACGTTTCAGCCGCTGATCAGCCGCATGTTCCTGCCGCTGCAGATCGGTGGCGACGCCTATGCCCAAGGCAGTCAGATTCTGTGGACCGACGCGATCTATGTCAAAGGTCTTGCCGATCCCTCGGTGCTGTCCGACGACAAGCTGTTGCGCGCCGCTGTGATCCTGCACGATTGCTACCGCTCCTATGACGCGGCGCTGTCTCTCTTGCTGGCATACGACAAGCGAAAGCGCACATCGCACGGCGCGGCGTTGGTCCGCGTGCTCACCTCCGGCCCCGCGCCGTACTTCAGAATTGTGTGATAGGTGCCAGGTATGCTGGGTGCCTATGACAAGAGGTGCAGCACCGGCCATGGTGAAAACTTCGGGTAGCGCTTTGATGTCGGGCCCCAATCCGTATCCCAGGATTGTTTGAATCGGCGTATGTTGTTAATTGCAGGCGCGACACCGAATGGACCGCGCACATGGTGAGATATGCTTGGCTCAACTCCGTTTTTCATCTTGCATTACAAGAAGAATGCCGACCGGCTGGCATATCTTCAACGTGCCTTTGCAGGAACGGCAATAGTTCCAACTTACATAACGAACATGGATCCGCATGAGTTCGAATTGGATCGCGAGTATCGTTTCGACGAAGCGGAATACATCAGGCAGTTCCTTCCGATTAAAGACAATATCATCGGAACCATTCACTGCCGCCTTCGCGAGCCGGATTGGCCCTGGGCTAAAGGCATTCAATACATCGCGAGTCTCGATCTGCCGCTCTCATTCATATTCAACGATGCAGGTCTTCGACCAAAGCCGCTCATACAGGGAGAGGTCAGCATCGCCCTCAAACATAAGACCGCATGGCAAGAGATCGCAAAAGGATCGTCCGAGTTTGCCATTATCGCCGAGGACGACATCATTGTGAGCAATGAATCATTCAGGTACCTCGAGTGGATCTTGTCGAGCCTGCCGGGCGATTTCGACTATATCGACATTGGCGGAGGGCTCGGCCTTACGCCGCGCAGCGGCAATCGTTGCGTCAATTCTTATTTCTATGAAATCGACCCGCCGCGGTCACGCACCGCCTGCTGTGCCATTGTTAGGAAGCGCTTTGTACAGCGGATTTTGGAAATCGACTTACCGCTCGCACTCGGTGTGGATTGGACGCTTATCTTGTTGTTCTATCTGACCAACGCAAAAGTGTACTGGACCGAACCGCTGGTGTTTGGCCATGGCTCTCAGATGCATATTTATCCGAGTTCCTTGCTTGTGGAAGGTCATGGGACCGGCTGAATGCATTTCAGCCGCGCAGGCCTAGCTGGCCTCGTCTTCCGCGACATGGGCGACCATGTCGGCGATAACACGGCGCACGTGGCTGTCGGCGGCGGAATAGAACACCTGCTTGCCGCGCCGCTGCGCGCGCAACATCCGCGCCGCGCGGAGCAGGCGTAAGTGGTGGCTTACGAGCGATGGCGACAACGCCACCGCCGCCGCGATATCCGAAACGCAGCGCGGCGCATTCAGACAGGACAGCATGATCTTCAGCCGGCTGGCATCGCCCATCAGGCGGAACATATCGGCCAATTCCGCCGCGTGATCGTCCGAGATTGACAAAGGGCGTTTGCCCATCCTATATCCTTACATATGAATAGCTGTTCATATGATATATGCAACTGCGTGTCAATCGCGGGACCCTAATCAGGTGGGCGTGAGATAGGTGGACGATGGAAAAGCACGCACACGATCACCGTCATCCCGGGCATGGCCACGCCCACAACCACGGGGGCGGAAAGAGCGATAGCTGGCGCATCGGCGCGACGCTCGCCATCACGACCGTTTTCATGCTGGTCGAGATCGCAGGCGGCATTCTCTCTCATTCGCTCGCGCTTATCGCCGATGCTGGCCACATGGTTTCGGATGCGGCCGCATTGGGCATGGCGTGGCTTGCCATCCACGTGGGCAAGCGGCCTGCCGATGCCGCACGTTCCTATGGCTACAAGCGGCTGGAAGTGCTGGCCGCGTTCGTAAACGGTTGCGCGCTGTTTCTCATCGCCGGTTGGGTCGCGGTGGAAGCGTTGCGCCGTTTTGCGGATCCTCAGCCGGTTCTCGGCGGCACGATGATGGTGGTCGCTGTCGCCTGCCTCATCGCCAATCTCATCACCTTTCGCGTGCTTCACGGCGGCAACCGCGCCAATCTGAATGTGCGCGGCGCCTGGCTGCATGTGGTGGGCGATCTCCTAGGCTCTGTCGCGGCGATCGCGGCGGCTTGCATCATCCTGTGGACCGGCTGGTATCCGGCCGATCCGTTGCTGTCGCTCTTCGTGGTGCTCATCATCCTGAAAGGCGCGTACGGCATCGTGCGCTCCTCGGCGCACATTCTGCTTGAAGGCGTGCCGGAAGGACTCAGCGTCGAGGCAATGCGGCGGGACCTCATCTCCGCGCTGCCCGCCGGAACCGACATCCATCACGTGCATGCCTGGTCGCTGACGGTGGAGGATTCCTTCGTCACCATGCATGTGCGCTGCGCGCCGGGCGCGGATTCGCAATCGCTCATTGCGGCGATCAACCACCGGCTGAAAGACCGCTTCCACATCGGCCATTCGACCATTCAGGTGGAAGACGACCGCTGCTCGGACAGGGACGCTTGAACAGAGTCGGGGATAGATTTTCGAAATTCGCCTCATATCTGCACCGGGGTCTTTGACGCTTTTTCTCCTATGGTCTTGGCGCGGCTCGCAGTTCAGCCCGCGAACGCACCGGCCCAGGGGGGAGGGGGGTAGGAACCCAAGCATGAATAGAGAGCGCGGTTTTCGGGGATAGCTCGCGTTCTTGTGAGCGTCACCGATCTTCCTTATCTTTCGCGGGAAACATGCTTCGCGCCGCTATGGCGCATGAGGGGAGAGAATGATGCGCAGGTTGATCGGCGTTGTGTTGCTGTCCGCACTTCCGGGAATGGCCATGGCGGCCGATGCCGGCCATCCGGAATGGGCCTTTCCGGTGGCCGATCCCATGGCGCCAAGACCGGCGGCGCCAGCCGATCCGAATGCGCCCGTCTCGGTGCCAGGGAGCAAGGTGACGTTTACCCGCGCGCAGCTCGCCGATCCGTTCAAGACCTTCGCCGACTGGTTCCCGGATGAGCATCCCGCCAATCCGCCGGAGATCGTGACGCTGGGGCGCGGCATGGTGCGGCCCTGCGGCACGTGCCACGCGCCCCATGGTCTCGGCCATCCGGAATCGGCGAACCTGACCGGGCTGACGGCCGAATATCAGAACCGCCAGTGGGCGGCGATGAAATCGGGCCAGCGCAAGGCCGGTATCATGAACGGCTTCGCCGCGAACATCACCGAAGCCGACATGAAGGCGGCCTCGGACTACTTCGCGATGACCAAGCCCGCGCCGTGGACGAAGGTGATCGAATCCGCCACCGCGCCCAAGAGCTATGTCGGCGTCGGCAATCTGCGCCGTCTCGACGCGGCCGGCGGCACCGAACAGCTGGGCACGCGCATCATCGAAGTCGCCGACAATGGCGAACAGACAGGCGAAATCCGCAACCCGCACAGCGCGTTCACCGCCTATGTGCCCGTCGGCAGCATCGCCAAGGGCAAGGCGCTGGTCGAAACCGGCGGCAATGGCAAGACCACGGCCTGCGCCATCTGCCACGGCGAAGGCTTGAAGGGCCTTGCCAATGTTCCGTACCTGGCGGGCCGTTCGCCCATCATGGTCGCGCGCGAGATCTACATGATGAAAGCGGGCGACAGGCAGGGCGCGGATTCCGGACTGATGATGCCGGTGGTGGCCAAGCTGACGGACGACGACATCGTCAATATCTCCGCCTATGTGGCGTCGCTCAAGCCGTAGGCTGAACGAGCCTGAGAGGTACAGCGCGCGGCGGCGGCTTATGAGCCACGCCGCGCGTTTCGTTTTCCTTGTCCTGGTTGCGGCGCCCGCGCATGCCGCCGATCCGGCGCTGATCGCCGCGGCGAAAAGGGAAGGCGCGCTCACTTGGTACACGACGCAGATCGTGGATCAGTTCGCGCAGCCTGCGGCCGACGCATTTCGGAAGAAGTACGGCATCAAGGTCGCGATCACGCGCACCAATTCGTCCACCGCTGCGACGCGCATCCTGAACGAGAACCGCGCCGGCAAGAACCAATCGGACGTGTTCGACGGCACCATCACCGCCGTGCCGCTGAAGAAGGCCGGCTACGTGCTGAAGTGGCTCCCCGATGCGGCCAAGGATTGGCCCGCGGCGTACAAGGACCCGCAAGGCTATTGGATCGCCACCAACATCTACATCCTCACCCCCGCCTACAATACGCGGCTGGTGAAGCCGGGCACGGAGCCAAAGACCCTCGCCGCGCTGCTCGATCCCAAGTGGAAGGGCAAGATGGCGTGGGGCAATTCGCTCTCGTCCTCCGCCGGCATCGGCTTCGTCGGCACCGTGCTGGCCGAGATGGGGGAGGCGAAGGGCAGGGCGTACCTGGCGCAGCTGGCCCAGCAGAACGTCGCGGGCCTGCCGGTTTCGGCGCGCCAGGTGCTCGATCAAACCATCGCGGGCGAATATTCCATCGCGCTGCAGATCTTCAACCACCACGCCGTGATCAGCGCCAAGGAAGGCGCGCCGGTGAAATGGATTGCCATGGAGCCGGCGACAGGCGTGCTGTCGGTGGTGTCGATCCCCAAAGCCGCGCCCCATCCCAATGCCGCCAAGCTGTTCGTGGATTTCCTGGTGTCGAAGGAAGGCCAGACGCTATTCCAGAAGGCCGATTACCTTCCCGCCGATCCGCACGTGCGCGCAAGCGATCCGGCGTTACGTCCCGAGGACGGCCATTTCCGCTCGCGCTTCTTCTCGCCGGAAGAAACCGCCGCCCAGATGCCGCGGTGGAAGAAAGTGTTCGATGAATTCTTCCGCTGAGCGCATCGAAGCGCTGCTCCATCCGAAGAACATCGTCATCCTTGGCGCGACCGACCGTCCCGGCAACTGGCCAGCCCGCGTGTGGCGCAATCTCAAGCGCCACGAATTTCCGCATCCGGTCTATCCGTTCAACCCCGCGCGCGAGTCCGTGTGGGACACGCGCTGCTATAGAAGCTTCGCGGAATTGCCCGAGCCGCCCGATCATCTGGTGCTGCTGATCCCGGCGGCCGCCGTGCCCGATGCGCTGCGCGATGGCGCCGCGGCGGGGGCGCGGTCTGCGACCGTGATGACGTCGGGCTTCGGCGAGCTTTCCGATGCGCAATCGGCGGCGCTGGACGCACGGCTTCGCGCCGTGATCGCCGAAACGGGCATTGCCGTCACGGGGCCCAATTGCCTCGGCAACATGTATGCACCCTCGCGCCTGATGACGATGCCAGACGACCGCCCGCAGAAGGCCGTCGCCGGTCCGGTGGCGATCATCGGCCAATCGGGCGGCATCCCGATGGCCATCAAGCGCACGCTGGAAGAACGCGGCATCCAGACCGGCGCGATCATCACGTCCGGCAACGAGGCCGGACTGACGACGGCGGATTTTCTCGCCTATTTCGCGCGCGATCCCAATGTGCGCGTGATCGTGTCCTATCTTGAAGCGGTGCGCGACGCGGGGGCCTTCCTTGCCGCGTGCCGCACCGCACGCAAGGCAGGCAAGCCCGTGATCGTGGTGAAGCTGGGGGCATCGGAGGAGGGGCGCGAAGCCGCGCTGGCGCATACGGGCCGGCTCGCGGGCTCAATGGACGCATTCGACGCCGTGGCCGGCGCGGCGGGGTGCATGCGCGCGAGAAATCTCGATCAGCTTGTCGAGTTGGTGGAATATTGCGCGATCACCTTCTCGGGCGGCTTGCGCGGGCTGCTGCTCGATGCAGCCGCAGCGCAGGGGCTTTCGTTCGGGCCGCTGGCGAAAGCGACCCGCGCGCGGCTGAAGAAAATCTTCACCGTGGGCAGCGTCGTCGGCAATCCCATCGACGCGGGCTTTGCGGCGCTGACCAGCCAGGACGCTTATCTCGAATGTGTGCGCGCGCTGATGGACGATCCCGGCGTCGATGTGGTGCTGCTGCAAGAAGAACTGCCGCGCGCACCGGGAACGGAGCGCAAGGAATCGAATTTGCGCGCCGTGAACGCGCTCGTGACCGGGGCGGACAAGCCGGTGTGCTACGTCACCATGATCTCGCACGGCATGACGGACTATTCGCGCGCGCTGCGGGCGGAACTCGGCAACCTCACCTTCCTACAAGAGCCGGACAAGGCCGTGGGCGCGGTGCGCGCGATTGTCGATTATGCCGAAGCGGCTCGGCGGCCTGCACCGAAAAAAGCCGTATCGCCCAAGTCCGCACGCGTCGCTCTTGGAAAGGCTCTCTCGCGCGGCGGGAAGGTGCTGAACGAGCCGGAGTCCAAGGCACTACTGAAGGCGTATGGCATCGCCGCGCCGAAGGAAGCGGTTGCGCACAGTCCGCGCGAAGCCGAAAGCATCGCGCGGCGCGTGGGTTTCCCGGTCGTCGCCAAGGCGGTCAGCGCTGCGTTGGCGCATAAGTCGGACGCGGGCGGCGTGATTCTCAACCTAGGCTCGGCAGCCGAAGTGCGCGCGGCCTACGCCAAGATCGCCAAGAAATTCGGTAAAAAGCTGGAAGGCGTGCTGATTGCCGAACAGGTGAGCGGCGGCTTGGAGTTGGTGGTCGGGCTTCACCGCGATCCGGAAATGGGGCCTGTGATCCTGTTCGGCTCCGGCGGCGTCAATCTGGAATTGCACCGCGACGTCGCGCTGGCCGGCGTGCCGTTGGATCAGGGCGCCGCCGAAGCGTTGATAGGCCGCACGAAAGTGTCAAAACTCATCGACGGCTATCGCGGCTCCCCGAAATTGGATCGCACCGCGCTGGTGAAAACGCTCATCGCTCTGTCGCAGCTTGCCGCCGATGCGGGGCCGCGCATCCAGTCCATCGACATCAACCCGTTCCTGCTGCGCCGCAAAGGCGGCGTGGCATTGGACGCGCTGGTCGTGCTGGCCTAATCACGTGTCGCGCTTATATTCGCCGAAGCCGGGCTTGAACGCCTTCTCGTCCAGGAACTGCTTGGTCGCCTTGTCGCGGCCTTTTTCCGGATCGCGGAAGCGCAGCGCGTCGCTCTTGGCATTGAGATAATCGGCGGCCTGCGCCACATCCATGCTGCGCACCGCGCGCACGCATTCCTTGGTATAGCGGAAGGCGGCCGGACTCTTCTTCAGGATCGTGCGCGCAAACGCCAAAGTCCGCTCGCGAAGCTCCGGCAGCGGGACTGAAAAATTCACCAGCCGCATCGCCGCCGCCTGCTTGCCGGTGAAGCTCTCGCCCGTGGTCGCGTAATAGAGCGCGTCGCGATAGCTCATCACCTGCGTCACGTTCCACGCGACGATGCCGCCGGGCAGGATGCCCCAATTCACCTCCGACAGACCGAACAGCGCCTCGTCCGCCGCAATGGCGAAGTCGCAGGCGCAAAGCTGTGTGAAGGCGCCGCCGAAGCAGAACCCGTTGACCATGGCGATGGTCGGCTTGGCGAATTTGGACAGCTTCTCCCAGCGCCAGGAATTGGATGCCCGCCGCGCCGCCGCGCGCTCGGCCGCTTTGCCTTCGGTGCCCCGGAAATAAAGCTGGATGTCCTGTCCCGCGGAAAAGGCTTCGCCCGCGCCGGTGATGATCACGAGCTTGGTGTCGTCGTCGGTTTCCAGCTCGTCCAGCACCTCGCACATCTCGCGATGTAGCTCCGGGCTCATGGCGTTGCGCTTCTCGGGCCGGTTGAACACCACAAAGGTGATACCGCCGTCCTCGCGCTCTACTCTGATGGTCTTGAATCGCTTGTCGTCCACGCGGCCCCTCCCGTTGCGAGAGGGCGATGTTAAAGGCGGAGTGGATCAAAGCAAGCTGGCGTCCCGGTCAGAAGCGGCCATAGCCTCCGAAGCCGCCAAATCCGCCGCCCCCGCCATAGATGTCGCAAACGGGCTTGGGCGCCTGCGGTTTCAGCGGGTTGGCGGGCAGGGCGTCTTGCGCAAGGCGCGTCGTCGCCGCGGCCGGAATGATGCGCGGTTCGCCGGCGGGCGCCCTCTGGGAAATTTCCAGAATCAGCTTGCGCCGGATCGCCTGGCCGAAATCCTTGAAGTTCTTAGCGACGATCATGAACGAGCCTTTGCCGCCGATGACGCAGCTCGAATAATATTTGTCGAGGCCCGGCGTATAATTGTGCCCGCCGTCGCTGTCGTCCATCACCGGCAGGCCGTTGATCACGATACCCTTCGCGACGGCCTCGTCATGCGCATCGTTCATCGGCGTGCCATCATTGTTCGGACCGTCGCCGGAAATATCGATCACACGCCGGTTGGAGATGATCTCGCGCTCGCTGGTCATCAGCAGCATCTCGCCCATCTCCACCGCGCTGGAAATGGATGTGCGCATCCCGTCCGTGCGCGGGGCCGCGGCGACAGCCTGCGCAAACGCGGTGGCGGATGCCTTGTCCTTGATGATGCGCCAGTCCACGACGACCTGGTTCAGATAGGGGCTGGAGAAATCGATATAGACGACGGCGATGCGCCCCAACGATCCGCCCTGGATCGCCTTCACCACATCCGGACTCATAAAGGCCGCCGCCGTGCCTTCGCGTTGCAGGCGCGCCTCGTCGTCATCGACGCTGCGGGACACATCGGTGGCGATGACGAGCTTGAGATCGACGCTGTCCACCGCGCGCGCAGGCACCGCCGCGCACAACGCGGCGATGGTCGCCGACGCGAGAAGAAGGCTTCTCATGAGCGTGACGATAGCCCTATCGGCGTGCTGTTTCCAGCTTGGGCAGCAGGCCGGCCAGAATCCCGATCAGCGGCAGGAACGCGCAAATCCGGTACACGAATTCGATGCTGCTCGCGTCCGCGATGACGCCCAGGACCGCGGCGCCAAGTCCGCCCATGCCGAAGGCGAAGCCGAAGAAAAGCCCCGAAATCGTGCCGACCTTTCCGGGCACCAGCTCCTGTGCATAGACGAGGATCGCGGGGAATGCGCAGGACAGGATGGCGCCGATGACGGCCGTCAAAATCGATGTCCAGAGCAGATCGACATACGGCAACGCAAGCGCGAAAGGCAGGCAGCCGAGCACCGAAAACCAGATCACAAACTTGCGACCGAAACGGTCTCCGGCAAATCCGCCGGCAAGCGTGCCAGCCGCCGCCATGGCCATGAACACGAAGAGATAGGTCTGCGCGCTCCTTACCGACACGCCGAAATGGTGAATGAGGTAAAAGGTGTAATAGCTCGAAATGCTGGCGATATAGACCTGCTTGGAAAAGATCAGCGCCAGCAGCACCGCGATGGATCGCGCCACATGCGCGCGCGACAGATCGTGGTGCTTGTGCGACACGGCCTTCATGCGGGCAAGCCCATGCTCGCGATACCAGAAGCCGACGCCGGTCAGGACGGCGATCGCAACGAGCGCCATCGCGCCGAACCAGGCGATGGAGCCGCGCCCGAAGCTGGCGACGACAAGGGCCGCCATCAATGGCCCCAGCGCTTGCCCGGCATTGCCGCCGACCTGGAACAGCGATTGCGCAACGCCGTGCCGCCCGCCGGACGCCATGCGCGCCACGCGCGAGGATTCCGGGTGGAACACCGCCGAGCCGAGGCCCAGCAGCGCGGCGCCAAGGATCAGCAGCGGATAATTACCGACGGTGGCCAGCATGATGAGGCCGGAAAGGTTGAACACCATCCCGGCGGGCAGCGAAAACGGCGCGGGACGCTTGTCGCTGTAAAGCCCGACAATGGGCTGAAGGAAAGACGCGGTGATATTGTAGGTCAGCGTGATCAATCCGATCTGCGTGAAGGAAAGATCGAGCAGGTCCTTCAGGTTCGGATAGATGGCCGCCAGAAGCGACGACATCATGTCGTTCAGCAAATGGCAGAAGCTGATCGCGAACAGGATGACGAAGCTGGTGGCGTGTACGGTAGTCGAAGAACGTTGGTCCAAAGCGCAGCCTTTAGGGAATGTCGAATCCGGCTAAGATGAACCCGGCAGGGAAGCGAAACAATGGATCACGACGAACTTAAAGGACGTATCGCCAAGGCATGCCGCGTATTGGGTACGCTGGACCTGACCAACGGGTCGCGTGGCCATATCAGCGCGCGCATTCCGGGCACGGAACGGATTTTAATCCGCGCGCGCGGGCCCGCCGAAGACGGCGTGCGTTACACCTCCGATGAACAGGTGATCGAG
>JADMIO011116519.1_pt1 | contig 10923 bp, 9 predicted proteins | sample 8958161 | NCBI WGS metagenome assembly JADMIO01 (sample SAMN16585339, study PRJNA669376) | soil metagenome | isolation source: Crop rotation soil | place: USA: Cullars Rotation, Alabama | collected 2011 | reverse complement strand
GCGACGTCGGTGGGCTCGGGCATGGCGTCCGCGACGTCGGTGGGCTCGGGCATGGTGTCGGCGACGTCGGTGGGCTCGGGCATGGCGTCGGCGACGTCGGGGTGGGTATCCGGCGTGGCGACCTCGCCGGCGTCGGCCGCGTCGGGCTTCTCCCTCGGCTCGTGAATTCCGAGCAGCTTGTTGCAGCCTCCCAGCACCGTCGTGCCGAAGAGCAGCACGGCGCACGTGACGGGGGAGATCCAGGGACGTCGGCCGGCGAAGGTCATCTGCTCAACGAAAGCCCGAACATGACGCCCGCGTGCGCCGGGTCGAACGCGAGACCGCCGCGGATGGTCGCGGCCTGATCGGCCCGCCCCGACCGCGTCTTCCTGTCGATGACCCAGAGGGTGACCGCCGCGGCGCCGGTCACCGCCGCCGCGACGAACGCAATCGTCGCGGTATCGCCGGCCGACAGTGCGGCCCGGCGATTCGCTTGCCCCGGGGCGTCGCAGAGGTCGCCGTCGCAGCCCGCCTTGGACGCCTCGTTCTTCTGGTTCGCACGCCACGCGTAATAACCGCTGGCCGAAAAGCCAATCAGGCTCGCGGCGCCCACCGCAACGGCCGCCACGGCAAATCCGTGATGGCCGGTCGCGGACCGCTGCGGTCCAGCGGTTGCGGTCGATTGCGGGACCGTCGCCACGGCGCGAGCGGGCTCATCGCGGACCGCCGCCCGCGCATCGGTGACCGGCCGACTGACGCGCTCGTCCTCCAGGACCGGAACCCGGACCACGCGTCGCTCCCGGGCCGCCGTGAGCTCGATCGTTGCCGTCCACGTTCGTTTGCCGTCCGCCTTCGCTTCGATCACGTAGGTGCCGCCATCGAGGGGCACAGGCGTTTCCGTGTCGACGACCAAACCGTTGCGCGAGATCGTGAACCCTTTGCCACGCGACTCGACGGGGGGCAATGAGATCGCGAGCGTCGAAAGCTTGGGCTCGATCGCCGCCGCTCTCTGCCGCGCGACCTTCGCTCGGTCGGAGCGGCCTTCCGCGGCCGCGCGCTTCGCCACCTCTTCATAGCCTGCGAACGCGCTGGCGAGCTTGTCCTCGCCTTCACGGCAGATCGCGAGCGCGAGCAGAACGCCAGTCCCCGGATCCGCCTTGAAGCTGGCCTCGAGGAGCGGGCAAGCGCGCCCATAGTCGCGGTCGTTGAGCAGGCGTTTGCCTTCGCGGAAGAGGGCGTCTGCATCTTGCGGTCCGGCATCGGCGGCGGTGGCCGCGCGTGCCGACGCCAGGCCGCAGGCGCATGCGAGCAGGATGGTCGTCCTCCGGCGCGCGGGATGGCGGCTACTGCGAAGCACCATCGCTCACTTCCGTCCGTCGATCAGGTCGTCCAGCGGCAGCCGGTCGATCGGGACGACCTCGCTTCCGCCCGCCGAGGTCGCCGGCGTGCTCGTGCTCGCGGGCGGCGTCGGCGCGCGGCGGCTGACAGCCCGGGTCCGGGTGCCGTCGCGAGACGCGCTGGTGATTCGCTGGCGCGACGACGCGATCGGCGCGATCGGCGCGATCGGCGCGATAGCGACGTCGTTGGTCGCTGCCTGCGCTGCCGGTGCCACCGGCGCCGCTGCGGGCACTGCTGCCGGCATGTTCCTGGCGGGCGAGTCGGCGCCGGGGGCCGGCATGACGGGTGCGGACCCGCTCCCTCGCTGTGACCGCCACGCCGCGAACGCGCCCCCGCCGAGCAGCACGAACGCGGCCCCGGCCACGAGCGCCCACTTCGGGCCGCGCCGCTGTCGCCGATCCGGGCCTGACGGCTGCGCGCGCTGCTCGAAGGACGGATGGGTGAGTGTGCTTTCCCCGTCCGCCTCCGAGCGTTCGGTCGCCTTGCTGGGCGCGCTCGGCAACGGGAGCGGTCCGAGCGTCCGGATGCGCGCGAGGCATTCGGCGGCGGCTTCGGGCGCCAGCGGCGCCAGAGCCTCGACGAGCGCGTCGACGTGGGGGAACCGTGCGGCTGGCGACTTCTGCAGGGATCGATCGACGATCAGCGCCAGCGCCGGCGTCGCAGCGGCGGCCCGATCGCGCAGCGGGACGTGCGCGTCGCGCAAGATGCGGCTCGAAACGTCCGCGAGCGTGCTTCCCTCGAACGGAAGCTTGCCCGTCACGCACTGGTAAAGGATCACGCCGAGTGACCAGATGTCGGTCCGCGCGTCGGCGTCCTTCGACGCCCGCAGTTGCTCCGGCGAGGCGTAGGCCGGGGATGCCAGCAGGGCCTGGCTCTGCGTCCAATCGCCGCGGTCCGACTCTTCCGTCTTGGCTATGCCGAAGTCCAGGACCTTGACGAAATCTGGTCGATTGCCGAGAGCGACGAGGAAGAGATTGCTCGGCTTCAGGTCCCGGTGCACGGTGCCCACGCGGTGCGCTTCGGCGAGCGCGTCACACGCCTCGATGACGATGCGCGCAGCAAGCTGCGGTCCGATGGGACCACGGCGAAGGCGCGCCGAGAGGGTTTCGCCCTCGAGGTACTCCATCACGATGTACGGCGCGCCCGGACCGTCGCTCGCGACGTCCATGATGCGGACCACGTGGGCGCTCTGGATGCGCGCCGCCGCACGGGCCTCGCGCAGCAGGCGTCGCTCCGCGTTCTGAGCAAGGCGGCGTTCCGGGCGAAGCAGCTTTATCGCGCGGAGCTCGCCGAGTTCGCGGTGTCGTGCGCGCACGACACATCCCATGCCGCCCGAGCCGAGTACCCCCTCGACGAGGTAGCGCCCACCGATCAGCGCGCCCGGGGCCGCCCAGGCGTCGACGATCTCGCGGCCAGCCTCGCCCATGTCACCGTCGGTCGATCGTACGCTTTCGGACGGGACCTCGCGCATGAACGCGCATCGTATTCCCGCCGCGAATCAAAGCTCAAGGCACCTGTTTGTCGCGTTTGTCTTGGCGGCGGAGGACGGTGAGCATGCGGTAGGCCTTCGAACGGGTAAGTCCCATCACGGATGCCGCACGGCTCAAATTCCCGTTCGCGTCTTTCAGAGCCGACTCGAGCGCGGCGATCTCATCCGTTTGATAAACGGATTTTTTTTCTCGTCGCCGCAGCGACGGCTCTTGCCGCGTCGCACCTCCTTCGCAACCTGCGTTCAGCGCCGGGTCCAGCGCCTCGCGATTCAGCGGTTGACCGGGGACCGTCGTGGCGGCGATTCGACGGGCCACGGTTTCGAGCTCGCGCACGTTCAGCGTCCAGGGGTGGATGGAGAGCCGCTCGGCGGCGCCGGCGTCCAGCGTGGGGCGGACGCCCGAATGTTTCTCCATGAACCACGAGAACGTCTCCACGATGGTCTCCCTCGATTTCCGCAGGGGCGGGACCGCAATGACGATGCCTTCGAGCCGTGCCTGGAGATCGGACCGGAACCGTCCCTCCTTCACGCCGGCAGCCAGTGGCACCTGGGTGGCGGCCAGGAACCGCACGTCGATCGCGTGCGGCCGCGACTCGCCGAGCGGCAGGACCTCGCGATTCTCGAGGACGCGCAGCAACATCGCCTGGACATCGGGCGCAAGATCGATCAATTCGTCGAGAAGAAGCGTCCCACCCTGCGCCGCCCGTATGTGCCCGACGTTCGCCGAGTCCGCGCCGGTGAATGCGCCTTTCCTGTATCCGAACAGCTCGGCCGCAGCCATGCTTTTCGAATAGACCGCGGAGTTGACGGCCCGAAACGGACCTCCCCGACGGCTCGCCTGGTGCAACGCGCGCGCGAACGTCTCCTTCCCGGTTCCCGTCTCCCCCTCGAGCACGACCGAGAGATCCTTCTCGGCAACCGAGCGCATCCGTTCGACGAGCGCGCGCAGGCGAAAGCCGCCGTAGATGCCTTCCGCAAGCTCACCACAGGAAAGGTCCGTCGCCTCCGGTGCCGACACGACGACCGCGACGAAGTCGCCCAGGCGAAGCACGTCGCCGGGCTCGAGGACCTGTTCGCGAACCGGCTGCCCGTTGACGCGAATGCCGTTCTTGCTTTCGGCATCCGAGACGATCCACAGCGGGCCGGACCGGGCGATCGTCGCGTGGTGGCGGGACACATGTCCCCCTTCCAGGCGGACGGTGCACTCGGCGCTACGGCCTATCGTCGTACGCGCCGCCGTCAGCCAGGTGGGCGGCGCGGGCGGCTGCGGATACACCCAGCGCAGGGCACGCTGATCCGTTTCTGTCCCGGGACCGGCATCCGCGCTCGCCGTCCAGGTGGTCTCCGTGACCTCATCCATTCTCGTCACCCGGCGGCTGTTCGGGTCGGCAATATAGACCCGTTCTCGCACCCGCGGCCATCACCACGCGTGCTCGAGCGCATCGAGGCGCGTCAGGTCGAGGCGCACGAGACGCGGGACGAGCTGCGCGAAGCCGCCCGGGTAATCCATCTCGTCGAGCAGCAGCTCGGTGGGCGAGACCGCCATGACGTCCAGGAACACCGCGCCCGGACGCCGCGGGATCCGCCATAGCTTGCCGGTCGACAGCTTCACGACCTGCAGCTCGCAGGTATCGAGCGCTTGCTGGCATCCGATCGTCGCGGCGAAGTCACCCCACGTCTTGAGAGAGGCGAGATCGGTGGTGGCGGGCAGCAAGGGGCCGGCGTTGATGGACAGCGGCCCGGCGGGTTCGGGCCAGAGCGCCCAGAAGAGCTGCGCCGTCTCGTAGAGGCCGTCGTGGCGGTGGGTCCCGGTCGTGCCGATCCAGACGACGGTGGTGTCGGAGAGCGCCACGATGTGGTCGTCGGTCTCCTGCGCCACCAGCTGCTGCGCACCGGCCGCGGGCGTGTAGCCCACGATCACCTCCGGGTCCACGCCCAGGTACGCGCTGCTCCAGACCATTCGATCGAGGACGGCGCCACCCTGCGCGGTCGGGACGAAACCCTGGTCGAGGATCCGCGTCGTCGCGCCGGTCGGAGGCATCAGCGCGCGCACCGAGCCGTCGTCAAGCTGGATCGCCCACCCGAGATCGTTGGACATCACCTGCACGTTCAGGGCGGGCAGGTGCTGAACCGGCGACCACGTGACGGCGCCGTCGGTGTGGCTCGCGAGGCCGACCAGGACGCCCGACACCGACGGGAGGAGGAACGGAAAGGCGAACGCCGCGTGCTGGCTGGCCATGATTCCGCAGGACGAGAAGCTCAACGTCTGCTTCACCGCCGCGATCGGCATGCCGTCCGACAGGCGGGTGATGACGGCGAGCCTGTAAGGCGTCGGGTTGCCGGTCTCGATCCTGACGAAGACGTCGCTTCCCACGGTGGCCGCGGCGGATAGGTTCCGCCCGGCGCCCTCGTTGTCCGAGGGGAGGGTGAGCGCCGACGCGACCAGGCAGCCGTCGCTGCACGAAGACCAGATCCGCGGCGGCGGGGCGCCAGGTTTGGTGAGATCGGCGACCGCGATGCCGCAGGGCTCGCCACCGGGGACCGCGGTCCAGACGGCGGGATCGTTGAGCCAGGTGCCGTCGTCGGCGCCGCCAATGCCGCCGGCCTGGCCGCCGGCTCCCGCCATTCCGGTCGCGCCGCCCAGTCCGAGGGCGCCGCCTCGCCCGCCGCTACCGGCCGCGCCCCCGGCGCCCGCTTTCGCGCCGCCCGTACCCGGCGATCCGGGCGCTGAACCGTGGCACGCGCCCGCTCCCAGGAGCAAAGACACAATAACGAGACGCCTGACTGGCCCGACCATACGAAACCGCGGGGCCAATCCTATCGCTTTAGCTGCTCGCGAAAACTTCCGATCACAGGGGAGTGAGCGGAATGAACGACGCGGCCGAACGGAGGTCCTCGCCACGCTTCGAGGTCGTGGCGCAGGCGCGGGTGGTCATCGGTAAGGAAACGTCCGTCTTGCATGTCCGCAACATCTCGGCCGCCGGCGCGTTCCTCGAGGGGCGCGCCCAGGACCATGCGGCGCTGGTTCCCGGCGTGCCGGTCGAGATCGTCATCTCGACGACGGTCCCCTCGACGGACGACGACGAGCTCAGCATCGACGAGGTCGTGAACATCGAATGCCGCGGGCGGGTCGTCCGCAGGGAGCTCCGCACGCCCAGCAGCCCGGGCGGCTACGGGATCAGCATGGAACCGAAGACGGCCGAGGATCGGGAGCGGCTGGAGGATCTGCTCGCCCGACTGATCGATCTTCCGCCCGCAGAGCGGCCGGCCAGCCTCGGCTAGCCCTCGCCACGCGAAGCGCGGGATCGCGGCCACCTGAAAAAGCAATGGTCGCAGCCGTGCCTGCGGCGCGGAGCGACCCCCGTCAGGCGTGCTCCTGGAGCGGCGTGGCCGACGTGGTCGCCGACGTAGCTTCCGCGCAGTGCCGGCAACAGTAGATGGAGCCTCGGCGTTCGACGCCGTGCCCGATCACGCGGCAGTGGCAGTGGCTGCAGCGGGGCGCGAGCGCCTCGATCGCGCACTCGAAGCTGTCGAACACATGCGTCTGTCCGTCCAGCGACACGTGAAAGGCCTTTTCGTAGGTGTTGCCGCAGGTCTCACATTGCGCATGAGCCATGTGGTTCCTCCTCTCGCTCTCGCCTCCAATCTAAGGCGCCGGCTTGGCTAACGGCCGGCGTCCATGAGGGCGCGGTCGATCGCGGCGCGGAGCACGGCCTCGGGCTGAGCTCCCGCGACGGCGACGCGCTCGTCGAACACGAAGAACGGGACGCCGTCGATGCCGGCCTGCGCGGCGCCCAGCGCCTCCTCCCGCGTCTCGTCGAGCTCCCTTGGATCGGCGATCAGGCCCGCGACCTCGTCTGCTGAAAAGCCGTGCGGCGCGGCGACGTCGGCCAGCACGGCCGCGTCGTGAATGTTGCGCGCCTCCTGGAAGTAAGCGCGGTAGAGCGCGCGTACCAGCTCGCGCTGGGTCCCCTTAGCGGCGGCGTGGCGGATGAGCGTGTGTGCGCGCGCGGTCGGATAGCTCCAGCGCTGCTTCGACAGGTCGAGCTCCAGGTCCGACTTGCGCGCCTCGGTCTCCAGACGCGCCCAGAGCTGCTCGGGCGGCACGCCGTACTTCCGGCGCAGCCGCGCCGGGACGTCGTCACCCTCGGGCGGCGTGTTGGGGTTGAGCAGGAAGGGGTGGTGAACGACGCGCGCCGGGCGGCCGAACGCCGCCAGGACGCGCTCCAGCCGCTCGCTGCCGACGAAGCACCAGGGGCAGACCACGTCCGCGAACAGGTCAATCTGCAGCGGCTTGTCGTCCATCGCCTCGGTTCGATGATCGGGAGGGCGCCGGCGTTACGGCCCGCAGACGCCGACGCCGTTCGTGACCGTGCACTTGTTCATCTTCGCGCAGTCGCTGTTGGTGGCGCAGCTCGTCTTGCACGCCAGCGCCACCCCGTCGCACCCGAAGGGCATGCAGGGGGTTATCGTCCCCTGCTTGCACATTCCGCTCAGGCAAGTGGACACCGGGTGCAGGCGGTCGCTCCCGTCGCAACTGGCGGTGCCGCAGACCGTTCCGTCGGTGATGGGCGAGCAGGTCCCCTGCTTACCCGGAACCGCGCAGGAGTTGCAGCTGTTGCACGTCGCCGAGCCGCAGCAGAAGCCCTCTGTGCAATGGCCGCTGATGCACTGCGCGTCCGCGTTGCAGACGGTGCCGTTCGGCTGGAGGTTGGTGCACGAGTATCCCAGGCACATGAACCCGGGCGCGCAATCGGCCACGGTCGTGCAGGTCGTCTTGCACGCCACCACATCGCAAACGTAAGGGGCGCAGTTCACCGGCGTCTGCCGGCAGACGCCCGCGCCGTCGCACGTGCCCGCCGGCGTCGCCATGGAGCCGCTGCAGGACTGGACCCCGCAGCTGGTTCCGGCGGGCACCGACCGGCACGCGCCCGCGCCGTCGCAGGTGCCGTTGAACCCGCAGGGCGGACTGGGCACGCAGCCGCCGTGCGTCTCCATCGCGCCCGCAGGAATCGGATTGCAGCTGCCCGCGCCGCCGGCCACGTTGCAGGCCTTGCAGGTACCGCAGCTCGTCGACGAGCAGCAGACGCCGTCGACGCAGTTGCCGCTGTCGCACTCGGTGCCGGCCGTGCAGACCTGCCCGAGCCGCTTCTTTCCGCAGGAGCCGCTGTTGCAGACCGTACCCGGCGCGCACTCGCTGTCTCCGGAGCAGGCGGCGCGGCAGGAGCTGCCGTTACAGGTATAGGGGAGGCAGGATTGCATCGCCGCCGCCTGACAGCTGCCGGCGCCGTCGCAGCGGCGCGCCAGCGTCGCCGTGGTCGTTCCGATCGGGCAGCTGGGCGGAGCGCATTCGGTGCCCGCCGCGTAGAGCTGGCAGCCGCCGGCGCCGTCGCACACGCCGTTCGTCGCGCAGCTGACGGCGCCGCTGTCGCGGCACTGGCCGGCCGGATCCGGCAACCCGGCAGCGACAGCGGAGCAGGTTCCCGCCTTGCCGGAGATCGCGCACGACATGCAGGTGCCGGCGCAGGCGGTCTTGCAGCAAACTCCCTGGGCGCAGATCGCGCTCTTGCACTCGGTTCCGTCGCCGCAGGTCGCGCCGTCGGGCTTGAGGCCGCACGAGCCGCCGCTGCATACGCCCGGTGGCGCGCAGTCCGCGTCGGCCGTGCAGGACGACTTGCACATGGCGACGCCGCAGCGGAACGGGAAACAGGAGGTCGCCGCGGGGGTCACGCAGGTTCCGGCGCCGTCGCAGCTCGCGGCCGCCGTGAACGTCGTCGTGTTCGCCGGGCAGGTCGCCTGGCTGCACGGTGTCCCTTGCGCGTACTTCTGGCAGGCGCCCGCCCGGCATCGCCCGTTGCTGCCGCAGCTCGCGGAGCCGGCGTCCAGGCAGGTCCCGGTCGGGTCCGCGGTGCCGTCGGGGACATTCGCGCACAGGCCCATCGACGTGGACAGCGCGCAGGACTTGCAGGCGCTCGCGCAGGGCGAGGCGCAGCAGACGCCCTGAGCGCAGTTGCCGGAGGCGCATTCCTTCTTGTCGGCGCAGAAGGCGCCCTCCGGCTTGAGACCGCAGGAGTTGTTCTGGCAGACCTTGCCGGTCACGCAGTTTTCGTCGGCCGTACAGGCGACGAAGCAGCGCGCGCCGTTGCACACGAAGGGTGCGCAGGCGGCCGCGTCGGGTCTGACGCAGGCGCCGGTCGCGCTGCAGGTGCCGGGCGGCGTGTAGACGCCGTTGGCGCAGGTCTCGGGCGCGCAGACCGTTCCCACGTCGTACTTCCGGCAGCCGGCGGCGCCGTCGCAGGTCCCGTCCGTCATGCAGCTCGACGCGCCCTTGTCCATGCAGACGTGCCGGGGATCGGCGGCGTTCGCGGGCGTCGGCTTGCAAACGCCCATCGATGACGGCAGGGCGCAGCTCCGGCAGGCGCCGCCGCACGCCTCGTCGCAGCAGACGCCGTCCACGCAGAAGGTGCTGACGCACTCGGTGCCCGCGCTGCAAGGCTGTCCGTTGGGCTTCGGGCCGCAGCTCCCGTTCTGACAGACGTTCGGGGCGACGCAGTCGGCGTCGCTGGCGCACTTGGCGATGCAGCCGCCCTCGGTGCAGCGGTAGGGCGCGCAGGCGCGGACGCCGGGCGTGCGGCAGCGGCCCAGGCCATCGCAGGTGCCCGCGGTGTTCAGCCGATCGCCGCTGCACGACGGGGCCACGCAGATCGTCTCGGCGGCGTAGACGGCGCAGCCGCCGATCCCGTCGCAGGCGCCCGTCTGTCCGCAGGTGGCGTTGCCCTGGTCGTGGCAGATCCGCCGCGGATCGTCGTTGCCGGCGTCGATCGGCCAGCAGGTGCCCAGGCGCCCGACCTGATTGCAGGTGGCGCACGCGCTGTGGCAGCCGATGTTGCAGCAGACGCCGTCGGTGCAGAACCCCGACGCGCAATCGCTGTCCTTCGAGCAGACCGCGCCGCGCGGCTTGGGCCCGCAGCTTCCGTTCACGCAGGTCACGCCTTCGACGCAGTCAGCGTCGGACTTGCAGGTCACGACGCAGGCGCGCGTCGTCGCGTCGCAGGTGAACGGTGCGCAGATGGTGGCCGGTCCCGACTTGCAGTGCCCGGTCCCGTCGCAGACGTTCGTGTCGACCACCGCGTCGCCGTTGCAGGCGCCCTGCTTGCAGATCGCTCCGGCCACGTGATTGCGGCACGCGCCGCTGCCGTCGCATTTCCCGTCGAGACCGCAGGTGGAGACGTCGGAGGCCGGGCAGTCGGTCATGTCGCGCGGCGCGCTGCCGGCGGGGATGAACGTGCAGGTGCCGGGGGCGCCCTGCGTGTTGCAGGACATGCACTTGTCAGTGCAGGCCGTGCTGCAACAGACGCCGTCGACGCAGAAACCGCTCGCGCATTCGCTGGCGCAGCCGCAGCTGTCGCCGGGCTTCTTCGTCCCCCCGGCGTCCGCGCTGCACTGGATCTTGATGTCGGCGGACCCGTCTTTCGGATTTGAACCGCCGCCGCCCGACGAGCAGCCGGCGATGACGAGCCCGATCGCCAGGGCGGCGACTTCAATCGCCCGGAGGCGCCGCGTGGACGAGCTGAGGGCCGGCACCCCCCGATGGTGGGGCCCCTCCTGTCCAACGCAAGCTCGCGAACATCTGCGGGTCACGCTGCCGATTCCTGGCCTCTATCACGTCGTTCGCGTCCGCAAAAGCAGGCTGTTAACTGCGCTTTGCTTTTTCGACGCTCCGGGACGAAAGGAGGCGTCTACCGGAGGCCGGTCAGGCTTCCGCCTTCATCTCCGCGGTAGCGAGGCGTACAACATGCAACCGCCGGATCCGGCGGTCGCGGACCGCGAGGATTGTGAAGCGGAAACCGGCCGCCGCGATGACGTCGCCCGGGACGGGCAGCTCCGGCAGCTGCGTGATGAGGAAGCCGCCCAGCGTCTCGACCTCGGGCGGCACCACCGGGAAGGCGATGCCGATCTCCCGCGCCGCCACGTCCAGGGTCAGCCGCCCGTCGAGCTCGTAGCTGCCTTTCCAGCACATTGGGATCCTAAGCTTAGAATTCCACGTGGACAAGTTG
>JADMIO011047648.1_pt1 | contig 10923 bp, 10 predicted proteins | sample 8958161 | NCBI WGS metagenome assembly JADMIO01 (sample SAMN16585339, study PRJNA669376) | soil metagenome | isolation source: Crop rotation soil | place: USA: Cullars Rotation, Alabama | collected 2011 | reverse complement strand
CTTACCCGTAAGGCGGGAGCAGATAACATTGCTGTGTTTACTCAGTATACAGCGGTGATGGGAGAGGTGGAAGACGATATTATCAATTGTTTCAAAAATGGTGGTGGTGTTCCTTATTCCAGGTTTCACCGTTTTCATGAAGTGATGGCTGAGGACAGCGGTCAATCTGTTTTGTCTTCTTTGGAAAGTCACATTCTTCCTTTGGTTCCTGGTTTAATTTCAAAACTAAAATCAGGAATCAGCATGCTGGATGTAGGATGTGGTTCAGGAAAAATTATTAATAAGCTGGCCGCGTTGTTTCCTCATTCACATTTTACGGGCATGGATTTATCAAACGAAGCAATTGCCACAGCTGCTTCAGCAGCCTCCAAAAGCGGATTGAAGAATGTTGAATTTATTATCAAAGACCTCTCTGACTTTCATCAAACTGCTCCTGAGGCGAAGTATGATTTCATTACTACATTCGATGCCATTCATGACCAGGGTAAGCCACTCAATGTCCTGAAAGGAATTTATCGTGCATTAAAACCTGATGGAATATATCTTATGCAGGATATTAGTGGAACAGGTCACCTGGAAGAAGATATCAAACATCCAATTGGAACATTTTTGTATTCCATTTCATGCATGCATTGTATGACAGTTTCGTTTGCTCAGGATGGCGAGGGGCTTGGTGCCATGTGGGGCGAAGAAAAGACAAGAGCGTATTTGTCAAATGCTGGTTTCCGTTCCATTCAGACGAACAAACTTTCCCACGACATTCAAAATAACTGGTATGTGATTACCAGGTGATGCGTAAGTTCAGTTCTCAGAGTAAAGTGTAGTGCTAAAGCTCCCCGCCATGCAAACCCCCGAAACGTTTGCGGTCATGTTAAAAACGAGGTCGAATGCAATAATTAACTATTAAAAAATTATCAATATGCCATTAAAGCCAAACTTTATTGAACGTGTGCTCATTAATGTCGGAATTATCCCCACCGTATTGCTTGATAGCGGAGTGAGCCTGTTTCAGGCTTCGGCATTACTGACAGCGGGCGACATCCGCCTGTTTAACCATCTGAAAAGCGGTCCGCTTACCCTGGAAGAAATCAGCCGGAAAACAGATTGTTCCCCGCGGGGTGTAGAAATATTACTGAACTGTATGATTCCCCTGGGCTATATAAACAAAAAAGGGAATCGGTACAACCTCACAAAAGCCACGTTGCGGTCTTTTCCTATTGACCTCTTTCCAGACATGGTTTTGTTTTTCAGGTCGCTCAACGAAAATCTGAACAATGCCACCAAAGCAGTAAAAACCGACCCTCCAGGTGGACTGGTAGGATATGAAATGATGAAGGATGGCGCGGTAGCAACTTCATTTCAGGTAGCCATGCGTTGGCTGGGCTCATCCACGGTTAAAGAAGTGGTATCGCGGATGAAGCTGCCCATGTCACCCAACAGAATGTTGGACATAGGAGGCTCACACGGATTGTACTGTGTAGAGTTTTGCAGAAAATATCCTGAACTGAAAGCAACGGTGCTTGACTGGGCTGTTGGTTTGGAAAATGCAAAAATTACATTGACCCGGGAAAAAGATGTTGCAAGTAGAATTGACCTGTTTGAAGCCGACTTTGAAAAAGAAAACCTGCCTGCAGAAAAATTTGATTTTATGTTTCTTGGAAATATCATACACGGCCTTACGGTACAGGGCAACAAAGCGTTATTAAAAAAAATAGCTGATGCCACGGCAAGCAATGGAGCCATTGCCATTCTTGACCAATACGCCAATGTAAAAGGCTCTCTTTTTGTAAAGGGGGTTGCTTCAATGATAGGTTGGAACCTCTTTGCCTTTGCAGGCGGACGAGCTTATGATTTTGAAGTAGTGAAGGAATGGCTGGAAGATGCAGGATTTCAATCAATAACCCTGACACATTTAAGACAGGCACCGGGATTTTCCTTTATCAAAGCCCAAAAAAGATAAGCACGAACTTCGTATTCGCCACCTTCGCCAGGCCGCGAAACGTTACCAGTAATTTTATGAAGACAGTAATCAGGCTTATTTCACTTTCAATTCTTACATTTTTGGCGTTGGCAATGTATGCTCAGGATCAGGCTGCAGTGACACAAAATTCCAATCAACCCGGAAAGAAGACAGCACCTTTTCGTGTTGTGGGTTTTTACAAAGGCAACCGTACCGACATTGAGAAATTTGAAATTGACAAACTCACTCACTTAATATTCTGTTTTACTTATTTACAGGGAAATAAAATCTACATAAAAAATGCAGAAGACGAAGAAACGCTAAAGCATTTCGTTGCATTAAAAACAAAATATCCAACATTGAAAGTGCTTGTTTCATTTGGAGGATGGGGCGGTTGCGAAACTTGTTCAGATGTTTTTGCTACTGAGCGTGGAAGAAAGGAATTTGCAGCATCTGTCAAAGAATTACTCAACAAATACAATGCAGACGGAATAGATTTAGATTGGGAAAGCCCTGTTATCGGTGGTTACAAAAATCACAAAGCATCTAAAGACGACAAAGCAAATTTTACAGCACTCTTGAAAGAGTTAAGAAAAACACTTTCAGAAAAAAGTGAAATTTGTTTTGATGCAAACTCATTCAAAGAGTTTTTAGAATTGTCAATTGACTGGAAAGAGGTAATGCCGTTGGTGGACTTTGTAAATCTTATGACTTACGGTTTACCGGCCAATGAGAGAGGACACACAGGGCATCACAGTGCATTATACTCTTCGGCTTACCAAACTGAAAGCGTTAACAAAGCAGTTCTTGCTTTAGACAGCATTAACGTTCCATTGAACAAAATAATTATTGGTTCAGCCTTTTATGCCTTCGTTGTTGAAAATGTTGACAGCTTAAATAACGGGTTGGGTAACACAGGAAACTTTAAAGCAAATGTGAATTACAGCAAGTTGATTGAAAATTTCACCGAAAAGGAAGGCTACGGGTATCATTGGGATAGCATTGCACAGGCGCCATTTCTTTACAATAAGCAACTAAGGACATTTGTAACCTATGATGACAAAAAATCAGTTGCGTTAAAAACCAGGTATGCGATTGACAAAAAATTAGGCGGCATAATGTTCTGGAAGCTAAATGACGACACGCACACAGATGGCTTGCTTGAGGCAATTGACAAACAAATTAAAACAAACAAATAATAGAAGTGGAATGTTTGACGACAAGGGCTAAACAAATATTACGTTCGTTGCAAGTTGACGAACCATCAATAGAACTAATTGTAAAATGACTACACTAAATCTGACAGAAAAAACTACCGGTAACAAGAGGGTTGGGGATACCGTGGGTTCCGGACTTCAAAGGTACATCTGTGCAAGGTGGAATTCAGTTCACCTAATGAGGTTTAGTGCTAATAAACCCGCCATCTCAGGCCCCCGAAACGTTATGTGCAATTATGACAACCGGTGAAATAATATTGTCAGTCATTAGTTTAATCCTGCTTTTCATAATTGTTAAGTGGTCTTTAAAGGTATATATTAAGGAAATATTGGAAGACAAATTGGTATTAAGAAGAAGGGTAAGCTTGTATGGGAAATTTGATTTACCTGGCAAAGACATTAAATGTATTTCATATGCTACTCTTCAGGGGAAATCGTTAGGACATGAGATTAAAACATTCAGGAAAACTTATGAAATTCAATTCCCTGAAAAGATTGAAAAAGTAAAAGCAATTGAACTATTAAGGTTTGCCCGGCAGAATGACATACCTTATGCTGAGATGGAAACATTTCATGGAGGCGGATTAACCATATTAAATCAATCAAAATCACGACCTGTACAGGCTCAGGAATTTTAAGAGGACATAATATAAGGTTTGCAGTACGGGGACTGATATGGTTGTATGATCTTTTGTAGGTTTAATTTACATTTGTGGCAGGCGGAGAGAGACTGCACCTAAAGACCCGGCTTTACAAGCCTTAAAACGTTATGGTAAACGACAATGGACAGACAATCTGTAATAAATCAATTAAAATGGTCTATTCAGACGCTCTCATTGGAGGCTGAGGGTCAACTTGCTTCGTTTCCGGATTTCGTAGTCGTGACAGATGAGCTTTTATTGGAATATGGTCACTGGTACAGGGTAGCAACAGGCAACTATCCCGACATTTTTTCTGACGCGCAGTTAAAAATATTGAAGAAGATAAGTTCTTTTTTCGAAGAATTACCCCGGGAGGACTTGAATCTATCAATTGAAGATGAATTGAGAACATGTCAGTTTTGGAAGGATTTAAGAATACTTGCTAGCGAAGCTTTGCTGAAATTCAATTGGACTTCAGAAATCCCTCCATACGATAGATCTGCATACGTGCGTGGATAGATCAGTTACCGCTAACATGTGCTTGGTGCCAGGCTGGCTGACGTGCATAATTGATCTTTCAAACTTTTTATTAAATTTGGTGCAAGGCAAAACATTTGTGCCATCCATGTCGCCCAATGATAAGCCCGAAAACGTTACCGGTCATTCTAAAACAACTATACAAATCAAAATGTCAGGCAACCCTGACATAAAAAGGAAAAGTATGAAAAAGGTAATTGCAGCATTCAATATGACGCTTGACGGCGTATGCGACCATACGGCAGGAATTGCCGATGAAGGACTGCATCAGCATTATTCGGAACTGATAGATCATGGAGGCGTTATTTTATATGGACGGACAACCTATCAGCTCATGCAATTCTGGCAAACACTCCTGCAAAATCCTTCAGGTGAAAAATCAATGGACGACTTTGCAGTTTCAATTGATAAAATTCAAAAACTTGTTTTTTCCAACACGTTAAAAGAAACGGGCTGGAACAGTGCAGAACTTGCAAAAAAGCCTCTTGACGAAACGGTTCTGGAACTCAAACAGCAGACAGGGAAGGACATTCTTGTCGGAAGCCGGAGTCTGATCATTCAACTTTTAAACAGCCACCTTATTGACGAATTTCAAATTTGTATTCATCCCGTCATCGAAGGGAAAGGGCTGCTGCTGTTTGACCAGATTAAAGGCAGGATTATGTTGAAGCTCATGAAGACAAAATCACTAAACTCCGGGGCAACAGTGTTTTATTATGAGCCGATACGAGCGTAAGCAACGAACCGCTGACACGGGAAATAAAATGCGGGGGCCATATCAGGCAGCATCATTCCGACCATTCAAATGAAGAAACTTAAAAATCCCCGTTTATGGATTTTCGTTCAGGTTGTGCCTTGCTTTTCTCATTCCTTTTACGCATTTTGGTGCTTCTTTTATTCCGGTAGCCGGTAACATAAAAACTTAAATGACATGAGAAAAGTAATTCTGGGACTTGCCGTCAGCCTTGACGGTTTTATTGAAGGTAAAAACGGTGAATACGACTGGTGTTTTACGGATCAGGACTATGGGATGTCGGAATTCATGAGTAAAATTGACGCTGTATTTGTAGGCCGAAAGACCTATGAAATGTCGCTTGGTATGGAAGCAGACACAAGCGGAATGCCCCAGATGGAGGAATATGTTTTTTCCAATACGCTTGACAAAGTAAAGGAGGGAGCAATTCTTGTTAGGGGCGACCTGAAAACGGAAGTGGAAAAGATAAAAAAGAAAAACGGTAAGGACATCTGGCTGTTTGGCGGAGCAGGACTGACAAGCGCTTTAATGAATTTAAAGCTTGTTGACGAAGTACATCTTGCCGTACACCCGGTTTTGCTTGGAGGCGGCAAGCCACTTTTTAAAGACCTGTCCAGCCGGATAAACCTGAAGCTGATTGACACAAAAACCTATTCAACAGGACTTGCTTCAATGAAATATACGTTGACCCATTAACAAAGAAATGTAAAGTAAGGAAGGCCAACCTTTAATCGTTTAACTGCAACTTTTGGTAACCGTGTAAAACCAGAAAGATTAACGAAATGGCCGATTGAAAAACAGACGGTAATAAGCCATTATAAGACATAAGAGCCTGGACATACTAAAATATATTTTAATACTGCTGATGATTTTGACGGGCATTTCAATGTACAGGACCTGGTATTTTAAAACAAAATACCTAAGACTATTTGGACACAACTTAATTTATAGCTTGTTTGTGGCTGGCTTTTTTGTTTTGTTTCCAATTCTAAAAAAACAGGACATAGCTCTTACAGACAAATTGCGACTAAAAATAAACAGTCAATTATTTATATTCTATGGATTATTGGTAATGCTTTTGATATGTTTGGTCTTCTATATAAAAAAGAAGAACGGCTTATAGCAAGCCCTCAAACATTAAAGATCATCTTAAAACCAATGCGAAAAATTCCAAAAGCCTAAGCGCGTACGGAATGCGTATTTAAAATCATTTTACAAATGAATACTTTTAACAGCACATTGCTCCTTCGTTTGGCGGTTTCTGTCATATTATTAATGCACAGCATTCCGGGAATGTTTAACAATGGAATCAATGATTTTGGAAATTTATATTTGAACCAGGTTGGATTTGCACCCTTTGGCGTAGCACTGGCGTGGACAATCAAATTGTCACACGTGGTATGTGCAGGTTGCCTGTTGTTTGAAAAATATACCAGGTGGGCCGTCATGGTCACCATCGTCATCCTGGTTGCCGGTATTGTGATGGTTCATTTCAAAGAGGGCTGGTACGTGGTGGGCGGCGGCAGGAATGGTGTGGAATTTAATTTCCTGCTGATCGTTGCATTGTTTACCATCCTCTTCCCCAACGGACTAAAAAAACCGATTGCTGACAAAGGGATTGCAAAAAGGAGACAGGGTATATGAACTTCTGCAGTTTTAATTTACATTTGTGATGGAAAGGAATTATAAATTGACAGCCTAAAATTAACGGTATGAAATGAATAAAAATAAGGTGGGTTTAATAATCGTAATTTTTACTTTTTTGTTACTGTCATGCAGGACTAATGAAAACCCCAATTGCGCCAAATTAAAAAATGGAAAATATTATTACTACACCAAAAAAACGAGAGAGAAGACGTTCGTTGAGCGAACTGATAGCTTACAAACTGAAGCCGGTGAATCCGGGAAAAACATTTTAAAAAACAAAATTGTTTGGAAGGGGAATTGCCAATTTGATATGTACTTAAATGCTTTTAGTGATTCTACGCTTAATGAAACAGATTCGATAATTGCAGCAACACCGGCTCACATGGAAATAATTTACATTGGTGATACTTTTTATATCTGTACAGCGAAAATGAATATCTTTAATAAGAATTTGGATTTTACCGATACCCTTTACTTCAGGAACCAGGTGAGCCGGTAAAAATTTGCATAACACAAGGCTTATAAAAAATGGCGCCGGTGGCTTCAACCGCTGAACTAATCGGTTATTTGAGTTTCAATGGTTTTTAATTACATTTGGTTCCTGACGGAGACTCCCCGGTAAACCCCTCCGCAAATCCCCAAACCATGCATCATACAAACGCCCGTTAAAGGAATGATCCAGGTTGCTATAGTTGAAGACGACAAGGAGATCCTGCAGTCGCTGGTAAACCTGCTAAAGGATGACCATGAGATCAGTGTGGTGAAAACATTTCCTGATGCGGAGACCTTTACTGCTGCTTTTCATGATTTGGCGGTGGACGTGGTATTAATGGACATCGGCCTGCCGGGAAAAAACGGCATTCAAACCATTGCCGAATTAAAACAGAAGCGTCCGGGTATCCAGTATATTATCTGCACCATTTATGATGATGATGAAAAGGTTTTCCAGTCGTTGTGCGTGGGCGCAACCGGTTACCTGGTTAAGAATACCACTTCCGACAAGCTGAGTGATGCAGTCAGAACCGCTTACAACGGCGGCTCGCCCATGTCGGCAGGAATAGCAAGGAAAGTGGTGCAATCGTTTCAGAAACGTCAGGTGCAGGCCAATGAAGCCGAAGTGCTGACGCCCAGGCAATGGGAAATCCTGAACCTGCTCGACCAGGGTTACCGTTACAAGGAGATCGCTGGTAAGCTCGACCTGTCGTTTGATACCATCCGGACGTATTGCAGGAACATTTACGACCTGCTCCAGGTGCATTCACGCACCGATGCACTCAACAAAGTGTTTCCAAAGAAGTGAACTGTTTTTATCATGATATCCACAATTGTGGATTAATCTTTAAACTTAAATTATTCTTCTTTGCATTAAATTCCCTGTTTATGAATTGGAGAAAGAAATCAACCTGCTGCTGTCTTTTTGCATCTCTAGCTTTAAACCTTGTCAGCGCTGACAGTTCATCTGCCCAGGTAACTGCAATCGACAGCGTTAAAAATATTATTGCAACTGCCAAATCCGATACCAGCCTGGCCAACAGCTATATTTATCTTTCCAACCTGGAAGGAAAAAAACGAATGCTGGACGAATCAATCGCTGATGCCGATATGGCCATTGCACTTTCGGATAAGCTGAAATTTGAAAATGGCAGCATCAACGGTCGTATAGCCAGAGCCAATTCCCTGATTTTTGCTTCCAGGATTGCAGAAGCCACTTCAACAATCCGGGAAGCAATAAATCTGGCTAAAAGCAATGGCGACTTTACCGGGCTGGGAAACAGTTATGTTATTCTTACAAAGATCTACGCCAATACCGGCAACCTCGACAGCATGGAAATTGCCGGGTCGCTGGCCATGGAAGCTGCAAAAATATCGAAGGATAATTTTGTCAGGACCATGGCCCTGAATTTCATCGGTTCTGCCAAAGCTTCCAAAGGCGATTATGCGGCAGCCATTAAAGTGCTGCTCGAATGTTTAAAGCTTTGCGAAGAGATACGTGATACGGTCACCGCCGGCAGCTGCCTTGGCAATATTGCCAATGTGCATTCATCCATGAAGAATAACAGGGAAGCGCTGAAGTACTTTTTTATGAGCCTGGAACGAAAGAAGCTTAACAGGCGATACAGGGAAGTGGCCATCTCGTATTCAAATATCGGCACCACCTACAAGCACATGGATAAGCTGGATTCGGCAAAGTACTATTATCTTGAAGCGTATGCCATTGCCGACAGCCTGAATGAAAACTTTTTACTGGGAACGATTACCAATAACCTCGCTGATATATTTGAAGCGGAAAACAACCTTGATTCATCGCTTTTTTACAACAGGATCAGCTTTGAAAAAAACACCTTGCTGAAAAACAAGACAAGCATCATTTTAAATTTATACCAGACGGGATCGCTTTACATGAAAATGGCAAATGCAAAAGGAGATGTTTCCTTTTACCGGAAAGCCATTGATAAATTTAATGAGGGACTGGCTGTTGCACAGGAAATTGAAGACAAGGAAAACATGGTCAAGGGATACAGGCTTCTTTCCATGGCCAATGAAAACCTGAAGCAATTTGAGCAAAGCCTGAAGTACCTCATTATTTCCTATGATCTGAACGACTCCATCAAAAACAATAAGTTTACGGAGGAAATTGCGGAGATGCAGACTAAATATGAAACGGAGAAAAAGGAAAATGAGATAACAAAGCTGAATGCCGAAAAAGAGCTCAGTACGGTGAGGCTTGCAAGACGGCAGACATTGAATTATTCGCTTGCCGCCATGGTGCTTTTAATACTCCTTTCAGCCGTGGCCATTTACCGCAATGTGCAGAAAAAACGTCATGCTGAAAAGCAGGTTGCCGTTCTGGAAAAGCAAAATGCCATTGAAACCATGCGCAGCAAAATTGCAAGCGATGTGCACGATGACATGGGAGCAGGATTGACCAAGATGGGGTTGTACTCCGAACAGCTGCTGAAAAGCAAAACGGTTACGGAAAGCGAAAAACAGCTGTTGGAAAGGATTTCGTTACAGTCGAAAGAAGCCATTGACGGCATGCGCGAAATCATCTGGGCTTCCAACCCGGCCAACGACAACCTCAGGAGCATGCTCAGCTTTATGCGCCAGTACATTGATCGTTTTTTTGACGGTACGGATATACGTCCAGTCATTAATTTTCCGCACGAAACCGGTGAAGTAGTGCTGCATCCCGAAGTGCGCAGGAACCTTTTCCTCATCCTGAAAGAGTCGCTTAACAATGCGGTGAAATATTCAGGTTCGGATAAAGTAGATGTCGATTTCAACAATGAAAACGAGAATTTTAACCTGAATATCCGGGATTATGGAAAAGGCATGGACGACAGGCCCAAAAATGATTTCAGCAACGGCCTTCGTAACATGGAAATGCGTGCGCAGCAGATCCAGTCGGCTTTTCGTTTAATTGCAGAACCCGGCAAGGGGGTACACATTGTGGTAGCGGGAAAGCTCTACTGATACTTTCTTTTTTACTGGCAATTTTAATTTTCAATTTATTTTATGAATCGACTTTTTGATCAGGCAAAAAGTGACAAAGCAAAAATGGGAACGTAAATCTGATCGGGAATAAAAAAATTATTCGGACCCACTGAATCGAATTGTAAAATGAAGGGCGGAAGATTATCCAATGCCTTCGCTCACCCGTGACCCCTCCGGGCCTCGAAGGGAGACTATACCAATTTCATATTGTTTAACGATCCACAAATGTGGATTGTACAGGTTTTCATCACTTCCCAATTTTGGTGCTTGAAAAATCCGACTACTAAAATCAAAAACAATATGAAAAAGCAAACCACCCTTATCGCCATCATGCTTGCATTTGCATGTATAAAATTAAATGCACAGAATACGTTTCCCGCATCGGGGAGCGTGGGAATAGGAACAGCCACGCCCAATGCATCAGCGCTGCTGGATGTGAAGAGCACCACAAAGGGTATGCTCGTGCCGCGAATGACCAAAGCGCAACGCGACCTGATTCCATCACCGGCCACAGGATTGCTGATTTACCAGACAGACAATACGCCTAACTTTTATTTCTTCAATGGTACGACGTGGAAAGCCATTTCATCCAGCAGCTTTGCAAATAAATCGCTGAGCAACCTGAATGGAACCACGCAGGTAAATGTAAGCCTGAGCCCTAAATTTACCGAC
>JADMIO010854544.1_pt1 | contig 10923 bp, 10 predicted proteins | sample 8958161 | NCBI WGS metagenome assembly JADMIO01 (sample SAMN16585339, study PRJNA669376) | soil metagenome | isolation source: Crop rotation soil | place: USA: Cullars Rotation, Alabama | collected 2011 | reverse complement strand
CGAAGCCGGTCCCGCCGCGGACCACAGCAGTCTAGGGGCGTCGTTCTTAATGCTCGTTAAAGCCGGGCGGGAGGCATGAAGATAAGAACCTGATGTTCGATTATCAGGTATAATAATAATCAGTATAGTTTCATATTCATGAATGGTATAAGAAATATTGATGTAGAGTCTTTATCCATCTCTCAACAAAGCCATCCGATCGTCGAGTCTGCGCTTATGTGCGTGCAATCTTTGCATGCTCCCGGTTCGTCATCTGCGCATTCTCCGTCGCCCCCGATCGATCGCGCGGCGGCTCTCCGCTTTCGTGAAGTAACGGCGAATCTAATTGTGACCGTCGTGCGAACCGTCGCGGTCGTCGCACGGCCGTTATCGCTTGCGTAGGAACGCTGTCCAACGGCAAAATAAACCGTGGTCCGCACCCCACCTTTGCACGTGATCGTCGCAGACGATCACGCGTTGATTCGTGAGTTGCTCGAACGACAGCTCAAGGAACTCGACGCCGACGTCCGCGTATTCCATGCCGGCACCTTGCAGCAGGTGCTGGAGCTCACGCGCACGACCGAGCGGCTCGATCTCATCCTGCTCGACCTGCGCATGCCCGGCATGAACGGATTCGCCGGGCTGCAGGCCGTGCGGCAGAAGAGGCCGCAGGTGCCGGTCGCGATCCTTTCGGGGCAGATCGATCCGCAGACGATCCGCGAGGCCCTGCAGGCCGGCGCCGCCGGCTATCTGCCGAAGACGATGCGCGCCGCCGGCATGTTGAACGCCCTGCGGCTGATCCTCGACGGCGAGCGCTACGTGCCGGAGTCGGCGTTGAGTCCGAGCGCGGCGTCGGGCGCCGGCGAAACGACCGCCGCCGCCGAGTTCTCGCGGCGCGAGCGCGACGTCATCAAGCAGCTCATGCTCGGCCACACCAACAAGGAGATCGCCCGCGACCTGCAGATCGAGGAGGTCACGGTCGCCCTCCATCTGCGCTCGATCTATCGCAAGCTCGCCGTCCGCAACCGCACGCAGGCAGTGCGGCTGCTGATGGAACGCGGCTGGGAGTCGTAGCGCCGCGAGCGCCATAGCATGCTGCTATCGATTCGGAAGCCAGCCGGCATTTCCGCTCGCCGCGCCGTTTCCTCATTCTTGTCCCCGCTGCTCGCGCGCTTCCGCGGGAGCGGCTGCCAAGAGGAGGAGCATATGTTCACGCGTTTCCTGAAGATTTGTTCGGCCGCTCTGCTGGCGACGGGCCTGGTGTTGTCGGCGACGCCGACGCAGGCGGGCGGCGTCGGCCAGGCCGCCGCCGCCGATGGCCTCGTGCGGGTCAAGAGCGCCTATCCGCTGGACGAGACGATCGCGCGGCTCCGGAAGGACATCGCCGACAAGAAGCTGATGTTCTTCGGATTGATCGATCAATCCAAACTCGCCGCCGACGCCGGCATCGCGCTGCGTCCATCGTCGCTGCTGCTCTTCGGCAACCCCGCCCTGGGCTCGCAGTTCATCACGTCCAATCCGGCCGCCGGCATCGATTGGCCGGTGCGGCTGCTGGTCTTCGAGGACGCGCAGGGCGACGTCTGGGCCGTCTACACCGATTTCGCCTACATCGCCGAGCGCCACGGCATCACCGATCGCAGCGCGCAATTCAAGATGGCCTCGGAGGTGATCGCGTCGATCACCTCCAGCGTAATGGCGAAATAGCCGCTCGCCTTCGCCCGCATCGACGAGGTCTGATCAACCACGGAGACACGGAGACACGGAGACACGGAGACACAGAGAAGCGAGGAGAACGCAGATGAACGCGGATCAGAAGAGATGAACGCAGATGGACTACTTGCACGCCGTGGTCGCACCGAAAGTACCATCCCCTTCCTTCTCTGTGCCTCTGTGTCTCTGTGGTGAATCTTTTCGCCAGCGTGACGGGTCCGATGGTTCCAGCTATCGTGACGATGTTCCAGACGGCAGTCTCGACGCCAGCAAAGCGGCAAGCGCGAAGGCGGCCGCCGCAGCCACGGCGCACAGCAGCAGTACGCGCTCCAGCAGATCGTAGCCGCCGCCCCATTGCCAGATAATCGCCGCCGCGAACGGCGACACGGCCTGGGCGCCGTAGATGGGCGTCATGATCGATCCCTGCAGGGCGCCGTAGCCTTCGCGGCCCAGGAACTCCGGCGCGGCGGTGGCCTGGACGATCGTCTTGATTCCCATGCCCGCCCCGAACGCGACGGCGAAGGCGTACACGGACAGCGAGCCGGGCGCCGCCATGCCGAGGATGACCAGGGCCGTCACCTGCAGCGCCGTCGCGGCGATGCCGGCGACCGTCGCGGTGAGCCGGCGCTCCAGCGCGAGCAGCACGATCCGGCCCGCCACCTGACACGGCCCGATGCAGGCATAGACGGCGACGGCCTCGCCGGTCGTGAAGCCGTGCTCCCCCAGCAGCGGGACGAGGTTGAACAGCAGGGCGGTATGGAAGAGCGCGAAACTGACGAAGCTTCCCACCAGCAGCCAATAGACCGGCTGCCGCATGGCGCGCCCGACGACGCCGGCCCGGCGGCTCGCCGTCGATGCGGCCACGGCGGCCTTGGCTGTCTCGCGGCCGCGCAGGAGGAGCCAGGGAATCGCGGCACAGACCGGAAGCTCGATCAGCGCCAGGACCAGCAGGGTGTGGCGCCAGCCGAAGATCTCCACCAACCCGTGCGTGACCGGAATGAAGACCGTGCTGGCGAGCCCGCCGAGCAGCGTGATCGTCGTGATGGCGCGGCGGTAGTCGGCGGCGAAGGCGCGCGCCACGACCGCGAACACCGGATCATAGAGAATCGTGGCGCAGACCGCGCCGATGCACACCCAGACGGCATAGAGCTGCCAGAGCTGCGTGATCTCCGACCACAGCATCAGCAGCACAGCGCCGACGAGGGCACCGAGCGTCATGAGGGCGCGTCCGCCGTGATGGTCGATCCAGCGCCCGGCGGCGAAGGAGGCAAGCCCCGTCACGGCCAGGCCAAGCGACAGCGCGCCGTTCATCTCGGCCTTCGACCAGCCGAGCTCGGCGCCCATGGGCGTCATCAGAATGGCGAAGGCGTAGTAGAACGTGCCCCAGGCGACGAGCTGGGCCAGCGCAAGCGCCAGCACGAGCGGCCACGGGAAGCGCCCGGAGTTCGCCGCGTTGTCGCGCGCGGGCGTCACTCTGCCGGCGCGACGTCCACGGTTGATCTTGCTCCTGCGCCCGTGCGCTTCGCTTTGGCCTTCGGCGTTCCACAACACGCGGCGGGCGCGGCGGCGGAACCCACAGTCGCGCAAGCGGCGGCTTCGTCCGAAAAGCCCGGGCCGTTGCACACGCCGGTTTCCGGGAGCACGAGCCGCGTCGCCAGCGCCGCCTCGCGGTCGCCGGCAAGCGCCGCCACGACCGAGCGGACCTGCTCATAGCCGGTCATCATCAGGAAGGTCGGGGCGCGCCCGTAGCTCTTCATGCCCACGATGTAGAAATTCCGCTCCGGATGTTCGAGCTCTCTGACCCCGTGCGGCGGCACGGTGCCGCAGCTATGTTCGTTGGGATCGATCAGCGGGCCCAGGACGCGCGGACATTCCAGCCATGGATGCAGATCGAGCCGGATCTCGCTCACGGCGGAATAGTCCGGCCGAAATCCCGTCGCCACGATCACCTCGTCGACCGCGATCGTCCGCACGCCGTCCGCGGTCTCGCCGCTGACGGAGACGCCGCCTTGCGCAAGCGCGAATGCCGCCACGCGGAACGGGGCGACAATCGTTGCGTCGTCCCGATCGACCGCGGCCTTGGCGCGCGCGCCGAGAGCGCCGCGACTCGCCAGCTGATCGTCGGTCAGGCCGCCGAAGGTTTTCTCCGTCGGCGGCGAGCGCATCGCCCACAGCACGGTGGTCTGCGGCGCCTCGGATCGGAGCCGCGCGAGGCCGAGGATGGCATCCATGGCCGAGTGGCCGGCGCCGATGACCAGCACCTTGCGTCCCGCATAGCGCGTACGTTCCCTGCCGAAGACATCGGGAATGCCATAGCGGATGCGCGCGGCGGCCGCTTTCTCGCCGATGGCGGGAACGCCGCTGGCGCCGGCCGGATTGGGGCTGCGCCAGGTGCCGGACGCATCGATGACCGCGCGGGCCAGCAGCGTTTCCGGCTGCCCGTTCTCGCCGACCATCGCGATCTCGAACGGGCGCTCGTCGCGTCCCTGCGAGGGAACCCGATCCATGGCGTGGCGCGTCACCGCGACGACCCGGGAGCGAAAGCGCAGATGCGGTGCGATCCGCGGAAGCGCCGCCAACGGCGCCAGATAGCGCTCGACCAGTTCGCGGCCCTTGGGATCGCGATCGAGCTCGTCGATGCGCCAGCCCGTCGGCTCGAGCAGGGCGCGCGCGGCGTCGTCGATGTTGAAGCGCCAGGGCGAGAAGATCGTCACATGTCCCCATTCGGCAACGGCGGCGCCGGGTCCGGCACCGGCCTCGATCACGACGAAGGGCAGGTTGCGCGTCGCCAGGTGCGCCGCCGCCGCGAGCCCGATCGGGCCGGCGCCGATGACGGCGATCGGCAGTGACTCCCGCATGTTCATGGTCTTCGTCCTCCGCTCACGAACTCGTTTCCGCGACCTTCTGCTCATCCCCGGCGCACGCATCGGCGTCACAGCCCTCGTCGGCAAAACCGCGGCAGCAGTTCTCCTGCAGATAGGCCATCAGCCCGTCCATGAGCGCGAAGTTGGCCGCATAGATTAGCGAGCGCCCGGCGCGCCGCTGCGTGATCAGCTCGGCCGTCTGCAGATGCATGAGGTGGAACGACAGCGACGACGCCGGCAGCCCAAGCTTGCGGGCGATGAAGCCGGCGGCGAGGCCGTCCTGGCCCGCCTGGACCAGCAGGCGATGCACCTTCAGCCGGGTGTCGTGGGCGAGGGCGTCGAGCGCGCGAACGGCGCGGGCATGGGGGATGCGAGGTGGAACCATCATACGATAAATCCGGAATTATCGAAACGAGGGACCGCACCGTAACAGAGCGGGGCGCACCGGGTCAACGACATTTCCGGAATCATCGAAATGCTTCGAGCGTCGATTCTGAATTGCGACTAATTCTCAGTTGCGTTAGTGTGGACAGAACTCGGCGCCAATGACGCTCGGAAAAACCGACAGGGGATAAGGAATATGACGAGACTACGAACGCTTACCTGCGGCGGCCGCCTCGCCGCCACGGCCGCCATGCTGTTGACGTCCGCGCTGTCCGCCGCGCAGGCGGAGGTCCGCTTCCTCGATCACCGCGGCAAGGTGATCGTGCTGGAGTCGCCACCGCAGAAAATCGTCTCGATGTTCGCGTCGGGGCCGCTGGTCTACTACGCCGTCGACGGCAAGAGCGATCACATCGCCGGCGTCAACATCAAGGGCGTCAAGATGTACCGGGACAGCATCTACGCCGAGCTCATCCCCGAATTCCTGAAGCTCAACACCAACGTCGCCGGCGAGGGCTTCGCGCCCAACGTGGAGGCGATCCTCGAGATCAAGCCGGATGTCGTGTTCCAGTGGATCTTCGATCCCAGGATCATCGAGCCGATGGAACGAGTCGGGCTCAAGGTCATCGGCTGGGACTGCTGCACCAACCAGCATCGCCGCGACTATCTGTCGTTGAGCGGCTACAGCTCGGGTCGCATCGACCGCGCCCAGGAGATCCTGAAGGCGCAGGAGGCCTCGGACCAGGCGCTGCGCAAGATCTTCGCCGACACCAAGCCCGCGGACGCCGTGGGCATCCTGGTCGTCGACGAGATCAAGGAGAGCTACCGGGTGGTATCCAACAGCTCGCAGGACTACAGCCTGAGCGGCGCGCGCAATCTGGCCGCCGACGACAGCGGCGAATGGTGGCGGACCGTCGATGCCGAGCAGCTTCTGGTCTGGAATCCGTCGGTCATCGTCATTCCCGCCTATGCGACCGAGCTGACGCCCGCCGATTTCTACGGCAATGCCGTGCTGGCCAACCTCGACGCCGTCAAGAACAAGCGGGTCTACAAGTTCCCGCAGTTCAACCGCTCCCCCGACGCGGCCGAGATCTATCTCTCCGACGATTGGCTGGCACGCGTCGCCAACCCCGCGCGCTTCCCGAACCCCGGAGAATTCCGCGCGACCCTGAAGCAAAGCTACCAGCTGATCTACCAGAAAGATCTGACCGACGATCAGATCCGCTCCATCCTTGAACTCGACGAGAACCAGGATTCGGCCGGTTATGCCGGCATCTTCGGCTGAATCGTCGGCGGCGCTGCCGGCCATGGGGACCATGGCGTCCGTGCCGGCCGGCCTGCGCGCGCGGACCTGGGTTGTCATCGCATCGCTGTCGCTGCTGCTGGTGTTCGCTGTGATCTATTCGATCACGTTGGGGCGCTTCGGCATCGGCATGGGCAGCGTCTGGCTGATCCTCTGGGACAATATCGTCCCGGATCGGGCGCCCGCCTGGACACCCGTGCAGGCGGATGTCGTCGAAACCATCCGCCTGCCCAGGATCCTCGCGGCGCTTCTTGTCGGCGCGGGCCTCGCCATCTCCGGGGCCGCCCTGCAGGGTCTGTTTCGCAACCCGCTGGTCGATCCCGGCATCATCGGGGTGACCTCCGGCGCCGCCTTCGGCGGCACGCTGGCGATCCTCTTGGTCGGCGGTGGGTATTTCGTCCTGGGCGCTGCCTTCGCCTTCGGCATCGGCAGTCTTCTGGTGGTGAAGTTTCTCGCCAACGTCAAAAGCCGCACCTCGACGCTGACGCTGGTGCTCGCCGGCGTGATCGTCTCGACCTTCGCCGAAGCGGCCATTTCCATCGTGAAGCTGCTGGCCGACCCGCATCAGAAGCTGCCGGCCATCACCTATTGGCTGATGGGCAGCATCGCCGCCACCAGCTACCGCGATCTCGCCCTGATGGCGGTGGCAATCCTGCCGCCCTCGATCCTGATCTTCCTGCTGCGCTATCAGATCAACATCCTCTCGCTCGGCGAGGACAAGGCGCGCGCGCTCGGTTCCCCCATCGCGCTCGTGCAATGGGCGGTGTTCGGTGCCGTCGCCTTCATCTCCGCCGGCGTGGTCGCGACCTCCGGCATCGTCGGCTGGGTCGGCCTGGTCATCCCGCACATGGCCCGCGGCCTGGTCGGCCCCGATCATGGCCGGTTGCTGCCGGTCTCGGCGCTCATCGGCGCCATCTACCTGCTGCTGGTCGACGACATCGCCCGCACCGCGACGGTGGCAGAGCTGCCCCTCGGCATCATCACCGCGCTGATCGGCGTGCCCGTCTTCGCGCTGATCTTGCGCCGCATCCACTCCCGAAGCGGGTGGGCCAATGATTGAGGTCAGGAATCTCAGCGTCACCCTGGCGGACAAGCCGATCCTGGAGAACTACAGCCTGTCGGTTCAGCAGGGCGACGTGCTGGCGATCCTCGGCGCCAACGGCGTCGGCAAGACGACCTTGCTCAACTGCATCGTCGGCCTGCGCCGGCCGAGTTCCGGCACGACGCGGAGCCGCGGCCGCATCGGCTTCGTGCCGCAGCTGTTCCAATCCACCTTCGCCTTCTCCGTGCTCGACATCGTGCTCATGGGCCGCGCGCGGCACATCGGCCTGTTCGGCGCTCCCCGCGCCCGGGACTACGAGATCGCCCTGAAATACCTGAACCTGATGAAGGTCGGCCACTTGCGCGATCGCCGCTTCAACGAGCTGAGCGGCGGCCAGCGCCAGCTGGTCATGATCGCCCAGGCGTTGGCGTCGGAATGCGAAATCATGATCCTCGACGAGCCCTGTTCGGCGCTCGACTACAAGAACCAGTCGATCGTCATCGAGACGCTGCGCCGGCTCAACAGCGAGATGGGCCTCACCATCGTCTTCAGCACGCACGCGCCCCAGCACGGCCTCGAGGTCGCGACCCACGTGCTGCTGATGAACGATCGCAGCCGCTACCAGTACGGTGCGGTCGAAGACATCCTCACGGCCGAGAATCTCTCTGACCTATACGAGGTCGCGATCGCCAAGGCGGCCTTCTCCGACGGTGGGAAGTTCACCTTCGCGCCCGCTTTCGCGCGCTGAACCCCGGAGCACAGCGTAAGCCATGAAGAAGATCGCCTACCTGACTTGGGGCGCCGCCAGCCAGCTCACCAGCTTCCAGGACTTCTCGCAGCATCTCGACGACATGCTCTACCTGCGGGAGCTGGAGACCCACGATCTCAGCCGCTATGCCGCGGTGGTCGTGCCGGACAGCATGGACGGCGCCGGCATCCGGCGCTACGCGGCGCAGCTCAACGCCTATGTGCGCGGCGGCGGCTTCCTCGTCGTGTTCGCCTGCAAGGGCGTGCATGAATGGATCGACGTCGTGAAGCTCGGGTGGCGGCCGGTCGACACCAAGGATTGGCTGTGGTGGACCCGGCCCGAGCCCTATCTCGAAATTCATCAGCCGGAGCCGCGCCATCCGCTCTGCGACGTCATTCCGCTGGCGGACATGAGCTGGCATTGGTTCGGCGCCTTCGAGCCGCATCCGGCTGGCCACAGCGCGCTCAATCTCGACGACGACAGCGGCAGCCTGCTGCTCGACTTCCGCGACCTCGAGGGCGGCGGGCGGCTGCTGGTCTCGACCCTCGATCCGCATGTCCACAACGGCGAGCGCTTCATGCCGGCGACGACGCGCTTCCTGCAGGCCTTCTATCCCTGGCTCAACCGCGAGGTCGGCATCCTGCGCGAGCGGTCCGGCTTCACCGTCACCTACGTTCAGTGCTACGAAAATTCCGGCGAGTGGGCGCCCGAAGGACTGGCCGAGACCTTCGACGGCACGCCGGGCCGGCTGGCGCTGCGCCCGCTCTACCAGCTCGGCGCCGATGACCTGGCCAACACCGACATCCTCTATCTTCCGCACATCCACGATCAGTTCCATCTGCGCGGCATGCAGCCCCAGCTGCTCGACTATCTGGCGCGCGGCGGCCACATGATCCTCTGCTCGGAGCCGGCGATCCGCTGGCTGCCGTTCCTCGGTTCCTTCCAGGCGGTGCCGCCGCGCCCCTTCACCAACATCAAGGTGCGCGTGCGCGACGATCCCCTCGGCTTCTTCCGCAACATGGATGTCGACTTCGACGGCTGGTGCGGCATCTTCGGCCAATATGCGCGGGGCTGGTCGAAGATGCCGGACGGCGCGGTCTGGCTGACCGAGATCGGCAGCGAGAACGACCCCAGGCCCGCCGACTGGCTATGGCAATACCCGACCGACGCCGGCAAGGGCGGCCTGGTCTTCATGCACAACGGCGACAACATGGTCCGCTATCCCGACCATGGCGCGCACAAGCAATGCCTGGTCCGCGACATCTGCGTGGCCCTGGCGACCCGCAGCGGCGCGATGATGAATCGCTTCTAGCGCGCGATCATCTCGGGTTGGGTCATGCCCGGCATGACAACGCTCTCGGACTTTCGCGGGCGTCGGGGTATTGTGGGGCAGAGGCGCATTGATGAAAGAGATCGCCTGCTCATTCTGCGGGAAGACGATATCGGGCGAAAAAGCCAGGGGCCGCGTCATAGCCGGCGCCAACGTCTTTATCTGTCGCGACTGCGCCGAGATATGCATCGGCGTGTTCGCCAGTTACGATCCTGAATGGCGCGATCTGCAGATTGCCCGGCTCGCGAACGGGGGATGCTCCGCACAGACCGAGACGATCTATGTCTGGTTGCCGGAAGAGGGCGTGGACGTTTTCCGTCCGGTCACGGCTCAGCCCGTGCATGACGATCTCTATCGGCTCATCGACGCACCGCCGGAGGGCGAAGTCTGGGAGTTCCAGCAGGGCGACACCGTCCGCTGTCGCCGCCGGCAGTTGTCGAGCGAGGAGGGAAAGATCATCGACTATCTGGTCGCCGTTGAAAAAGCGGCGTGACTCGCCGCCAAAGCGAAGTTTGACAAGTTCCCTCTTTGTTCCTATAGTGACATCCTGCAGGTTCGCCACGTCGGCCTCGTTTCCGCCGCCGCGGCGGCTCGCTCGATTTTTGACATCGTGGATAGGAACATCAGCATCGCCGCCGGGCGGCAAGGGGCGCTCGCCCGCCCCTCGCTTCCCACGCGTTATTGCCGAGGTCGCGCCCGAACGTCCCGCGGGCACGCGCAGTGCGCCCCTACATCGCTGCCGATTGCTCCGCTGGGCATGGGGTCCACCCGCCTTCGCGAAACCCGCTTCGACGGGCGAAGGGAAGGTCGCTCGGATCTGCGGCAGCGGCAGGAGCGGAAAGGGCCTTTCCGTGAGCTCAAAATCCCGCTGTCACCCCGGCGAAAGCCGGGCTCCATATTCCAGGGGCCGGAGTGTATGGACCCCGGCTTTCGCCTGGGTGACACGGGAAAGAGCAAAACTGCCGGAGATCCGTTTCACTTCTTGTCCGCCGACACGTCAGAGGAAACTCCGTGGCGAACACTTCTCCGCTGGGTATGGGGTCCATCGATCATTTTCGAGATCGACTGGCGCCTGCCGCCCGATGTTCGCCCGCCGATGCGTAGGGGTGTTTTCAATTGTGCGGCCTTGACCCTGCGTCGGCCGACAAGGGACCACTGCCCCGCTGGGTGTGCTTCTCCGCTGGACATGGGGTAGATCGCCCAGTCTTGAACGGGGACGGCGGATCGAGCGTAAGTCGGTTCCCGCCCGCTTACTTCGGGTAACAGCCAGCCATCCGCGCCCGCTGGATCACCAGCGCCAGCACCGCGTCGATGAACGGCGTGTCGACGCCTACCAGGTCGCCCATCTCGGCCACCGCCGTGAGCAGGGCGTCGATCTCCATGGGGCGGCCTAGCTCCAGGTCCTGCAGCATCGAGGTGCGGTGCTCGCCGATGTCGGCGGCCCAGCCGATGCGGGTCTCGATGTCGACGCCGAACTTGACGCCCAGGGCAGTGCCGATCGCCTCGGCCTCCACCATCATCCGGCGCACCACGGCGCGGGTGCCGGGATCGTTGGCGATGCCCGCA
>JADMIO010001486.1_pt1 | contig 10923 bp, 7 predicted proteins | sample 8958161 | NCBI WGS metagenome assembly JADMIO01 (sample SAMN16585339, study PRJNA669376) | soil metagenome | isolation source: Crop rotation soil | place: USA: Cullars Rotation, Alabama | collected 2011 | reverse complement strand
TGGATCGGACCGCCCGCCGAGGCGATCGAAGAGATGGGCTCGAAGACGAGGGCCCGCGAGATCATGGAGGCCGCCGGGGTGCCGATCGTGCCCGGCTCGACCGAGGTCGCCAAGGACCTCGACGAGGCTCGCGTGCAGGCCGACGAAGCCGGCTACCCGGTCGCCTGCAAGGCGGCGGGCGGCGGCGGCGGCAAGGGCTTCCGGGTGGCGATGACGCCGGATGACCTCCAAGAGGCTTTTGAGGGCTCGGCCCGGGAAGGCGAGAAGTTCTTCTCCGACGACCGCGTCTACGTCGAGCGCTACCTCGAGGACCCGCGCCACGTCGAGGTCCAGGTGCTGGCCGACTCGCACGGCAACGTGATCCACCTCGGCGAGCGCGACTGCTCGATCCAGCGCCGCCACCAGAAGGTGATCGAGGAGGCCCCGGGGCCGCACGTCGACGAGGAGATGCGCGCGCGGATCGGCAAGATCGCGATCGACGCCGCCGCCGCCGTCGGCTACCGCGGCGCCGGCACGATCGAGGGCATGCAGGTCGGCGACGAGTACTTCTTCCTCGAGATGAACACCCGGGTCCAGGTCGAGCACTGCGTGACCGAGATGATCAGCGGCGTCGACATCGTCCGCGAGCAGATCCTCGTCGCCGCCGGCGAGCCGCTCTCGATCTCCCAGGAGGACGTCGACCTGCGGGGCTGGTCGATCGAGTGCCGGATCAACGCCGAGGCCGCGCACAAGAAATTCGCCCCGGCGCCAGGCCCGATCGGCGACTCATACCGCGAGCCCTCGGGCCCCGGCGTACGGGTCGACTCGGGGGTCGAGGGCGGCTCCGAAGTGACCCCGATGTACGACCCGATGGTGGCCAAGCTGATCGTCTGGGACGTCGACCGCGAGAAGGCGACCCAGCGGATGCTGCGGGCGCTCGCCGAATACGACGCCGGCGGCCTCACCACCTTGATCCCCTTCCACGAAGCGATCCTCGCCACTGAGCAGTGGACGCGGGGGGAGACCTGTCGCGACCTGATGGAGGACCGCGACTGGCTGAAGTCGACCGCCCCGGCGGACAGCTCGCCGCCCGACCCGCGACTACAAGGTCGAGGTCTCCGGCAAGCTCTTCGACGTCAAGGTGATCGGCGAGGCCGGAGCGGCCGGCGGTGGCGGCGCCGTCGCCGCTGCCGGCGGCAAGAAACCCCCGAAGCGCGAGCGCAAAGCCGGCGGCGGCGCCAGCGCCTCCAGCGAGAAGCTGCCCTCGCCGCTGCAGGGAACCGTCTTCAAAGTCGTCGTCGCCGAGGGGGCCGAGGTGGCCGAGGGCGACCTGATCTGCATCATCGAGGCGATGAAGATGGAGAACGAGATCACCGCCCACCGGGCCGGCAAAGTGACCTCGCTCGCCGTCAAAGAGGGCGACGCCGTCGGCAGCGGCGACGTCCTCGCCACCATCGAGTAGAGAGCTCCGGTTTAGGGACGCGGGTGGGTGGGGCCGTTGCGCCTAGAACCGGCGGAGCCGGTTCAATGGAGTGGCGCCTGCGGCGCCAAGAATTACTAACTAACTGCGAGGCTTACGGCCCCACCCACCCCCGTCCTGCCTACCGGTGCGGCTGACGGGTCGCGAGCACGTGGCCGCTGACCAACTTCGCGTCGAGAGATTCCTGCCCTGAGGCCTTTTCAGCTTCCAAGCGTCAGCTCGGGAGACGGGGGCAGGACGGGGGTCGCTGTGTCCTGGATGGCAGACCCTGCGGAAGCGCAGGCGGGGGTGGGGTCTCCCGTGTGGGCGCCTCCTGTACCTGTCCAGTGTCTCTTCGGCGCCGCAGGCGCCGTCCAATCTGTCCCGGCTTTGCCGGGACCAGGCAACCACACGGGAGACCCCACCCCCGCTAGGACTGCCTATTTTTTCTGCTGGTTCTTTTTCGCTTCTTTTTCCCGCTTTTCCTGTTCCCGTTCCCGTTCGCGCTGTTCCTTTTCCTTCTGGCGTTTCACCTTCAGCTGCTGCTGGCGGGTCAGGGGCAGCTTCGCGGACGGTTCCTGGCAGGTGCGGCCGACGCAGGTCTCGAGTCGTTCCAGCTCGAGATGGAGGAAGTTGCGGATCGGGAAGAAGTTGCGATCGCGGGCCTTGTTGTTGAGCTCGAAGGGGTCCTTGGTGATGTCGTAGAGCTCTTTCTCGCCGTCCGGCCATTCGATGTACTTGTAGGGGCCGAGGCGGATTCCCTCGTAGTCCTTGGGCGGGGCGATGATCGAGGCGGTGGCCTTGGGTGCATTGACGCTGGGGCCGCCGCCGGCTTCGCCGTTGGCCAGGGGGTTCGGCGTGACCGCGGGGCCGCCGCCGTTCTCTTCGACGTCGGCGGTTTCGACGAAGGACTCGAAGAGGATCGGTCGCCGGGTGCGCAGGTCGGTGTCGCTCATGAACGGGACCAGCGAGCGGCCGTCGATGCTTTTGTCGGCTTCGGCGCCGGCCAGTTCGAGGATCGTCGGGGCGATGTCGATGTTGGCGGCGAGCTCGCCGGTTTCCGATTCCGGTTTGATCCCCGGCCCGCGGATCAGCAGCGGTAGGTGGGTGGCCGGCTCGTAGGCGAGGAACTTGCCGCCGGTCAGCCGGTGCTCGCCATAGAAGAAACCGTTGTCGGAGGTGAAGATGATGTAGGTGTTGCGCAGCCGGTGCATCGCCCCGAGCGTGTCGACCACCTGTTTGACGCCGTCGTCGATCGCCCGCAGCGACTCCAGCGCCTTCTGGTAGTAGACGCGGTAGGTGTGAGTCTCTTCCGGCGAGAGGTAGGAGGCTTCGCGGATGAAGCGGGGCTTGTCGTTGACGTTGCCCTCGTTGAAGCCCTGCGACTGGCTGTGCGGGTAGGGAGCGCCGGAGAACGAGTTGTAGTGGCGCGGCGCCGGCTCCGGCCCGGCGGGGCGACGGAAGTCGCCGTGCGGTGCGGTGTAGTCGAGCTGCAGGTAGAAGGGCTGTTCGGGCGAGGTGCCGAGCATCTCTTCGGTCGCGATGCGGCTGAAGACGTCGGTCTCGTAGAGGCAGGGCAGCCCGTTGAGCGGCGCGTAGGGGCAGCCGAAGTCATCGCGCTGGCCGTATTCCCGGGTCTCCCAGCTGCCGGGATCGCCGATCGGCCCTTCGAGCAGGCCGTTGTTGTTCAGCGTGTAGCCATAGAACAGGTGCTCGGTATCGGCCTTCAGGACCGAGTGCCAGGCGTCCCAGCCGGGGGGCACGACTTTGCCGTCGTCGAACGGCTGGTCGCCGTAGCCGTTGAGGAACTTGCCGATGTGGATCGTCCGGTAGCCGGCGCCCTGCAGCCAGGTGGCGAGGTTGTGGCCCCAGGTCTGGTGGGTGGCGAAACCGGTGAAGCCGCCGTTGGGCGGCACGTTCCCGCGGACGTTGTGATTGTGGGCGTAGCGGCCGGTCAGCAGGCTGACCCGCGAGGGACAGCAGAGCGGGTAGGAGACGTAGTAGCGGTTGAAGGTGATCCCTTTGCCGGCGATCAGTTCCAGCGTGTTCGGCATCGCCGCGGTCGGGGCGCCGCCGGGCAGGGTGAAGTTCCCGTAGAGCTGGTCGAGCGTCTGGTCGTCGGTCTGGATGACGACGAAGCTGGGCCGCTGTTCGGCCGCCTCGGCGTTCTGGCCCCAGCAGAGGAGCAGGCCCAGAGCCAGGAAGAGCGCGCCGGCGAGCAGCTTCGCGCGCGCGCCCGCTAGGGCACGCATCTGGATTCTTGGCTGAGCGAACGTATTCATCAGGGAGCGCCTCTGGGGGTCGAAACCGGCGCCTGTCGCCGGAGTTGCGCCCCGAACGCTAGAAAACGCTTAGGACGCGCCGAGCTTTTTGGCTGCTTCGCGGAAGTTCTTGACCGTGGCGCTGGGGGCTTTGCGGCCTTCCAGTTTCTCGCCATGGCGGTTGACCCAGATCACCGGCACGTTCATTTTCAGCACCGGTGCGATGTCGGTCGCGTAGTTGGAGCCGATGTGCAGCCAGCCTTTCTTGCCGCCGATCCGCCGTGCGCACTCTTTGAAGTGGACGGGGTCCGGCTTGTAGCTGCGCACTTGCTGAGCGGTGACGACCAGGTCCAGTTCGGTGCGCAGGTGGCGGCGCGAGATCCCCAGCAGTTTGTCGTCGGTGTTGGTGATGATTCCGACCTCGTACTTCTTGCCGAGCCGGTCCATCGCCGCGTTGGCCTCGCGGAAGGGCAGCCAGTAGGCGACGCTGTTGGGCAGGAACTGGGCCCGCGAGGGCTCCACCTCCCAGCCGAGCTCGCCGGCGACTTTGACGATCGTGCGGCGCAGCACCTCGGCGTAGAGCTCGTAGGAGCCGGCCATGATTTCCGCCTCGACCTCCATGAAGCGGGCGAGGAAGGGGCCTTCTTCGAAGCTGAAGCCGTCTTTGGCCGCCTCTTTCTTGCAGGCCTCGACGATCCCCTTCTCCCAATCGATCAGGGTGCCATAGCAATCGGTGGTCACCCAATTGATGTTTTTGAGACTGGGAAGGGGCATCGGCGCCGCGGCATTATGGCAGTCCCCCGCTCGGGGGGTCACCCCCTTGGCTTGGCGACCCGCGGCGGCGATCTCGGATAGGGTCCCCCGCCGCGCATCTCGCGCACCTCTTTATGGACCTCCTCGAGTATCAGGGCAAGCAGCTGTTCGCCAAGCACGGCATCGCCGTGCCCAGCGGCGAGGTCGCGGCGACCGTCGAGGACGCCGTCGCCGCCGCCGAGCGGATCGGCTACCCCTGCGCGATCAAGGCCCAGGTGCTGATCGGCGGCCGCGGCAAGGCCGGCGGCATCAAGATAGCCCAGAACGCCGACGAGGCGCGTGAGTACGCCGGGGCGATCATCGGCATGGACATCGTCGGCCCCCACGGCGAGGGTCCGTTCCGGGTCGACCAGGTCTGGATCGAGGGCGGCTCCGACATCGCCGCCGAGTACTACGCCTCGGTGATCCTCGACCGCGGCGAGAAGAAACTGCTGGCGATGGTCTCCGCCAAGGGCGGCATGGACATCGAGGCGGTCGCCGCCGAGGACCCCGATGCCCTGGTCAAGCGCCACATCGACCCGACCAAGGAGTTCGACGCCGCCGCGGCGCGCGCGATCGTCGCCGACGCCGGCCTCGCCGAGGACGCCCTCGACCAGGCTGCCGAGGTACTTGTGAAGCTGGCCGAGGTCGCCGCCGAGGAGGACGCCAACCTGATCGAGGTCAACCCGCTGATCGTCACCGCCGACCGCGACGTCGTCGCCCTCGACGCCAAGGTCACGATCGACGGCAACGCGCTCTTCCGTCACCAGGACCTGGCCGAGATCGCCGACACGGTCGACGACCCGCAGGAGCAGATGGCGAAGGAAAAAGGCCTCACCTACGTCAAGCTCGACGGCAACGTCGGCATCCTCGCCAACGGCGCCGGCCTCTGCATGTCGACGCTTGATGTCGTTGCCCAGGCAGGCGGCGCCCCGGCCAACTTCCTCGACGCCGGCGGCGGCTCCAAGGCCGAGGCGATCGTCAACGCGCTGGAAGTGATCAAGTCCGACGAGAAGGTCAAGGCGATCCTCTTCAACATCTTCGGCGGCATCACCCGCTGCGACGAGATCGCCAAGGGGATCGTCACCGCCTCGAGCCAGCTCGACCTCGGCCTGCCGCTGGTCGTCCGCCTCGACGGCACCAACTCGGAGGAGGGCCTGCAGATCCTCGCCGAGGCCAACCTGGCCAACCTGCACCAGGAGAAGACGATGCTGGACGCCGCCCGTCGCGTCGTCGAGCTGGCGGGTGGTGCCGCGTGAGCATCATCGTCGGCAGCGAGACCAAGCTCGCCGTCTCCGGCCTGACCGGCCGCGAGGGCTCCTTCCACGGGCTGCGCAACCGCGCCTACGGCACCGACCTGGTCGCCGGCGTCACCCCTGGCAAGGGCGGTCAGGACGTCGAGGGCGTGCCGATCTTCGACACGATCAAGGAGTCGGTCGAGGAGGCCGGCGCCAACACCTCGATGATCTTCGTACCGGCGCGCTTCGCCGCCGCCGCGATCGACGAGGCGATCGACTCCGGCGTCGAGACCGTGATCGCGATCACCGAGGGGATCCCCGTCCTCGACATGCTGAAGACGTACTGGAAGGCAAAGGAGGCCGGCGTCCGTTTGATCGGCCCCAACTGCCCCGGCGCGCTCTCGCCCGGCAAGGCCAACGTCGGCATCATCCCGGCCCAGTTCTTCGACCCGGGCCCGATCGGGGTCGTCTCCAAGTCGGGCACCCTGACCTACCAGATCGGCAACGAGCTGAAGCAGGCCGGGACCGGCAACTCCTCGATCGTCGGCATCGGCGGCGACCCGATCGTCGGCTCCGACTTCATCGACATCCTCAAGCTCTACGAGGCCGACCCCGAGACCGAGCTGATCGTGATGGTCGGCGAGATCGGCGGCGACGCCGAGGAGCGGGCCGCCGACTTCATCGCCGCCGAGGTCTCCAAGCCCGTGGTCGCCTACATCGCCGGCTTCACCGCCCCTCCGGGCAAGCAGATGGGCCATGCCGGCGCGATCATCTCCGGCTCCTCCGGCACCGCCCAGGCGAAGAAGGACGCGCTGGAAGCGAAGGGCGTCCGCGTCGGCCAGAGCCCCAGCGAGGCGGCCGCGATCGCCGTCGAGACGCTCCGCGCCTCTTAGTCCCTAGCTCGACCAGCCCGGATAGACGCCCCGCACCTGCCACTGCCAGGGCGGCTGCTCTGCGGCGGGGAACTCGTAGTGGTTGCGAGCCGCCAGGGTCTCGAGTGGGACCAGGGCCGGGTCGTCCCCCAGCAAGATCTCCACGCCCGCGGCCGCTTCGACGTCGCTCTGACTGGCCCGGCGGCGGACAGCTTCCCAGCCGAGCGAGGGGCGGTAGAGCCAGTAGACGATCTCCACCCAGCCGAGCGAGCGGCGCTCGTCGCGCAGCTCGGTGAAGGCAGTGGGGCGGCGCCGGGAGGCGGTCAGGTGGGGTCCGGCATAGACCGCGCAGCTCTCGCGGCGGCAGCGCCGGAAGTCGACCGGGACGAGTGGGAGGCCGGAGGGACCGTTGCGCGGAGCCGGAACTGGCGCGAGGGCTCTGGCCAGCCGCGCCAGCGGCCAGCCGTAAGCGGGGACGAGGGGGTGGTGGTGGCAAGAATCGGGCAGCCTTGGGCCGCAGGTGAGGCGGCTGCCCAGCTCTCGCGCCAACTGGCGCCCAGCCTCGATCTCGCCGCCACCCGAAACGGCCGCGATTGCGGCCAGGAGTAGCAGCGCGACCAGGGCTGCCAGCCCAGCCTGCTCGACGCTCGCCGAGCCGCGCTCAGAACCGCCTTCGCCGCACATATGACGACGCTAGGCCCGGTCAGCGCAAGATTGGCGCGTGCGCCGTAAAGAGTCTGTGCCGACCCACTCAGGGGCGACTGGGACAGCTGAACGTGATCCGGGAGCTTCCCAGTGACCCTGGACGGCGCTCTTGCTCGCGGGCCATTCGATTCAGTTCCCGGGCCAGTCGCTGGGCCGTCCGGCACTCGGCGGATACCGGGCGCGAGTCGTGCCCGCCTGTCTCGAGCGGCCCCCAGACGAACGACGCCGCCAGGGTCAGGGCGACCAGCGTGCGGACGAGGAAGCGAAGCGCCATCAGCCGCAGCCTACGACGCCGGTCTGCTTACATTGGGCCCATGGAGGGCAGCCCTTTCAACATGTTCGGCGATCCCGACGAGTTCCGTGCCCGTATGGAGGAGCTTTCGGAACAGATGCAGTCTTCGCAGCGGGTTGCCTGGGCCGACAACGCGATCAAGCTCGCGGTCGAGATGACCGTCGCCTCGATCGGGCGCCTCGATCTCACCGGCAACGCCGACGAACAGGCGATGCAGGTCCGCGACGCCATTCGCGTCCTCTTTCCCGAGGCGGTCACCCTCGTGCGCGAGGCGCGCGAAGGCCTCTCCTGAGCTAGCTCGGCTCCCCCCGGCGTGTTTTCCGGGGTCTGCGTACGCGGGAATTCGCAGAAGCTACGACGTCCACCGACCTCCTTTCGCACTTTGTGGGTAGCGGCGAGGCCGTTCCCGCGGCGATGCTGTCTGGGCCCGCCGGTTGCGGGCTAGGGAAAGACAAAGACCGGGACCAGGGACCCGAGTCCTCCAAGCACTTCGGAGGACCGGGAGAGAGGCCGGTCAGAGCAAGGAGAGACAGCGAGTGAGACGTCACGCGAAGGCATCGTCCGCGGGATCGAGAGCTTCCGGCAGCGGTCGGAACGACTCGGCTGGTGCTGCCGCGGCGCCTGGATCCTCGAGCCGTTCGGAAGGGAGTGGTGCGCCCTCCTCGCGCCGGGTCCCGCTCGTCCTGGTCGCTAGCCTCATCCTGATCGCCGGGCTCGCCCTCGGCGTCAACGTCGCCGCTGCCGCCCCCAGCCTCACCGTCGACCCGAGCCCGACCGCCGCCTACACCACGGCGCAGGTCTCCGGAACGGTCGATCCCGGGGCCGAGGAAATCTATTACTACTTCCAGTACTCCCTGGACCCCGGCACCGCAGGCTGGACCAACGGGCCCCTGGCCTTCAGCAGGACCCTCGGCGCCGGCTCGGGATCGAGTGCGGTCTCCGAACAGCTGACCGGGCTCAAACCGGCGACCGAGTACCAGGTCCGGCTCGCCTCCTACTCGTTCTCGGGCGAAGAATCGGCTTCCGCTGCGCCCTATGTCAGCTTCACGACGGACGCCGTCGACGCCCCGACCGTCGCCCTGGACCCGGTTACGACCTTTAGCGACAGCACGGCTCACTTCTCGGGCACGGTTGCCCCGAACCCGCCGGCCGGTCCGCTCACCGCCGCCGACGAAGAGGCCTACGAAGTCAAATGGCACTTCGAGTGCGAACCGAAATGCCCCGGCCTCCTGGGCGGCAGCATCGACGCCGACGCGGCCGAGCAAACGGTCTCCGCCGACGCCGCCGGCCTCGAACCCAATACCGCCTATGCGCTCAAGCTGATCGCCAAGAACGTCGGCGATCCGGTCGCCGGCAGCGGAACCTTCACCACCAGTGCGATCCCCGCCACGGTCGAGAACGGCCCCGGCGCCCCCGATGGCAAAGGCGGCTACGTTCTGCAGGGCGTCGTCAACCCGCACAACTCGGCGCTCAGCAGCTGCGCTTTCGAATTCGGCACGACCGCCAGCTACGGCGAGACCATCCCGTGCGCCTCGAACCCCGGGGCCGTCAACAGGCCGGTTGAAGTCACCGCCCGCGTGGCCGCGATCACCCTCGGCGCCACCTACCACTTCCGGATCACCGTGAACACCGGAGCCGGCCCCACCAGCAGCACCGACAGTGCCTTCGTGCCGACCTCCGCCCCGGGCGCCGCCGCCTGTTCCAACGAACAGCTGCGGCTGGAAAACAACTCCCTGAAGCTGCGCGACTGCCGCGCCTACGAGCAGGTCTCGCCGGTTGACAAGGAGAGCGTACGCGCCTTCGGCGGCGGTCTGACGAGCGACGGCGGCCACGCCATCTTCCTCAGCGACGGCGCCTTTGCCGGCGCTCCCCGCGGCGGCGCCAACCCATATCTCGGGTCGCGGACCGCGACCGGCTGGCGGACGCAGTGGCTGCAGCCCGCACTGCCGTCGTTCCTCACGTCGTCCCTGCTGGGCTACTCGGTGGGACTCGTCAACGCCGACGCGTCGCGCATGCTCCTGCAGGGCGATGCGCTGGACTCGACGGGTGGGGGCGCGAACGGGAACCTCTACCTGCGCGATGCCGGCGGTCATCTGACCAGGGTCACGCTGCTGGCACCCGGAATCCCGCCCATCCCCTTCCCCGCGATCGTCGAACCATCCGCGAACCCGGATCTGAGCCACGTCGTCTTCGCCGACACCCAGGTCCGCCTCCACGGGCCGGCCGAAGGGCTCGACCCGAATTCCTTCGGGCTCTACGAGTGGACCGACGGCGCGCTGCGGCTCGTCAACGTCGACTCCTCCGGCGCGCTCCTGCATCCGTACGGAGCGACTCTCGGCAGCGCCGGGAACAAGGCCAACGCGATCTCCCGCGATGGCGAGAGGATCTACTTCTCGACGCCCAACAACGCCTTTGGAGCGCCCCCGCCATACGACATGAAACGCGTTTACCTGCGCCAGTCGGGTCAGACCACGACCGAGATCTCGGCGACCCAGTGCACCGAACCGTCCTGCGAAGGTCCGGCCCTGAACGCGGTCTACCAGGGCGCCGCGACCGACGGATCGGTCGCGTTCTTCACCAGCGAGGCCCAACTCACGAATGCCGCGACGCCCGGGGGCGGCCTCTACCGCTACGACGCCGGGTCCGGCGAGCTGACGCTGCTGACCCCCGACACCGATCCGGGCGGTGCGGGCGTGCTGAGTGTGATCGGCAACTCCGATGACGGCTCGATCGTCTACTTCGTCGCCACGGGCACGCTCGCCGAGGGCGCCATGGCCGGTGCCTCCAACCTCTACGTGTACGACGCGAACAGCTCGTCGACTCACTTCATCGCGACGTTCCCGGCCGACGGGACCGGCCGCCGCGTCGGCGAGGTGACGCCCTCCGGCCGCTACCTCGCCTTCCAGTCGACGGGCCCGAATGCGTCGGGATACGACAACGCCGGCCACGCCGAGATCTATCGCTACGACGAGGCCACGAAGGCCGCGCCGAGCTGTCTGACCTGCCTGCCCCCGGGCGAGCCGGCGAGCGGGGATTCCTTCTTCAACGCCGGCGGAACCAGCGTCTCCCACAACATCACCGACGACGGCAGCAGGGTCTTCTTCCAGTCCCAGGTCTCGCTGGTGCCGGGTGACAGCAACGGCAAGTTCGACGTCTACCAATGGCATGACGGCACCCTCTCGCTGATCTCGGCCGGGACCGGCTCGAGCGACTCCTGGTACGGGTCGGCCACGCCCTCCGGCAGCGACGTCACCTTCAGCACCTACGACCGGCTCGTGCCGGGGGACCAGGACGAGCAGATGGACGTCTACGACGCTCGCATGGG
>JADMIO011538858.1_pt1 | contig 10924 bp, 12 predicted proteins | sample 8958161 | NCBI WGS metagenome assembly JADMIO01 (sample SAMN16585339, study PRJNA669376) | soil metagenome | isolation source: Crop rotation soil | place: USA: Cullars Rotation, Alabama | collected 2011 | reverse complement strand
GACTCGAGATAGGCGGCAAGGCGCTCACGTCGAAGAGCGGCGCCGGCGCCCTGCCGGTAGAAGTTCGTCGTCTGCCCGATGCGGGCAGCCGCGATCCGGTCGATGAGCGAGCGCATCGAGATCCGCACTCTGACGGACGGCGGCCAACAGCCGCCGGAGATCGCGCATGCGGTCGCCGCGTTCGTCGACGGCGCGCAGCACACGCTCGACCTCGCGCAGTACGACTTCAACCTCGTCGACGAGGCGCGCGACGTGGTCGTCGCGGCAGTCGAGGCCGCCGCGAGACGCGGCGTGCACATCCGCTTCGCCTATAACGTCGACCACGCGAACCCCATACCGGTCCCGCCGCCGCCGGAGCCGGACGTCGCGTTGATCGCCTCGCTCCCGGTGGAGGGCAAGGCGATCGCGGGCATCCCCGACCTGATGCATCACAAGTACGCGATCAGGGACGGCGCCTCCGTGTGGACGGGCTCCGTCAACTGGACAAACGACTCCTGGTCTCGACAGGAGAACGTGATCGCCGTCGTCCACTCGGAGGCGATCGCGAAGGCGTATCGCATCGACTTCGACCAGCTGTGGGCGACCGGGGACGTCGAGAAGACGGGCTTCGTCGACCCGCGCTGGGACGACGGCGTGCGCGCCTGGTTCACGCCCGGGCACGGCGAGGATCTCTCGTCGCGGATCGCGAAGCTGATCCGGCGTGCAAAGCGCCGCGTGCGGATCTGCTCACCCGTCATCACCACGGGGCCGGTGCTCGGCACGCTGGCACAGGTGATCGCCGACGGAGCCGTCGACATCGCCGGGTGCGTCGACGTCACGCAGATCCGCGAGGTGATCCACCAGTGGACGGAGAACCGCAACGTGTCGTGGAAGCTGCCGCTGCTCGAGGAGGTGATGGCCGGGCCGTTCTCCGGCAAGGAGTCGACGCCGTACGGGAGCGGCACGGTGCACGACTTCATGCACGCAAAGGTGTGCGTGTGCGACGACACCGTGTTCGTCGGCTCGTTCAACCTGTCGCGCAGCGGCGAGAAGAACGCCGAGAACGTGCTCGAGATCGAGGATGCGACGATCGCCGAGGAGCTTGCGCAGTTCGTCGACGCGGTGCGCGCCCGCTACCCGCGGGTCACCATCGCTGCCAGTGCACCAGGTCGTCCAGCGCCCGCTGACGCGACCTGAGCCGCGAGCCGATCGGCGGGCTGTCGCACGGCTTCCCGACGAGCGCGAGCCCGATCGGCACGACGTCCTCGGGCAGGCCCACGAGCTCGTCGAAGATCTGCTTCTGATCCGGGTGGCCGACGAATGCGCTCGCCAGGCCTTCGTCGATCGCCGCGAGCAGGACGAGCATCATCAGCGCGCCCGCGTCGACGAACCAGTACGGCACCGGCCACGTCACCTCGACTCCGCCCGTCGCCTCGAGCTTGTCCGCCTCGTTGTAGCGCGCGTGATACAGCGCCTCGTTCGCGGACACGACCATGTGCACGGGCGCGTCGGCGATGAAGTTGCGGCCCTGCGTCGAGTAGTGCTCGTCGCCGAAGGCGCGTGCGATCGCCGCCCGCCGCTCGTCGTCGGTCACGACCACGATGCTCCCGCCCTGGCTGAACCCGCCCGAGGGTGCGTGGCGGATGACCCCGGCGATCCGCTCGATCTGGTCGCGCGGCAGGGGGTCGGGCAGGAATGCGCGGTGCATGCGACGACGACGGAGGATGTCGGCGAGCTCCACGAGCGGACCGTATACGGTCACGGCCGTGGCGCGTTTCGCGGGGAAGACCGCACTGGTGACGGGCGGCGCGAACGGGATCGGCGCAGCGACCGCACGCAGGCTCGCCGCCGAGGGTGCGACCGTCGTCGTCGCAGACTTCGACGAGGACGGAGCCGCACGCACGGCCGCGGAGATCGGCGGTCGTGCTTTGCGCTGTGACGTGACGCAACTCGCCGACGTCGAGGCTGCGGTCGCGGACGCGGTTTCGGCCGGCGGATCGCTCGACGTCCTCGTCACCTGCGCCGGGATCATCCGCGACAACCTGCTCTTCAAGATGACGGACGCGGACTGGGACGCCGTCATCGACACCCACCTCAAGGGCACGTTCCACGCCGTTCGCGCGGCGCAGCAGCACATGGTCGAGCAGAAGAGCGGGAAGATGGTGCTCATCTCCTCGACGTCCGCCCTCGGGAACCGCGGCCAGACGAACTACTCCGCCGCGAAGGCGGGCCTGCAGGGGATGACGAAGACGCTCGCGATCGAGCTGGGGCCGTTCAACGTCAACGTGAACTGCGTCGCCCCCGGCTTCATCGCGACCGACATGACGCGGCAGACGGCCGAGCGCATGGGTGTGCCGTTCGAGCAGTTCACGACGGCCGTCGCGGAGCAGGTGCCGCTGCGGCGGGTCGGTCGGCCGGACGACGTCGCCGGGACGATCGCGTTCCTCTGCTCCGACGACGCGGCGTACGTGAGCGGCCAGGTGATCTACGTCGCGGGCGGGCCGAGGACCTGATCGTGCGCGAGGTCGCTCCCGGCCTGTGGGACTGGCAGGCACCGCATCCCGACTGGGAGGCCGGACAGCCGTGGGGCCGCGTCGTCTCCGCCCACGCACTCGACACCGGCGAGGAGCTGCTCCTCTTCGATCCACTCGACGTTCCGGCGGAGCTCGCCGAGCGCGCAACGGCGATCGTGCTGACGGCGCCGTGGCACGAGCGCGACACCCGGAAGCTCGTCGAGGAGCTGCACGTGCCCGTCTACGCGGCGCGACCCGACTCGGGCGCCGATCTGATCGAGCTCTTCGACGTCGACCCTGCACGGGTGGAGGGGTTCGTCAGCGACGACCTGCGCTGGCTGATCCACGAGAACGGCGGCGACTGGCACGAGATCTCCGCCGAGGCGCCGCCCCCGTTCGGGATCGAGGCCTTCGCCGGCCGGACGCGGAACGACCTCGTCCTCTGGGTCCCGGGCGCCCGCGCGCTGATCGCGGGCGACTCACTCGCCGACTGGGGCGACGGGCTCGCGATTCGCTCGGAGTGGCTGACGGCGAAGACGAGCCGGGACGACGTCGCGGCGCGTCTGCGACCGGTGCTCGACCGCCCCGTCGAGATCGTCCTGCCGGCGCACGGCACGCCCGCCGACCGCGCAGCGCTCGAGGCGGCGCTCGCCTGACTACAGGGCCCGGCCGAGAGCGTCGTAGGCCGTGTACGCGAAGCGCTCGACGGGAGAGCCGGCGACGTCGACGCGGAACATCGTCCAGATGTTCACGTCGCGGAGCTCGGAGCCGTTCCGCTCGGGAAGCCGCCGCCGAAGCGTCGCCTCCTTCGTGTAGCCGAGCTTCGCAGGCACGCGATCGCTCCGCACGTTCGCCGGGTCGACTCGGATCACGACGCGGTCCAGGTCGAAGCAGTCGAACGCGACGCGGGTCAGCACGCCCGCGAGCTCGGTGGCGTAACCGCGACCGACGTCGTCGGCCGCGACGAAGTAGCCGATCTCGATGCCGCCCTCCCCTTCGTGCGACGGATGCAGCCCGGTGCCGCCGAGGCAGCGCGAGTCGTCGGGCGCGAAGACGCCCATGATCCAGTTCTCATCGCGGTCGTACTGCGCACGAAAGGTGCGCAGTCGCTCGTAGACGTCGTCGAGGGGCTCCGGCTCGTCGGGCGTCCACGGCATCCAGGGGCGGAGATGGTCGAGGCTGCGATCGACCGCGTCCTTCAGGAGCGGCGCGTCGTCGGGGTCGTAGCAGCGGAGGACGAGACGCTCCGTCTCGATGCGGTAGGGGGTCCGGCTCACTCCCACTCGATGGTCGCGGGGGGCTTCGACGTGACGTCGAGCACCACGCGATTCACAGCCGGGATCTCGTTGACGATCCGCGACGCGATCACCTCGATCAGGTCGTACGGGAGGCGCGCCCAGTCCGCCGTCATCGCGTCCTCCGACGTCACGGCGCGGAGCGCGATCGGGTAGCCGTAGGTCCGGGAGTCTCCCTGGACGCCGACCGACCGGATCGCCGGCAGGACGCAGAAGCTCTGCCAGAGCTCACGGTAGAGGCCGGCCTTCCGCACCTCCTCCTGCAGGATCGCGTCGGCCTCGCGCAGCGTCTCGAGCCGCTCCTCCGTGACGTCGCCGATGATGCGGATCGCGAGCCCCGGGCCGGGGAACGGCTGGCGCCACACCATCCGCTCCGGCATCCCGAGCTCTTCGCCGACTCGACGCACCTCGTCCTTGAACAGGAGCCGAAGCGGCTCGACGAGCTTCATGCGCATGTCGGCGGGAAGGCCGCCGACGTTGTGATGCGACTTGATGGTCTCCGCGACGCCGTCGGTGCCACCGGACTCGATCACGTCCGAGTAGAGCGTTCCTTGCACGAGCCAGCGCACGTCGCCGAGCTTGCGTGCCTCGTCCTCGAAGACACGGATGAACTCCTCGCCGATGATCTTGCGCTTCTCCTCGGGCTCCGTGACCCCGCCGAGCCGTGCGAGGAACCGCTCCTGCGCCTGCACGTGCACGAGCGGCACGTGGAACACGCCGTCGAACGTCTCGACGACCTGCTCGGCCTCCCCCTTGCGCAGGAGGCCGTGGTCGACGAAGACGCACGTCAGCTGGTCGCCCACCGCCTTGTGGACGAGCAGCGCCGCGACCGCCGAGTCGACGCCGCCGGAGAGCGCGCACAGGACCCGCTCGCTCCCGACCTGCGCGCGGATCCGCTCCACCTGCTCCTCGATCACCGCCGCCGGCGTCCACGCCGGCGCAGCGCCTGCGAGCTCGTAGAGGAAGTTCTTCAGCACGTCCTGGCCGTGCGGCGTATGCACGACCTCCGGGTGGAACTGGACGCCGTACAGCTTCCGCGCGTCGTCCTCGAACGCGGCGACGGGCGTGTGCTCCGACTCGGCGACGATACGCGCGCCCGCGGGCGGCGCGACGACGGTGTCGCGGTGCGACATCCACGCGGTCTGGGTCGGCGGCAGCGACGCGAACAGCCCGTCGCCGGACGCGTGCAGCGAGACCTTCCCGTACTCGCCGGCGCCGGTCTTCTCGACGCGCCCGCCGAGCTCGAGCGCGAGCAGCTGGGCGCCGTAGCAGATGCCGAGCGTCGGGATCCCCTGCTCGAAGATCGCAGGATCCATCCGCGGCGCGCCGTCCGCGTACACGGAGGCGGGCCCGCCGGAGAGGATGAGCGCGACGGGGTTGTGCCTGCGGATGTCCTCGACCGTCGCGCGGTGCGAGACGAGCTCCGAGTACACGCGCGCCTCGCGCACGCGGCGCGCGATCAGCTGCGAGTACTGGCCGCCGAGATCCACCACGAGCACCGGGCGCTCCTCCGGGAGCGACGCCGGATGCAGAGGGACGACCTCAGCTACGCCGGTAATTGGGCGCGTCCTTCGTGATCGTGATGTCGTGCGGGTGCGACTCGCGCAGCCCGGCGCCGGTGATGCGCACGAAGCGCGCGTCGTGCATGGCCTCGATCGTCGCGGCGCCGCAATAGCCCATCGCCTGCCGGAGACCGCCGACGACCTGGTGGAGCACGCCGGCCAGCGGGCCCTTGTACGGGACGCGCCCCTCGATGCCCTCCGGCACGAGCTTGTCGACGTCCTCGACGTCGCCCTGGAAGTACCGGTCCTTCGAGTAGCCGCGCGCCTTCATCGCGCCGATCGAGCCCATGCCGCGGTACTCCTTGAACCGCTCGCCCTGCGAGAACACGACGTCGCCGGGCGACTCCTCGGTGCCCGCGAGCATCGAGCCCAGCATCACGGTGTCCGCGCCGGCGGCGATCGCCTTCGCCACGTCGCCCGACGACGTGATGCCACCGTCGGCGATCACGGGCACCCCGTTCGCGCCCTGCACGACGTCGTAGATCGCCGTGATCTGCGGGACGCCGACGCCTGCGACGACCCGAGTGGTGCAGATCGAGCCAGGCCCGACGCCGGCCTTCAGCCCGTCAGCGCCGGCGTCCACCAGCGCCTCCGCCGCCTCGCCGGTCGCGATGTTCCCCGCGATGATCTCGAAGTCCCCTGAAAGTGAACGAATCCGCTCGACCATCTCGACCACCCCGAGCGAGTGACCGTGCGCCGTGTCGACGACGAGCACGTCCGCGCCGGCGGAGATCAGCGCCTGCGCGCGCTCCATCGCGTCCGGCCCGACTCCGACGGCGGCGCCGACGCGCAGCCGGCCGTGGGCGTCCTTCGTCGCCTGCGGGAAGTCGACGCGCTTCTGGATGTCCTTCACGGTGATCAGCCCGGTGATGCGGCCGTCGGCGTCCACGATCGGCAGCTTCTCGATGCGGTGGCGGTGCAGGAGCTGCTCGGCCTCGGCGAGCGTCGTCCCCACCGGCGCGGTCACGAGGTCGCGCGAGGTCATCAGCGCGGACACCGGCTGCGCCAGGTTCTTCTCGAACCGCAGGTCGCGGTTCGTCAGGATCCCGACGAGGCGGCCGCCGTCGTCGGTGATCGGCACGCCGGAGACGTGGTAGCGCTCCATCAACGCGACGGCGTCCGACACGAGCGCCTCCGGTGGGAGCGTCAGCGGCTCGACGATCATCCCCGCCTCCGACCGCTTGACCTTGTCGACCTCGGCGACCTGCGCCTCGATCGACAGGTTGCGGTGGACGATGCCGAGGCCGCCCTCGCGCGCGAGCGCGATCGCGAGGCGCGCCTCGGTGACGGTGTCCATCGCCGCCGAGACGACGGGCACCTCGAGCACGATCGTCCGCGTCAGCCGTGTGGCCGTCGAGACGTCGTTCGGCAGCACCGACGACTCCGCGGGCACGAGCAGGACGTCGTCGAACGTCAGGCCCTCCCTGGCGAACTTCTCCGGGATCCCGGTCCCGGAGGGCGCCAGGTCGAGCTTTCCGACGTCCATCGCGGAACTGTACCGGCCGGGCCGGATGCGCCTGACTAGCCCGTCGAGGTCGTCGTGTGCTCCCTCTTCGCGCTTTGCGGTCCCCGGCCCGCGGCCGGTGAAACTCACGCCTCGACGGGCGCGAGCTCGGCCACGGCGACGCCCGCCTGCAGACGGCCCGCCTGGCGCGGGTCGAAGCGGCCGGCGCCGACCTCGAGCGTCGAAGCGGCGCCGGCGGCGACCGCCGAGCGCAGCGACTCCTCGTTCGACCTGCCCGCATGACGCGCGGCGAGGAAGGCCGCAAGCAGCACGTCGCCCGAGCCGACCGTCGACACGGGATCGACGCGCGGCGCGTCGGCGCGCAGCCGGCGCGTCTCGCGATCCTCGCGCAGCAGCGCGAGCGCGCCCTGCTCGGTCGTGATGAGGACGTTGCGGGCGCCCATGTCGGCGATCCCGTCCAGCGCCAGCCGGAAGTCCTCGTCGTCGTGGAACTCCTGGCCCACGAGGCTCTCCGCCTCCGCCTGGTTCGGCGAGACGAGGAACGGCTCCGCCTCGACCGCGAGCCTGAGCGGCTCTCCTTCCGTGTCGAGGACGGTCGGGACGTGGCGGCGTGACAGCTCGCGCGCCGCCTCGCCGTAGAACCCGGGATCGACGTCGCGCGGCAGCGAGCCCGCGAACACGACGAACTCTGCATCCTGCGTCAGGTACCGCAGCTTCTCGAGCAGCGTCTCGAGCTCCTCCGGCTTCACGGCCGGGCCCCACTCGTTGATCTCGGTGTAGGTCCCGCCCGTCGGGTCGACGACTGCGGTCGAGGTGCGGGATTCGCCCTCGATGTGCACGAAGTCGTTGAGGATGGCCTCCTGCGTCAGCTCCTCGACGATGCGCGAGCCGGTCGCTCCGCCGACGAGGCCCGTCGCGACGACGGGCACGCCGAGCGCCTTCAGCGCGCGGGCGACGTTGATCCCCTTGCCGCCGGCGAGCGTCACGCCGGCGCTCGCGCGATGACGCTGGCCGCGCTGGAAGTTCGGAACGGTCAGGGTGCGGTCGACTGCCGCGTTGAGGGTGACGGTGACGATCATCCTGGGCTCACAGCAGGTGGACGAGGTGATGGAGCGTCCTGCCGGCGTACCACCCTAGACGACCGGCGACACCCGGCCTCCGGATGGTGCGGGAGGCGACGAGCTCGCGCGTGCCGACGAGGCGCCCGCCCTGGCGGATCTCGACGCGCCCGACGACGGCTCCTGCCTCGATCGGGAGCCGGATCGCCGCCGGAGCGGTCACCGTCTCGGTGAGCGGGCGGCCCACGCGCGTGACCGTCAGCAAGGGCCTGGACGCGACGAGCGAGAGCGGGGCGCGCCCGTACGGCACCTCGACCCGTGCGTAGACGTGCGCCGGGCGCACAACCGGCACCACGCGGAACTGCGCGAGCCCCCACAGGAGGAGTGACGACAGGTCGTCGTTCCGCAGCTTCCGCGTCGGCGACCCGAGCAGCGTCGCGTACACGGTCACGCCGCGGCCACGGATGGCGGCGACCTGACACCAGCCTGCAGCGCTCGTGTGCCCCGTCTTGACGCCGATCGTGCGCGGCAGCTCGGAGAGCAGGTCGTCCCACGTGTGCAGCGTGCGCCCGCCTGCGATCGTCGCCGTCCGCTGCGCGACGGTCTCGCGGATGAACCGCGTGCGCATCGCGATGCGCGCGAGCCTGGTGACGTCGGCGGCGCTCGAGTACTCGCCCGCGGCGTCGAGGCCGTCGGGGCGCACGAAGTGCGTGTCGCGGAGCCCGAGCTTCGCCGCCTCCGCGTTCATGAGCCGCGCGAAGGAGGGGAAGTCGGGCGACACCGACAGCGCGAGCGCGTCGGCGGCGTCGTTCGCCGACTGGATCAGCGCACCCTTGATCAGGTCGGAGACGGTCAGCTGCTCACCAGCTTCCAGTTCGATCGTCGACTCGCCGACTGCCGCGGCGCGCCGGTCGACGGTGACGACGTCGGTCAGCTCGTGGTGCTCGATCGCGACCAGCACCGTCATGAGCTTCGTGATCGACGCGATCGGGATTCGGTCGTGGGCGTGAGACGAGGCGAGCACCTCGCCCGTCCGTGCGTCCTCGATCACATAGGCGCTCGCGGTCACGGGCGGGGCACCCGCCCTGGCGGGGCCGGCGGCGGCGAGTGCGATCGCGGCGACGGCGAGCAGGCGCCTCACTTGAGCTTGATCCTCTGGCCGATGAACAGCGACGTCGAGCTCACGTTCGGGTTCAGCTTCTCGATCCTCGACACGGAGACTCCGGTCTTCGCGGAGATGGTCTGGAAGGTGTCCCCGGCCCTCACCGTCCAGAACGCCTGCGTGGGCACGGTCTCGGCTGTCGAAGCGACGGTCGTCGCCGACGACGAGCCCTGCTCCAGGCCGGCGCGGATGAGGATCACGGCGATCGTGACGGCGAGCAGGAAGGCGGCGGGCGCCGCGTACCGGCGCCACTCGGGATGCGCGGCCACCTACCAGCCCGAGGCGGCCCAGATCTCCTGCTTCAACCGCGCGGCCTCCGCGCCCGCCGCCGTGCGGTAGTCCCCGCCCGACTCGCGGAACGCGTAGTCGATCGAGCGCGAGGCGTTGACGAGCGCACTGGCCGGGCCGCTCTGGAACGCACGCTCGAGGTCGGCGACGGCCCCGCCCTGGGCGCCGACGCCGGGGAGCAGGATGATCGCCTGCGGCATCAGCCGCCGTGCCTCCGCGACCGCGCGCGGATGCGTCGCACCGACCACGGCGCCCACCGACGAGAGACCGACGTCGCCGACGAGCTCCTCGCCCCACTCCGACACGAGCGCAGCGACGTGATGCCAGAGGGGGCGCCCGTCCCTCAACTGGAGGTCCTGCACGTCCGCGCCGGCGTTCGACGTCTTGACGAGCACGAACAGCCCCCCGCCGCTCCGGCGGGCGGCGGCGAGGAACGGCTCGACCGACTCGCGCCCCAGGTAGGCGTTGACGGTCAGCGCGTCGGCGCGCGGCACGTCTCCCTCCAGGTACGCATCCGCGTAGGCGCGTGCCGTCGAGCCGATGTCGCCGCGCTTGCCGTCCGCGATCACGAGCAGCCCTGCCCGCCGGGCGTAGCTGCAGACGTCGTCGAACGCCGCCATGCCGGCGGCGCCGAGCGTCTCGAAGAAGGCGAGCTGCGGCTTGACGGCCACCGCGTGCGGCGCGACCGCGTCGATCAGCCCGCAGCAGAAGCGGCCGACGTCGCCGCGCAGCTCGATCGGCAGCAGGTCGACGCGCGGGTCGAGGCCGACCACGAGCTGCGACCGCTTCCGCTCGACCTCGGCGGCGACGCGATCGGCGAAGGTCTGCACCGCGACGGCCATCGCCCGAAAAGTAACCAGAACGACGGAGGGCGGCCGATGCCGCCCTCCGGGAAGCTGCGTTCGCTCCGGCGCCTGAGGCGTCTAGCTCTTCAGGGCGGCCTTGAGCTGCGAGCCGGCCGAGAACTTCGGCACGGTCGTCGCCGCGATCTGGACGCGCTCGCCCGTCCGCGGGTTGACGCCCTGGCGTGCCGCGCGCTGCGAAGCCGAGAACTTCCCGAACCCGGTGAAGTTCACGGAATCGCCGCCCTTCAGTGTCTCGGTCACGGTTTCCATGAACGCATCCACGGCCTTGCCCGCGTCACGGGCGGAGAGCCCGCTCTTCTGGGCGACCTTCTGGATGAAGTCCTGCTTCGTCAACGAACATCCTCCTGCGTCGGGGACTGGGTCTTAGACCTTCGGAGGAGGCTAACAGGGTGGGCGGATATCGCTCAACCATGCGGATTTGCGGGACTTTCAGGGGCCGGAAACGAGCTCCGAGGCCCGGAACAGCGGCCGGAGCCGGACGGCATGGCGCGCGAGCTCGTCCGCGCCGCCCTCCTCGCGGTCGACGACGCAGACCGCGTTCGCCACCCTGACACCGGCTTCGCGCAGGGCCTCGATCGCCTCGATCGCGGCTCCGCCGGAGGTCACGACGTCCTCGACGAGGCATACGCAGTCGCCTTCCGAGAACACGCCTTCGAGGCGATTCGACGTCCCGTAGTCCTTCGCCGCCTTCCGCACGATCAGGAACGGCAGCCCGCTCTCGAGCGACGCAGCCGCG
>JADMIO011482897.1_pt1 | contig 10924 bp, 11 predicted proteins | sample 8958161 | NCBI WGS metagenome assembly JADMIO01 (sample SAMN16585339, study PRJNA669376) | soil metagenome | isolation source: Crop rotation soil | place: USA: Cullars Rotation, Alabama | collected 2011 | reverse complement strand
GGCGTGCCTCGCCGAGCTGCGCCGGCTCGGCTATGCCAAGGCCGCGGTGATCGGCCGGGTGCTGCCGCAGGGCGACGCGCTGGAGCCCATTGTGCTCAACCCATAGTTGCCGTTTAAGGCAATTAGGATTCCCGGAAACGCCCTGTTTTAGCGGGTCTAACGAAAACAAAGTTGCAGATTTCCGCGCAACCGGCGCGCATCATTTCACGCCAGGGGCCCTGAACTGCTCCGAAATTCGGGCGATTTCTTTCCAGGCGGAATAATCCTCGACGTTTCTGCCCTTTACGAAGTCGCGGGCCCGCCGCAGCGCGCGGATCGCCCGGTCGGAAAACGCTTCGAGAGCCGGCCCGGCATTGCGTTTGGAAAACTCGAGGGCACGCTCGGCGCATTCGGTGCCGGTCACGATTCGAAATTCGATCGCACCGCGCCACGCAACCTCCAGCGTTTGGGCTGCCGAATCCCCGCGCACCAGCCTTTCGTAGGTTGTCAGGGGGATCCGAGCGGCGCGCCGATCGAGCCGGCTGTCGGCTTTCGAGTAGAAGGTGATCGTGCCTTCGCCGCCTTCCGCGATCCAGTAATGGTGAGGGTGGCCGACCAGCGACGTCTTCCGGTCCCGCACGCCCACCGTCTGCTCGTGCAAACGCGACGGGCAAGCGACGAAGCCCGCCCGGCCGACTCGGTTCATTTCGCGCAGCAGGGGGACCGGATCCACGAGGTCCTCCAGCGTCTGCCCGCACAGGACGAGGTCGAACCACTTGTCTTCGAAGGGAAGGCGAAGACCCGGCGCCAGAAAATCCGCGTGATACCACGTGTCCTTCGAAAAGCGCTCGTCCGGGTGCCGCTCGAGCTGGAGCCTTGCGCCGCGCGTCTGCCAGGGCATGCAGTCGACTACGTGGGTCGCCCTCGGCTCGGGATTGAACCAACCGCCAAGGTCGAGCACGCGCCCGGAGTTTTCCATTAGGGCGCGGTCGATCGTCATCGGCGGGCGGGGCAGGGCATGCTCAATCGCCTGTAGGCGGCACGATGAGCCAGGCGAGCGCCCCCAGAGCGACCAGCCCGAGGCCGACCCAGAAGAGCATCCGCCACGGCCCGCCGCCGAGCCTGAGGTTCTCGAAGTCCTCGACCCAGACCGTCTCGCAGGCGCCGTTGCCGGTGTCGGTGCGCACGATGCTCGTCCCGCGCTTGAAGGGCAGGCCGTGGTTGTGGGAGTACTCCGCGAGGTAGCCGCGGAAGCGCACCTGGTCGCCGACGCGAACGTCGCGCAGGCGCTTCGTGATCGCGGCCTGGTCGGTGAGCAGGTGGTTGTTGGAAATCTGCGCCTGGTCGAAGGCGTTCCACACCTCCTGCGACTTCGCCTCCCAGAAGCACTGGAACTGGCCGCTGGAGAAGCTCATGCCCTTGAGGTCGGCGCGCAGGTTGTCGCCCCAGATCACGCACAGGTCGATCACGTTGAGGCTGTCGTTCCAGGCGCGATGCAGGTAGTCGATGAACGAGTCGGCCGAATGCCGGCTGACGACCAGGCCGTGCAGGTCGTAGGTGTAGAGCGGCTGCACCGTGTAGGTGACGCCGTTCACCGTGGTGTTGAAGGCGGCCTTCTTCACCGGCTTCTGTACCGGCTCGTCGTAGATCTCCGGCCGGAGTTCCTCCGGCGCCGGGACCGAATCGCGCATCCACGCGGCGGCGGCGGTCAGCAGCAGGCCGCCGACCAGCAGGAAGCGCGCCAGGAACCTCAGCATTGCCGGCCCCGGTCAGGGCCCGAACGACGAGCGCGCCTGGATCCCCCAGCGGCCGTCCTTCAGCGTCATCACGTAGAGCGACTCGTACACGCCGAGCACGCTGCCGTCGGCGCGAAAGCGCGTGTAGGTCAGCGCCCAGTGCAGCTTGGCGGCATTGCGCTGGACCACCTTGCGCTCGTTCCATTCGCTGCGAGCCCAGTTGTCCTCCTTCCTCAGCTTGTCGAAGAGGTCCATCGGGTTGGAGCCCGCTTGCTCGTACACCTTGACCGTGCCGCCGGCGATGCGGACGTGCGGGAAGTGCATCGCCGCGTCCATGGCATTCGCGTCGTAGGCGTTCAGCGCCGCCATGAAGCGGTCGAGTGTCGCAAGGCAGGCCGCCGTCGCCTCGTCCGCGTTGTGGGCGAGCCGGTCGGCGACGAAGTCCATGCGGTCCTGGCCGAAGTGCTGCTCGCCGTCGACGAACAGCGTCGGCGCACCGAACACGCCACGCTCGACGGCCTCGGCCGTCACCGCCTTGAGCTTGTCCTTTACCGCCGGGTCGCCGACCATGGCCATGAATTCGGCCGGATCGAAGCCGGCCTCTTTCAGCACGGCGCCGGCCACTGCGGGATCGCCCATGTTCTTTCCGGTCTCCCACATCGCGCGGAAGACCGTCTCGACGTATTGCGGGAAGCGCGGGTCGTTCTTCATCTGCAGCCCAACCGCGCCGCGCATGAGCGTGAGCGTGTTGATCGGGAAGTGCGGGTTGCGCTTGTACGGCGCGCCGTAGCGCGCGGCCCAGCGCGGCAGGTCGGTCATCATCCACTTGCCCTTGGCCGGGATTTCGACCGGGCTGCGGTTGGCCGTCGCCTGGAAGACGCCGCCCAGGAGCATCGGCCGCCAGTCGATTGTGGCGCCGCGCGATGCCGCGATCTTCGGAAGCTGCACCCACGCCAGATAACTCGCCGGGCTGCCGAAGTCGAACCAGAACTCGACCTTCTTCGTCATCAGAACGCCTCCATCCATGGCCTCAGGTCCAGCTCGTGCGTCCAGGCATTGCGCTTTTGCAGGTGCAGCTGCCAGTACGCCTCCGCGATCGACTCCGGGTCGACGATGCCGTCCTTTTCCTTCAGCTTGTAGCGCTCCGGGAAGGTCTCGCGGATGAAGGCCGTATCGATGGCGCCGTCGATCACGAGGTGCGCGACATGGATGCCTTTGGGGCCGAGCTCGCGCGCCATGCTCTGCGCCAAGGCCCGCAGCGCGTGCTTGGCGCCTGCGAAGGCGGCAAAACCGTCGCGTCCCCTCAGGCTGGCGGTGGCGCCGGTGAAGAAGATCGAGCCCCGCCCGCGCGGCACCATTACGCGCGCCGTTTCGCGGCCCATGAGGAAGCCGGCGAGCGCCGCCATCTCCCAGACCTTCGTGTAGACGCGCGTCGTGGTCTCGAGGATGCCGAAGCGCACGTTGCCGCCGACGTTGAACACCGCGACCTCGATCGGCGCGATGTCCTTCTCGATGTGGTCGATGAGCTTGACGACTTCCTCTTCCTTTCGCGCATCCGAGCCGAAAGGGATGGCTTTTCCGCCGGCTGCTTCGATCTGGGCCACGAGCGGTTTCAGCTTGTCCTCGGTCCGCCGCGTGACGCAGGCGATGTAGCCCTCGCGCGCGAACCGGCGGGCGATCGCGCCGCCGGTGGCGTCGCCGGCGCCGACCACCAGGATTGCCTTCTTCTCTGCCATCGTCCCGGCCTCCCCGGAAATGGTGGTGCGGTTACGCGGTCTCGGGCTGCGTGGCCTCGACCATCCTGCGCGCCAGCGTCGCGAAAGCCTCGTCGGTCGGTCCCTCCAGCACAAGCACTTCGGCTTCCGCCAGACGCGGAAAATTGCGATGCGACGAGCGCCGGTAGGCCGGGTCGTAATGATCGTCGAGCAGGCTGCCGACGAGATCGTGCCAGTCGCCGCGCGCGGCCATGGCTTTCCAGTCTCCGATCACCGTAGCGCCGTACAGGCCATTCAGGCAGTCGAGCTGCGCGTAGAGGCCTTCGGGCGACTCGAAGAAGTGCCGGTATTCGTCCGAGAGCAGGGCGATCCGCGTCTCGCGGCCCGCTTCGAGCATCACGCATTCGCTCGAGCGCATCGCGAACATCAGCGCCTCGGGCACCTGCAGCTGGCCGATCTTCTTCGACTCGCCCTCGACGAACACCGGGCGCGCGGGGTCGAGCTTGCGCAGGCGGTCCCAGACCAGCGTCTCGAACATTTTCTGCGCGGGCTGCGGCCGGTCCGGCAGGTTGCCGAGCACCGAGCCGCGATGCGCCGCGAGGTCTTCGAGGTCGAGCACCTGCGCGCCCTCGGCCTGCAAGGCGCGAAGCAGCCGGCTCTTGCCGCTGCCCGTCGTGCCGTGGACCACGCGATAGGTAAAGCGCCCGGGCAGGGTGGCGAGCTCGTCGATCACGAAGCGGCGGTAGGCCTTGTAGCCGCCTTCAATCGTCCAGGCATCCCAGCCGATTTCGCGCAGCACGTGCGCCATCGCGCCGGAGCGCTTGCCGCCGCGCCAGCAGTAAACCAGCGGCTTCCAGACGCGCGGCATCGAGGCGAACCGGGTTTCGATGTGGCGCGCGATGTTTTTGGACACCAGCGCAGCGCCGAGCTTCTTCGCGTCGAAAGGCGAGACCTGCTTGTAGAGCGTACCGACCTGCGCGCGCTCTTCGTTGTCGAGTACGGGTGCGGAAATGGCGCCCGGGACGTGGTCTTCTTCGTACTCGGCCGGCGATCGCACGTCGATCACCGCGTCGAATCCGGCCAGCGTTTCGGCGGACATCGCGACCACGGGTTTGGGGGGCGGTTTCACGCCACGATTTTACGCCCCGGCAAGCTTTCGCATGACCTGCTTCCAGCCATTCTCGGCCGCCGGTCCCGCGGCGTCGAAGACATCGGCAAGCTGCTTTCGCTGCGTGCCCGAAAGGCGGCCCTCGAGCTTGTCGCCTTCGTAGGTGAGGCGCAGCTGCTTGACGCGGCGGTCGTGTCCGGCGACCCGCATCGCGATCAGTCCCATCTCCACCAGTTGCCGCAGCGGCCCGTTCAGCGCCTGCTTGCTGACCCCGAGCACCGACAGGAGCTCGTTCACGCTGAGATCCGGGTTTCGGCCGACGAAGTAGAGGATCCGGTGGTGGACGCGGCCCAGGCCCCGCTGCTCGAGGATCCGGTCCGGCCGGTCGGTGAACGCGCGGTAGCCGAAATAGAGCAGCTCGATGGCTTCCTGCAGGCTCGCTTCGCGATTTGGGTCAACCATGTTGACATACCTCCCGGCCGGGACTACGCTGGAAACAGGACAATACTATTGACCTATCGAGATGCCAACCGACAGCCGAACCGCCCCAGGCCTATCCGCGCGCACCGCGAACCTTCACCCTTCGCCGATCCGCGAGATCCTCGCAGTCATCGACCGCCCGGGCATGGTTTCGTTCGCCGGCGGGCTGCCGTCGCCCGACTCGTTCCCGCCTCTCGGGGCGGGGCAGGTGCCCGCGTCCTTCCTGCAATACGGCCCGACCGAAGGCGAGCCGGCCTTGCGCGAGCGCATCGCCGCGAACCTGCGCAAGCTCGGGCTGCCCTGCGAAAGTTCGCAGGTCCTTATCGTCTCGGGATCGCAGCAGGGCATCGACCTCGTCGGCAAGCTGTTTATCGATGCCGGCACGCCCGTGGCGGTCGAATCCCCGACGTATCTCGCGGCGCTGCAGGTGTTCCGCTACTACGGCGCCCGCTTCGTGCCGATCGAGCCGTCGCAGCGGGCGGCGTTCGCCTACGCGATTCCCACCTTCCAGAACCCGACCGGCCATTGCTATGACGAGGCCGAGCGCGATGCGCTGGCCGAACTCTGCGACGAAGCCGGGATGCCGCTGTTCGAAGACGACCCGTACCGCGACCTCGTTTACGGCCCGTGCGAACGCACGCCGGTCTGCGGGCGGCTGCGGCGCGCACCGTGGATCTATCAGGGCTCGTTCTCGAAAAGCTTCGCGCCGGGCTTGCGCCTCGGTTTCCTCGCGGCCTCGCCTGAATTCGTGCCGCTGCTGGTGCGCCTCAAGCAGGCCGCCGACCTGCACAGCAACCGCCTGAGCCAGTGGCTCGTGCTGCGCCAGCTGGAAGATGCCGGCTGCGATGCGCGGCTCGCGGCGCTCGCAGAGGGCTATCGCCGGAAGCGCGACACCTTTGCCGTGTCGCTGGAAAAGCACTTCGCCGGTCTGGCCGATTGGCGGGTGCCGCAGGGCGGCCTCTTCTTCTGGCTCAAGCTGCACCGTCCGGTCGATACGCGGACGCTGCTGCAGCCCGCCATCGAACGGGACGTAGCCTTCATGCCGGGCGAGAATTTCTTCGCCGACCCTTCGGAAGGCCTCGGCACGCTGCGGCTCAACTTCAGCCATGCCTCGCCGGAAGACGCCGAACGCGGGCTGGCCGCCCTGACCGCACTCGTGCGCGACGCCGCTACTTCAGCATCGGCTTCAGCGCCTTCCAGACGTTCTCTAGCAGCATAGGCTGCGCCGCCGCGGTCGGGTGCAGGTTGTCCGGCTGGTAGAACTCGCGCTTCTCGGCGAAGCCCTCGAAAAAGAACGGGACCAGCCCGGTCTTGCGCTCCTTGGCAAGCTCCGTGAACGCGGCCTCGAAGGCGCGGTTGTACTCCGCGCCGTAATTCGGCGGCATGCGCACGCCCACCAGCACCACGCGCGAGCCCGCGGCCTGCGCGAGGCGGATCATTTCGTCGAGGTTCTTCCTCATCGTAGCCACCGGCAGGCCGCGCAAGCCGTCGTTCGCGCCGAGCTCGAGGATGGTGATCGCGGGCTTGTGCTTGTCGAGCGCCTGCTTCATGCGCGAGAGCCCGCCGCTCGTGGTCTCGCCGCTGATGCTCGCGTTCGCAACGCTATAATTGCGCTTCTCGCGCTTGAGGCGGGCGTCGAGCAGGCTCGCCCAGCCGTGGTCCTGGGCGATGCCGTAAGCCGCGGAAAGGCTGTCCCCGAAGATGAGAATCGTTGCCGGTTTCGAATCGGCGGCGTTCGCCGCGACCGAAACGACGGGAACCAACGCACCGGCCAGGGCCACCAACAACACCATGAACACGCGCGAAATCGAAGGCAGCCTCGGGTCGGAAGCGGGCGCGCGGGCCGCGGTGCTGAGAGCTGAGGGCATCGGCAAGACGGTCAGGAGCGGGGTCAACGATCTCGTCATTCTGCAAGATATCCGTTTCGAGGTCACACCGGGTGAAGCCGTCGCGATCGTCGGCGCCTCCGGTTCGGGCAAGTCGACGCTGCTCGCGATCCTCGCCGGCTTGGACACGCCGACGGTCGGCAGCGTTCACCTCGACGGCGAGGACGTCTTCGCGCTCGACGAGGATTCGCGCGCGCAATTGCGCGGCCGCGCGGTCGGCTTCGTGTTCCAGTCCTTCCAGCTGCTACCCAGCCTCAACGCATTGGAAAACGTGATGCTGCCGCTAGAGCTCGCGGGACGCCCGGATGCGCAAAGCGCGGCCGCTGCGATGTTGCAGCGGGTCGGGCTCGACGAGCGGCTCGGCCACTACCCGAAGCACCTCTCCGGCGGAGAGCAGCAGCGCGTGGCGCTGGCGCGCGCGTTCGTCGTGCAGCCCAAGCTCCTCATGGCCGACGAGCCGACCGGCAGCCTCGACGCCGCCGCCGGCGAATCGGTGATCCAGCTGATGTTCGAGCTCAACGCGCAGGCCGGCACCACGCTCGTGATGGTGACGCACGACGAGCACCTCGCGCAGCGCTGCGGCCGCATCGTGCGCCTCGCCGGGGGGAAGATCGTTTGATGGCTCTGGCGCTGCGCATGCTGGCGCGCGACTGGCGCGCGGGCGAGCTCCGCGTGCTGGCGCTTGCGCTCGTGATCGCGGTCGGCAGCGTGACGAGCGTGTCCTTCTTCGCCGATCGCGTGCGGCAAGGCCTCGGGCGCGAGGCGCACCAGTTGCTCGGCGGCGACCTGCTGCTGGTCGGCGACCAGCCCTGGAAGGAGGCGATGGCGGCCGAGATGACGCGCCGCGGCCTCGCCATGGCGCAGACGACGAATTTCATCAGCATGGCGCAGTCCGGCAGCGGCGAGAACGCCAAAAGCCTGCTTGCCGGCGTCAAGGCGGTGACGCCGGCCTACCCGCTGCGCGGCAAGCTTCGCATCGCGCCTCGCCTGCACGCGCCCGACGAAGTCGCCAAGGCCGGGCCGCAGCCCGGCACCGTCTGGCTCGACGAGCGCCTCACCTCGGCGCTGGGCGCCGACATCGGCAGCAAGGTGCGTCTGGGCAACGCGGAATTCAGCGTGGCCGCGGTGCTCACGCTCGAGCCCGACCGCGGCGCGAATTTCTTCAACATCGCGCCGCGCCTCCTCATGAACATGGCCGACGTGCCGGCCACCGGCCTGATCCAGACCGGCAGCCGCGTCACCTACCAGCTGCTCGCGGCGGGCGAGCGCAAGGACGTCGATGCGTACGAGGCCTGGGCGCGGCCGAAGCTCGAGCGTGGGCAGCGCATCGAGAACCTCGACAACGCGAGGCCGGAGATCCGCGCGTCGCTGGATCGCGCGCAGAATTTCCTCGGGCTCACGGCGCTGCTCGCGGCGATCCTCGCCGGCGTGGCGATTGCATTGGCCACGCGGCGCTTCGTCGAACGGCACCTCGACGGCTGCGCGGTGATGCGCTGCATGGGCGCGACGCAGTCGAAGATCCTTTCTCTCTATGGCGCCGAATTCCTGGTGCTCGGTGTCCTCGCCTGCGCAGCCGGCTGCCTCGCCGGATTCGGCGCGCAGGAGCTGATCGCCTATTGGCTCGCCAGCATCATTCAGGCCGCCCTGCCGCAACCGACCGCAATCCCAGCGGTGCAGGGCGCGCTGGTCGGGCTCACGCTGCTGCTCGGCTTCGCGCTGCCGCCGCTGCTGCAGCTGAAGAACGTGCCGGCCGTCCGCGTGATCCGGCGGGAATCGGGCAACCCCAAGGGCACGACTGTCCTGGCCTACGCGCTCGGCTTCGGGACGCTCGCGGCGCTGCTGCTGTGGCAGTCCGGCGACGTGAAGCTCGGCCTCACCGTGGTCGGCGGCTTCAGCGTCGCGGTGCTCGCTTTCATCGGCCTGGCCTACCTGGTGCTGCGCACGGCGAGCTCGCCGGCTTCGATGCGCTTGTTCGGCGCCCGCAGCGCGGCAGTGCGCTACGGGCTCGCGAACCTGCGCAGGCATTCGCGCTCGAACGCGCTACAGGTCGCGAGTCTCGCGCTCGGCCTCACCGCGATCCTGCTGCTGACGATCACGCGCTCGGACCTCATCGGCGCGTGGCGCCAGGCCTCGCCGCCCGATGCGCCGAACCGCTTCGTGATCGGCATCCAGCCCGAGCAGCTCGCGCCGGTGCAGGATTTCTTTCGCGAGGCGCGCGTGCCGTTGCCGGACCTCTACCCGATGGTCCGCGGTCGACTCGTCGCGGTGAATGACAAGCCGGTAAGCGAGAAGGACTATGCCGACGAGCGCGCGAAACGGCTGGTCGAGCGCGAGTTCAACCTCTCGTACATGGACAAGCTGCCCGGCCACAACCAGGTGTCCGCCGGCCGCTGGTTCGACCCGAAAAACCGAAAGGAAGTCGAGGCCTCGGTCGAGGAGGGCATCGCCAAGACGCTCAACCTCAAGCTCGGCGACCTCCTCAAGTACAGCGCGGGCGGCGAGACGTTCACGGCGCGCATCACGTCGCTGCGCAAGCTCAAGTGGGATTCGATGAAGGTCAACTTCTTCGTCGTCACGCCGCCCTGGGTGCTGGAGAAGGCGCCGACGAGCTACATCACCGCGTTCCGGCTGGAGCAGGGCAGCGAGGCGGTGCTCGACAAGCTGGTGGCGTGGTTCCCGAACCTGACCGTGGTCGACGTCAGCGCGGCGCTGCGCCAGGCGCAGGGCATCATCGACCAGGTGATCCTCGCGGTGCAGTTCGTATTCCTTTTCGCGCTCGGCGCCGGGCTGCTGGTGCTCTACTCGGCGCTTGTGGCAACGGAAGACGAGCGCCGGCGCGAGGCGGCGATCATGCGTGCCTTCGGGGCGTCGGCTTCGCAGGTCTCGGGCAGCCAGCGCGCGGAATTCCTCGTCATGGGGGCGGTGGCCGGCGTGCTCGCCACCGTCGCGGCTTCGGTGATCAGCACCCTCCTTGCGCAACGCGTATTCCAGCTGGAGCTGCCGGTGAATTACGGGCTGTGGATCTACGGCCCGCTCGCCGGCGTGGTGCTGCTATCGCTCAACGCCTGGCTCTCGGCGCGCAAGGTGCTTACGGCATCGCCGGCGCTCACCCTGCGGGAAAGCTGATGCCCAGATTGCGCCATCGCGAAAGGCACCGCATGGAAAGCGCCGGCTGGCTGCGCGCCGCGGTGCTCGGGGCGAACGATGGGCTGGTCTCGACGGCAAGCCTCGTGCTCGGCGTCGCGGCGGCCAATGCCACGCACGGCGACGTGCTCGTGGCCGGCGTGGCGGCGCTGGTCGCGGGCTCGATGTCGATGGCCGCGGGCGAGTACGTTTCCGTGCGCTCACAGGCCGACACCGAAACCGCGGCGCTGGAGCTTGAAAAAAGCGAGCTCGCCACCGACAGCGAGGGCGAGCACCGCGAGCTGCAGACGATCTACGTGAAGCGCGGGCTCGAGCCTTCGCTCGCCAAGGAGGTCGCCGAGCAGCTCATGGCGCACGACGCTCTCGACGCGCATGCGCGCGACGAGCTCGGCATCACCGGCACGCTCGCCGCGCGGCCGCTGCAGGCGGCGGTGGCCTCGGCCACGAGCTTCGCGATCGGGGCGGCGATCCCGGTGGGCGCCGCGCTCCTCGTGCCGTCCGGCGGTCTTCTGCCGGTCGTGGCCCTCACCTCGATCGCCTTCCTCGCGGCGCTCGGCGCGTGGGGCGCGCGCATGGGCGGCGCGCCGATGGCACCGGCCGCGATGCGGGTCACGTTCTGGGGACTGCTGGCGATGGGCGTCACCGCCGGCATCGGCCACCTGATCGGGTCGCCGGTTTGAATCCCACGCCGTACGAGCAGCTCGGCGGGGAGGAGAAGCTCCGCTCGCTCGTCGCCCGGTTCTACGCGCTCATGCACAGCGAGCCGCAGTTCGCCGGCATCCGAAAGCTGCACCCGGAGACGCTCGAGGGCTCGACCGAAAAGCTGACGATGTTCCTCTCCGGCTGGCTCGGCGGGCCGCCGCTTTACACCGACAA
>JADMIO010835482.1_pt1 | contig 10925 bp, 9 predicted proteins | sample 8958161 | NCBI WGS metagenome assembly JADMIO01 (sample SAMN16585339, study PRJNA669376) | soil metagenome | isolation source: Crop rotation soil | place: USA: Cullars Rotation, Alabama | collected 2011 | reverse complement strand
CTTTCCCGGCGGGGTCGTTCTCGCTGGATTACTGCGCGTATCCGGTGGCTGGGATGCTGGAGCGCGGGGAATCGGCGCAGCTGGCGGAGGGGATGAAGTGGGAGGATCGGTGGATCTGACGATCGTGCAGGCAAGAGTGCTGGTGCGGCTGAGCGCGATCGTGGGGCTCGGTTTGTGCATCCCCTGGTGCGCGAGGGCGCTGGCGCGGTGGGGGCACTACGTCCAGCTGGTCTGGGGCATTGGGATGGACGACCAGGTCGTCCCGGTCATCATCGCGGGGCTGCTGACGCTGGCGGTCTTGGCCATTCCGATCGTCGTCTGTGGTCACGCGCTGTTCCGCGATGTTGGATACGCGCGCCGCATTACTCGGAGGCGCACATGAGCTTCTCCTGGGTTCGACCCGTTCTCCGCGTGCTTGGTGTGCTCTTCATTGGTCTTGCGCTGCCGCAAGTGTTCCAGATTCTCTCGCAATGGGTCGCGTACCTGTTTCCGGCCAGGTCGGGCGCGATGGTCAACGATCCATGGCAGATGATCTGGTCCGTTGGCTGGAGCGTTGGCACGCTGGGACAACTGGGCCTGGGCGTCTATCTGCTCGTGCGAGGCGACCGGCTGCTGGCGTGGGTGCTTCGCGATGTGCACCACGCGTGCGCGCGCTGCGGGTATGACCTGCGCACCGCGCCTCCGGGGCCCTGCCCCGAGTGTGGCCTGGTTTCTGGCAATACCCCGCTTGGGAGCCAGAGGCCAGAAAACCCGTAACCTCTCGGGTCGGTCGGCCCTGCCGCCGCGCGTACGATTGCTTCGATGCCAAAGCCTACGAAAAAGGGCCGTTCTTCGACACCGATGCGCGGAGAGCCGATCGCCGTCGCTGCGCACACGAACGGACGCCACGCGGGTGCATCCCTCAATCCGATCCCTGATGTCCAAGCCTCCGGCGACACGCGCAACGTCGCGATCGATCGGGTTGGCGTGAAGGACGTGACGTACCCGATCCGGCTGAAGATCGCGCCGTGCTCGGTCGAGGGTGGGGGGGAGCAGACGACGGTCGCGAAGATCAACATGTACGTGGCCCTGCCGCACTACCAGAAGGGGACGCACATGTCGCGCTTCCTGGAGGTGCTCAACGACCACCAGGGGGCAATCTCGCCGAGCGACATTCCGACCATCACCGAGGCGATCCGGGAACGGCTCAACGCCGAGGAAGCGCACTTCGAGGCGGAGTTTACGTACTTCATCACCAAGCCCGCGCCCGTGACGAAGGCGCCGGGGCTCATGGACTATCGCGTGCGGTTCGAGTGCACGGCGAGCCGGAACGGGAAAACGGACGATTTCCAGATGGCGGTGGCCGCCCCCGCGACGAGCCTGTGCCCGTGCTCGAAGGAGATCTCGGCGTACGGCGCGCACAACCAAAGGTGCGTGATCGAGGCGAAAGTGCGGATGGCGCGCGGGCAGACGCTGTGGATCGAGGAGCTGGCGGCGATCATCGAGAAGTCGGCGAGTTGCCCGGTGTTCGCGGTGCTCAAGCGGCCGGATGAGAAGTATGTTACGGAGGCTGCGTACGACAATCCGAAGTTTGTCGAGGACATCATCCGCGATCTTGCGCTCGCGCTGAACAACGAAAAGAGGGTGCTCTCGTACGAGATCTCGAGCGAGAACTTCGAGAGCATCCACAACCACAACGCGTATGCGGAGATTCGGCGGGATAAGAGGGGGAAGGCGTAAAGGCGTGGAGGCGTAGCGAGCAGGCTGTCACTGCATTGTCAGTTCGCCGTTTCTCACCAGCTGTTCGATCGCGGCCATGTCGTGAGCGGGGGGGCGATCGGCGGTGAGCTTGCGGACTCTGGCGCGGATGGCCGCGTGGGCTCGCTCAACCCCGCGGCCGGAGCGGAGGGGGCGGTGGTGCTCGAGTGCTTGTGATGCGCAGAGCAGTTCGATGGCGACGACGCTTCGGGTCAGGTCGAGGGCGCGCCGGGCTTTGGCCGCGCTCCGTGGGCCGAACGAGTTGTAGTCTTCCATGCCCGCGCTGGTGGAGAGATTGGCGACGCTGGCCGGAGTGCAGAGGCCGATGATCTCGTTGCAGGCGGCGGCTGCGGTGTATTGGGCGATCATGAGGCCGGAGTGCAAACCCGGCGATGGGCTCAGGTAGGGGGGCAGACCCGCTTCGGGGTCGAAACCGGAGAGCATGTGGTAGACGCGGCGTTCGGCGATTCCAGCGACGTGCGAGCAGGCGATGGCGGCGAAGTCGAGGGCGACGGCGAGGGGCATTCCGTGGAAGTTGCCGCCGCTGAGGATGTCGGCGGTGTTGGTTTTCCGGGCTGCGAAGACGAGTGGGTTGTCGGTGACTGCGCCGAGCTCGCGCTCAACGACGGCACGCACGTGCAAGAAGGAATCCCAGGCCGCGCCGAGGACTTGCGGAGCGCATCGAAGGGAGTATGGGTCCTGCACGCGCGGGTCGTTCAGGGCATGGGAGGGAATGATGCGGCTGCCCTTGATGAGATCGCGGAGGCGGGCGGCGACGTGCATCTGGCCGGGTTGGCGGCGGGCTTCGTGGAGGCGCTCATCGAGGAAGGCGTCCGTGGCGCGGCAGGCGTCGATGGACATTGCGGCCGCGGCGAGGGCGGCGTCGAACACACGTTCAAAGTCGCGGATGAAGAGCGCCCCTTGGGCGGCCATGAGGTGGGTGCCGTTGATGAGCGCGAGGCCTTCCTTGGGCCCGAGGGTGACGGGGGGGATGCGGGCGCGTTTCATCGCGACCGCGCCGGACATGGAGCGGCCGCCGATCTCGGCGTCGCCTTCGCCGATGAGGACGAGAGCGACGTGTGCGAGGGGTGCGAGATCGCCCGATGCGCCGACGGAGCCAATTTCCGGGACGACGGGCGTTATGCCCGCGTTGAGCATGCGGATGAGCGTTTCAACGACGACTGGGCGAATGCCGGAGAGGCCACGTGAAAGGGAGCCGGCCAGGCAGAGCATCATGCCGCGGACGACGTCGCGCGGCAGCGGGCGGCCGACGCCGGAAGCATGTGAGCGGACGAGATTCCGCTGGAGCGCGGCGAGATCGCCGGCGGAAATGCGCTGGCGAGAGAACGAGCCGAAGCCGGTGTTGATCCCGTAGTGCGGTTCGCCGTCGTTGAGGATGCTCTCGAGGCGTGAGCGGGATTGGGCGATGGCACGACGTGCGCCCGGGGAGACGGAGATGGGGGCGTCATCGCGGGCGACGCTTTCAAGGTCCGCGAGGGTGATGGTGGCAGAACCGAGGACGACGGACGATCTGGACATGGCGGAGTGTTGGGGGTGGGGTGTCGCCGAGCAATTCGGGTGGGTTCGGGCTGTTTTGACCCCCCCGCCTGCTCTCGATCCAAGGTCTGATAATGTGTGTTACTGGCGGATTGTTGCTCTTCAACCCTAACGGATGTGTGTGGAGACTAACCGAGTTATCCACCTAACAGGCTTGTGTGATGGAGGGCGACTTGCACAACCGATGGGGTGTTGGTAGAGTTCCCGCGTTGAACCCCCGGAACCGTTCAGAGCGGCCCGGGGTGAGTCGGTTCGGTGTTGAAGCACCGAGGCCGACGGCACGGTCAGCTGCTCTAACAGCCGAGCCGTGGGACGAAGTGTAGGAGAGCGGTGTTTCGAGCGGGTGCTGTAGACGGGTGCACCCGGGCCGAGTGATTCGAGTTGCTCCTGGGTTCATGGTGGTCGTCGCTGTGCCTGTTGGGGTCCGAGGTTGCTGGCTGTTGAGACCTGTCTCGCTCTCCCGTTCGTTCCCTCGTTGCTGCAGTTGATCGACGCCGCACATCTCTCTGATGTGAAGGTGTCTCCATGGATGGTCGCTGGCTCGGCTGTGGGATGGGTTGGGGGTTTGCTGCTGTTGATGAGGAGGCGTGCGGCCGGCCGAACCGCCGAGCGGCGGCCGGCCGCGGCGTTTGCCCCCTGCGTGTATCACAGGGGGCAAAGCGTAATGACCCGGCCCGTGTGATGCCCGTTGAGGGCGTGAGTGTCGGGCTGGATTGGGTGCGTGTGACGGCGGATGCGTCGTTGCTCGATCAGTTGCGGGAGTGGGCTGTCGAGCGGTTCGGAGCGGCTGTGGACGGCGAGTATCGGGGGATGTACTTCTATCGGTGTCGGCAGGATTACGGGCTCGGCGTTCGGCTGTTGTGGTCTCATGCGTCGGCGTCGTCGGTGTGTGTCGAGTTGCCGGGGTCGGTGCTGGCGTCGTTCAGCGGCGATGAGCGGGTGGTGATGCTGCGCGAGTTGTTGGAGTTGGGGTGTGTTCCAACCCGTTTGGATGGTGCCGTGGATGTCGTGGCGCCGGGCGTTGATCTCGTTGAACGGTTGGCGGCGTCGTGCGAGGCGGGGAACCTGTGCGGGGCTCGGCGGTGGAAGCCTGATCACGAGTTCGACGCGGAGGGGAACGCGTCGCAATTGATGGTGCGGATTGGTCGTCGGGGCAACGAGGGGAGCGGTCGGTACGTTCGCGCGTACGACAAGGGTCTTGAGCAGGGGCGGGAGCGGAACGTGTGGCAGCGGCTTGAGACGGAGTTCGCGGATTCCGTGGCCGAGCAGGTTGGCGGCGTGCTGGCGGTGTGTGGTGATGGATGGGTGCGTGAGCTTGCCAGGATGGTTGCGGGGTCGTTCGATCTGCGGAGCGGCGATCGGTCGCAGCGGGTGGAGACGCGTCGGCGCGTGCGGTGGTGGGGTGATTTCGTGTCGCGGCTGGATGTGGTGTGCGTGCGTGCGGTGCGGGTGCTGTCGACGGCGGCGGGCAAGCTGGCACACCTGCGGCGTGCCGTCGCTCCGACGTTGGTGGCGCTCGTTCGGGAGAGTGGGGTGTCCTCGTCGCTGGTGTTACGTTCTCTGTGCCGTGGGGTGAGTCGTGCGGCCGTGCGTCGGCAGGTTGACGGCGGGCGGTGTCGTGAGGTGCTTGAGCTTGCGGGGCTGGCTAAACGCGGAGGTGTCGTGTGTGCGACGTGAGTGATTTTGTGTCGGTTGTGGATCGCCGGTACCGGTGTGAGGTGGTCGCGTGGCTGCAGCGGGGGCGGCGTGCTGTGTCTGCGTTGGAGGCGTCGGAGATCTGGCAGTCGGTGGCGCTCGCGAGTTGGCGGGGCGGGATGGTGCTGGCGTCGTTCGACGGTGATGAAGGGCGGCTGCGGGCGTGGGTGTACTCGATGATTTGTCGCGCGAGGCGTTGGAGGGCCGCTGAGGTGGCTCGCTTCCTTGGGATGCGTATGGGTGGGCGGGCTCGGTCGTCGGCGGCGTTGCTGCGGGGCGTTCCGCTGATCCCGGCTTGTGGTGTGCCTGAAGCGGGCGAGTTCTCCGGGGTGTTGCGTTGGGGGCGGCGGGTGTGTTCGCCCAGGGAGTGGGAGGCGATCGACGCCGTGATTCTGCAGGGTTTCAGCACGAGCGAGGTTGCGGGGTTGCTCGATGTCACGCCGCAGTGTGTGTCGCTTCGGATCGCGAGGGGCGTTGCGGAGATGCGTGCGGCGATCGGCGGCGGGGAAGTCGAGTGGTCGGTGCGTGATGTTCGCGATCGCGGTGGGGTGCGTGGTCAGCGTCGTGCTGCGGCGTGATGGGAGGTTCGTATGCGTGCGGTGGCTGGTGGTTTGGTGAGCGTGCGTGCGGCGTGGCGTGTCGTTGCTCGCGGGTCGTCGCGTTGGTGGGCGGCGTTGCCGTGTGCTGCGGGGTGGCTGAGTTGGCCTCGGTTGCTGCGTGGTCGGTGTCTTGGCCTGAGATGCAGAGGGGATGTGGTCACGAGCCCTGCGACCCCTCGGGGGGGGATCGGAACGCGTGGGTGAACCTTGCTGGTGGGCGGGGTAGGGTGGACGTGTGCAACCGGTGACGTGCCTTGGTTGCTGGAGGTGAGCCGTGGTGAAGTACGTTTGGTGGGATGATGTCGAGCGGCGGGAGCGGAGCCGGATCGATCTCCGGGTGCCGAAGTCGCTGCACGAGTTCCTGCGCCAGGTGGCGAAGAAAAACTCGGTGACGGTGAACGATCTGGTCGTCGGGATGCTGGTGTATCTCTCGGATGCCGATGGGCGGCGGTCGTTGCGGGTGGAGGTGCTTCCGTCTGTTCGGGTGACGGATGCGAAACCGGCTGGCTCTCCGGCTGTGGTCCCGGCACGTGCTCCAAGCCGTTCTGCCCGCAGGAGATGGAAAATCCCCAAGGTCTGATAATGTGTGTTACTGGCGGATTGTTGCTCTTCAACCCTAACGGATGTGTGTGGAGACTAACCGAGTTATCCACCTAACAGGCTTGTGTGATGGAGGGCGACTTGCACAACCGATGGGGTGTTGGTAGAGTTCCCGCGTTGAACCCCCGGAACCGTTCAGAGCGGCCCGGGGTGAGTCGGTTCGGTGTTGAAGCACCGAGGCCGACGGCACGGTCAGCTGCTCTAACAGCCGAGCCGTGGGACGAAGTGTAGGAGAGCGGTGTTTCGAGCGGGTGCTGTAGACGGGTGCACCCGGGCCGAGTGATTCGAGTTGCTCCTGGGTTCATGGTGGTCGTCGCTGTGCCTGTTGGGGTCCGAGGTTGCTGGCTGTTGAGACCTGTCTCGCTCTCCCGTTCGTTCCCTCGTTGCTGCAGTTGATCGACGCCGCACATCTCTCTGATGTGAAGGTGTCTCCATGGATGGTCGCTGGCTCGGCTGTGGGATGGGTTGGGGGTTTGCTGCTGTTGATGAGGAGGCGTGCGGCCGGCCGAACCGCCGAGCGGCGGCCGGCCGCGGCGTTTGCCCCCTGCGTGTATCACAGGGGGCAAAGCGTAATGACCCGGCCCGTGTGATGCCCGTTGAGGGCGTGAGTGTCGGGCTGGATTGGGTGCGTGTGACGGCGGATGCGTCGTTGCTCGATCAGTTGCGGGAGTGGGCTGTCGAGCGGTTCGGAGCGGCTGTGGACGGCGAGTATCGGGGGATGTACTTCTATCGGTGTCGGCAGGATTACGGGCTCGGCGTTCGGCTGTTGTGGTCTCATGCGTCGGCGTCGTCGGTGTGTGTCGAGTTGCCGGGGTCGGTGCTGGCGTCGTTCAGCGGCGATGAGCGGGTGGTGATGCTGCGCGAGTTGTTGGAGTTGGGGTGTGTTCCAACCCGTTTGGATGGTGCCGTGGATGTCGTGGCGCCGGGCGTTGATCTCGTTGAACGGTTGGCGGCGTCGTGCGAGGCGGGGAACCTGTGCGGGGCTCGGCGGTGGAAGCCTGATCACGAGTTCGACGCGGAGGGGAACGCGTCGCAATTGATGGTGCGGATTGGTCGTCGGGGCAACGAGGGGAGCGGTCGGTACGTTCGCGCGTACGACAAGGGTCTTGAGCAGGGGCGGGAGCGGAACGTGTGGCAGCGGCTTGAGACGGAGTTCGCGGATTCCGTGGCCGAGCAGGTTGGCGGCGTGCTGGCGGTGTGTGGTGATGGATGGGTGCGTGAGCTTGCCAGGATGGTTGCGGGGTCGTTCGATCTGCGGAGCGGCGATCGGTCGCAGCGGGTGGAGACGCGTCGGCGCGTGCGGTGGTGGGGTGATTTCGTGTCGCGGCTGGATGTGGTGTGCGTGCGTGCGGTGCGGGTGCTGTCGACGGCGGCGGGCAAGCTGGCACACCTGCGGCGTGCCGTCGCTCCGACGTTGGTGGCGCTCGTTCGGGAGAGTGGGGTGTCCTCGTCGCTGGTGTTACGTTCTCTGTGCCGTGGGGTGAGTCGTGCGGCCGTGCGTCGGCAGGTTGACGGCGGGCGGTGTCGTGAGGTGCTTGAGCTTGCGGGGCTGGCTAAACGCGGAGGTGTCGTGTGTGCGACGTGAGTGATTTTGTGTCGGTTGTGGATCGCCGGTACCGGTGTGAGGTGGTCGCGTGGCTGCAGCGGGGGCGGCGTGCTGTGTCTGCGTTGGAGGCGTCGGAGATCTGGCAGTCGGTGGCGCTCGCGAGTTGGCGGGGCGGGATGGTGCTGGCGTCGTTCGACGGTGATGAAGGGCGGCTGCGGGCGTGGGTGTACTCGATGATTTGTCGCGCGAGGCGTTGGAGGGCCGCTGAGGTGGCTCGCTTCCTTGGGATGCGTATGGGTGGGCGGGCTCGGTCGTCGGCGGCGTTGCTGCGGGGCGTTCCGCTGATCCCGGCTTGTGGTGTGCCTGAAGCGGGCGAGTTCTCCGGGGTGTTGCGTTGGGGGCGGCGGGTGTGTTCGCCCAGGGAGTGGGAGGCGATCGACGCCGTGATTCTGCAGGGTTTCAGCACGAGCGAGGTTGCGGGGTTGCTCGATGTCACGCCGCAGTGTGTGTCGCTTCGGATCGCGAGGGGCGTTGCGGAGATGCGTGCGGCGATCGGCGGCGGGGAAGTCGAGTGGTCGGTGCGTGATGTTCGCGATCGCGGTGGGGTGCGTGGTCAGCGTCGTGCTGCGGCGTGATGGGAGGTTCGTATGCGTGCGGTGGCTGGTGGTTTGGTGAGCGTGCGTGCGGCGTGGCGTGTCGTTGCTCGCGGGTCGTCGCGTTGGTGGGCGGCGTTGCCGTGTGCTGCGGGGTGGCTGAGTTGGCCTCGGTTGCTGCGTGGTCGGTGTCTTGGCCTGAGATGCAGAGGGGATGTGGTCACGAGCCCTGCGACCCCTCGGGGGGGGATCGGAACGCGTGGGTGAACCTTGCTGGTGGGCGGGGTAGGGTGGACGTGTGCAACCGGTGACGTGCCTTGGTTGCTGGAGGTGAGCCGTGGTGAAGTACGTTTGGTGGGATGATGTCGAGCGGCGGGAGCGGAGCCGGATCGATCTCCGGGTGCCGAAGTCGCTGCACGAGTTCCTGCGCCAGGTGGCGAAGAAAAACTCGGTGACGGTGAACGATCTGGTCGTCGGGATGCTGGTGTATCTCTCGGATGCCGATGGGCGGCGGTCGTTGCGGGTGGAGGTGCTTCCGTCTGTTCGGGTGACGGATGCGAAACCGGCTGGCTCTCCGGCTGTGGTCCCGGCACGTGCTCCAAGCCGTTCTGCCCGCAGGAGATGGAAAATCCCCAAGGTCTGATAATGTGTGTTATGTAAAACAGGCCGTGGCTTGGCTGGCCCGAGTTGCTCAATACGGCCGATCGACCGCGTATTCGAGCGGGCGGTAGTCGGTTGGAAAGTGCGACCAGTACTCTTCGCGATCGTGCTTGTTGCGGGGCTCGGCCGCGCCTGCGGCGAGGATCAAGACCGCTTCGCATCCACTGGCGAGCACGACGCCGACGAAAGTGAAGACGAAAACGCCAGCAAGCGGGATGAGCCTTGTCCTCTCGCGCATTCGTCGAGTCTACCGGAAGTTGGCGCGGCCGAAGAGGGTTCGCCGAAGTTCGCGAACTGTTTGCATATCCTTGATGGATGTCTGTTCGGCGCGTGTATCTCGAGACCTTTGGCTGCCAGATGAACGAGCTCGATTCCGAGCTGGTTTCTGGTCAGCTCCGCGCGCTGGGGTATGGGTTCACGACAGAGCGGGAGGCAGCGGATGTTGTGCTCTACAACACCTGCTCGGTGCGGGAGCATGCGGAGCAGAAAGTGTGGTCGCGGTTGGGGGAGGACCGCCTGTGCAAGCTGGAGCGGCCGTCGCTGGTGGTCGGCGTGCTCGGGTGCATGGCTGAGCGGGATGGGACGGACCTGATCCGGCGGATGCCAGTCGTGGACATTCTGTGCGGGCCCGGGGAACTCGACAAGCTGCCGGGGCTGCTGGACAACGCGGTGCGGACGCGCGAGTCGATCGCGGCCGAGCCGGAGCCCCAGGCGGTTGATCCTGGGAACCAGCAGCCGCGGATGGTTTCGGCGGGGGCGGTTGCGCTGCAGGGGAACACGTCGCGGCGGAGTGGGACGTTGGCGGCGGCGGCGGACAACCTGGAGATGCTGGACCTGGCCCGGTCGGTGTCTGCGGATGATCACTCGGGCTCGGCGTACGTCCGGATCACGCGTGGGTGCAACAAGTTCTGCACATACTGCGTGGTGCCGTTCACGCGTGGGGCGGAGGTGCACCGGCCGCCGCAGCACATCGTGGATGAGTGCAAGCGGCTGGCGGATGCGGGGGTGGTCGAGATCACGCTGCTCGGGCAGACGGTGAATCACTATCGCTTCGAGCACGGCGCGGCGGTGAGCGTCGGGGGCGTGGTGCAGCCTCAGAAGGGGCGGTCGTATTCGGGCGGGCACTCGCGCGATCCGTTCGCGGGTGAGAGCACGACGACGTTTGCAGATTTGCTCGCGCTGATGCACGAGAAGGTGCCGGAGATCAAGCGGCTGCGGTTTGTGACGAGCTATCCGAGAGACTTCGGGGACGATGTGCTGGAAGTGATCAGAGACCATCCGCGGATCTGCCGGTATCTACACGTGCCGGCACAGAGCGGGTCGGATCGGATTCTGGAGAAGATGAATCGCGGGTACACCAGCGCGGAGTACCTGGAGTTTCTTGATCGGGCGCGGGCACACCTCCACCAGCCGGAGATTGGGCGGCCGCTGACGGTGGCCGGGGACTTCATCGTCGGGTTTCCGACGGAGACCGACGAGGACTTCACAGCGACGGTCCGTCTGCTGGAGAAGGCCCGGTACAAGAACGCGTTCATCTTCAAGTACTCGCCGCGCCCGGGGACGATTGCGTTTGACAAGCTCGAGGACGATGTGCCCGAGGATGTGAAGCGGGCACGGAATACCCAGCTGCTGGCGGCACAGCAGCGCGTGAGCGCGAGCGTGAGCGCGGAGTTTGTGGGGCGGACGCTCGATGTGTTTGTGCGTGGGCTTTCGCGGCGGGAGACCAAGAGGGCGTCGAACCCCCCTGCCGGGAATGGACACGCGGCGATGGCCGGAGTGTCTTTGACCATCGGGGGACGGACGCTGGGCGGCGACGAGCCGGTCTCCGCGTGCTCGGCGCATGGTTCGCAGGTGTTCGCGGAGGCAATGTCCAACCCCCCCACCCCCACCGCCCCTCCCAACCCCTCCACCGTCCCTACTGACGTGGGCTCGCCGATC
>JADMIO011614300.1_pt1 | contig 10926 bp, 8 predicted proteins | sample 8958161 | NCBI WGS metagenome assembly JADMIO01 (sample SAMN16585339, study PRJNA669376) | soil metagenome | isolation source: Crop rotation soil | place: USA: Cullars Rotation, Alabama | collected 2011 | reverse complement strand
CATCATACACAATGCGAACGCTTTTACCACCACACTGGCCCAAAGCAGGGACACTATAAAGCAGATACTGACGAATTTCAACACCTTATCCCGCCAGATGGCGAATGCCCCAATACAGAAGACCGTGGCAGACCTGCAGAACACAGTATCGCAGTTTAAGGGTATTGCCGAGAAGATCAACAGCGGCCAGGGATCGCTGGGGCTGCTGATCAATAGCAAGGACCTGCACGATAATCTCAACCATTCGCTGAACACTCTTAACAAACTGATGGGAGATATAAAGGACCATCCCGCGCGTTATATTAACGTCACAATCTTTGGCAAGAAGAAAAATTAATGTTTTCTACGAAAGAACCATCCTTAAAACTTAACCTGCAAATATTACCGGCAGCATACAAAATATGCATGCTGGTGGTGTGCTTATGGCTTGGGCAGGGGCGTGCGGCGGGGCAGGCGACAGACACGGCAGATAAGATAAGGATCAACATAGACAGGACAGAGAACATCATACACTTTGAAACGGATTCGGGTAAGTTCAACAAGTTTGTAGGCAATGTGATACTGCGGCAGGGCACGGATACATTGTATTGCGACAGTGTATACCAGAATGCAACCACAAGGAATTTTGAGGCCTTCGGAGATGTGAAGATCGCGCAGATGGGTGGCACACAGGGCACGAGCGACTACCTTAAATATACATCGGCACAGAAGGTGGCCTTTATGCGTGGTAATGTGTCGCTAACAGACGGTAAGAACAATCTAAAATGCGAAGAGCTGACCTACAACCTGGACTCCAAGATAGCACAGTACGATAACTGGGGTGTGCTGCATAATGATTCTACGAGGGTGATAAGTAAGACCGGTACATACTTTGTAAAGGAAAAAAATGCACGCTTCAAGGGTAGTGTAATGATCGACGACCCGGAATACAACATAAAATCGGAAGACCTGCTATATAATACAGACTCAAAGGTAACGCAGTTCTTTGCCAGGTCTACTGTGGTGCGGGACAACGGCAACTCTATACTGATGACCTCGAAAGGAACTTATGACGGCATACACGGTATTGCGCACTTTGCCGACCACTCTGCCATCTGGAACAATGGCCAATATATAGAAGGTGATTCGCTGTACTACAACAAGGAGACGGGTTATGGGCTTGCGGAAGGGAGGGTGATATCGATAGATACCGTGCAGCATTCCACCATGTATTGCGGGCATGCGGAGTATTTTCAGAAGAAGCGCATACTGTGGGCGACCGTGAAACCCGTGCTGGAGCAGGTGAACGGCAAGGATACACTTTATATGCGGGCAGACACTTTTTACTCTGCACCCATGGTGAAGGTGGCGCCGCCTAAAGCGGGCAACAATACGGATACCGCCAATATGCAGCGCACGGGGGCAAATGCAGATACTGCAAAAAAGAACAAAGAGTTTGACGATGCACTGCTGAAGCCCACTGTGCACAAGGCGAAGTATAAAATACCTAATGCGAAGACGGATACGATAGATGTGGCTAAAAAACCGGGCAAAAAGAAAAAGAACAAGAAGGGCGCGGTGATACAAAGCGCCGTAGCGGTCGATACGGCTACAGCCGACACCACGGCTCCACTGTATTTTATTGGCTATCACCACGTGCTCATTTTTTCTGACTCGCTGCAGGGCAGGTGTGACAGCGTGAGTTATACGCGATCGGACTCGACAATACGCATGATCTACAACCCTATAGCATGGGCGCACAACAGCCAGATAACGGGTGACACTATATTACTAATGCTAGACAGCAGCCGGCTGCGACAGATGTATGTGCCCAACAATGCCTTTGTGATCTCGCAATCGGGGCCGGAGAAGGCGCAGTTCTTTGACCAGGTGCAGGGGAAGACAATGACAGCCTACTTTAAGAATAACCAGATCAGCAAGATGCTCGTATGGCCGGAGGCGCAGAGCATCTACTATCCCAAGGACGATAAGGGTGCCTATATAGGCGTAGACCAATCGAGCAGCGTGAAGATGCTGGTATTCTTTGAAGATCAGAAGATCACCAATATAAAGTTTGATGAGGATGTGAAAGTGACCATGACGCCTTTTGAGAAGGCAGACATACCGAACATGAAGCTGGGAAAATTCAAATGGCTCATCAAGGAGCGGCCAGTGAGTAAAGAAGAGTTGTTTAGGTGATGCCCGATTGAAAAGATGCGGGATCTTTTACTAATATTGTAAACATGGGCGGCGGGGTTTATCCGAAAGTTTATCTGTATAAGCGCATTGTGCAGGCTAAGTTGTATATCGACGACAATTTTGCAGGCAAAGTGGAGCTGGACAATATTGCCGATGAGGCCTGTTTTTCGAAGTTCCATTTTCTCCGCCTGTTCAAAAAAGCATATGGCAAGACGCCGCACCAATACCTGGTGCACAAGCGCATTTTGAAAGCTCAGGAGCTGCTGAAACAGGGCATACCGGTAACGGAGGTTTGTTATACGGTTGGGTTTGAGGCCATTGGCTCATTTTCCGTTCTGTTCAAGCGCGTAACGGGATACACACCATCGGCATACCAGTCAGTGCAGGCGCGGCTGAAGATCGAGGTCGTTAAGCGGCCGCTGGCGTTTGTGCCGGGTTGTATTGCCCGGGCCAACGGCTGGATACTCCAATAAATAGCAATTTTGAAGAAGCAGGAGCGAATCTGATTTCCCACCTTTGTTGTCACTAAATCTACTACAATGATCTCAAGACTTTCGCACATGTGCATTTATGTGCTGGACCAGAACAGCGCCTATGATTTTTATGTAAACAAGCTCGGTTTTAAAGTGCATACCGATGCTCCGATGGGGCCGGATATGCGCTGGCTTACCGTTACACCTCCCGATCAACCGGACCTGGAAATCAGCTTAATGCCCGTAGTGGAGGGTATGATGTTTGATAAAGAGACAGCCGACCAGATGAGCAACCTCGTGAGGAACGGGAAGATAGGGCCGGGTGTTTTTGAATGCAAAGATATCTACGCGACCTACGAGGAGCTGAAAGCAAAAGGTGTGGAATTCTCAAAGGAACCCACTAAGGAGTTTTACGGCATCGAAGCGCTGTTCAAAGACGATTCCGGCAATTGGTTCTCGCTGGGGCAGAAAGAAGAAAACACCCAGGGCTAATCATTAGTTGGCCATTGCCTTCGTCATGAGCGGCGCTTCCTTGCGCTCGCCGATTTGCTGGCGCCACATGGCATAGTACAGCCCTTTTTCTTCCAGCAGTGATGCATGGTTGCCTGTTTCTATCACGCTGCCTTTTTCGAGCACGTAGATGCGGTCGGCGTGCATTATAGTGGACAGGCGGTGTGCGATCATGATAGTGATGTGCTGTCGCTGTGCAGTGATGCTGCGTATGGTCTGCGATATCTCGTCTTCGGTAAGGGAGTCGAGCGCAGAAGTAGCTTCATCAAAGATCATGAGCCGTGGCTTACGCAGCAGTGCGCGGGCTATGGAGATACGCTGGCGCTCACCACCCGAGAGCTTAAGTCCACCCTCGCCGATCACAGTGTCGAGACCTTTTTCGGCGCGCGCCAGCAGGTTTTGGCAGGCAGCTTTTTTAAGCGCGTCATTTATCTCGTCGTCGGTGGCGGATGGGTTTACGAAAAGCAGGTTCTCTTTAATAGTGCCGGAGAAGAGCTGGGGATCCTGTGTCACCAGGCCCATCTGCAGGCGCAGTTCTTCATAGTTGATCTTGCCTTCTTCGTGGCCATTATAATAGATATGGCCTTTGTTGGGAAGGTACAGCCCCACCAGGAGTTTTACGAGTGTGGTTTTGCCGCTGCCTGAAGGGCCGACAAAGGCTATGGTCTCACCCAGCTTTATATCGAATGAAATCTCGCTGAGTGCGGGACGAGTGGCGGTATTGTGCTTGAAAGTGACTTTATCGAAGCCCACCTTCTCAATATTATTGATCATCTCCGGCTGCTCCGGAATGAACTCTACCGGTTTTTTGAAAAGTTCATCCATGTTGTGCAGTGATGCTTCTGCTTCGCGGTAAGACAGGATCACATTGCCTATTTCCTGCATCGGCTGCAGAATGAAGAAGGAGAAGAAGGTAAGTGTGAGGTACTGCCCGGGTGTTATGTTGCCCCTGAAGATGAAGAACAGCAGGCTCATGACCACCACCTGCTGCAGGAAGTTGACAAAGGTGCCCTGTATGAAGGAAATGGTGCGGATACTGCGTACTTTCCTCAGCTCCAGTTTGAGTATCTTAATGGTAGTGCTGTTGAGCCTGCGTATCTCCTGGTGGGTGAGGCCAAGGCTTTTTACCAGCTCTATATTGCGCAAAGATTCGGTTGTAGAGCCGGCCAGGGCGTTTGTTTCGCGTACAATGTTCTTTTGCACACTTTTGATCCGCTTGCTGAGCTTGCTGGTGAGCAGGCCCAGTACGGTGGCGCCGCCAACATAAACCAGGGGCAGAAACGGACTCAATGTAAACGCATATACTATAACGAACACAATACCTATAAAAGTAGGGAACAGGATATTGACGAATGACATGATGAACTTCTCACAATCTGTACGCACTTTTTGCAATATGGAAAGTGTCTGGCCGCTGCTCTGATCTTCAAAATCCTGGTAGGGCAGGCGAAGGGCATGGCGGAGGCCATCAGTATATAGCTGCGCCCCATACTTTTGAATCACGACATTCACTATGTAGTCCTGGAAATTCTTTGCAATGCGCGATACCATTGCAAAACCCATAATGGCGCCGATAAGTGCCAGGGCACTCCAAAGGTAGGTGTTCATGTCTCTAGGCACCAGGCCCGCTTTGTCCACCGTATGCGGGTGGTTGGCAAAGCCGTCCAGTATCATACCCGAAATAATGGGATTAAGCAGAGAAAATCCCTGGTTGATAGTGGCCAGGAACAAAGCGAGTATGATGAGGCCTTTGTGAGGCTTTAAGTATTGCAGTAATAATTTCATGCATTACAAAGATAAGGCACAGAAGCAGATGGGTGTTGATACCTCTATTGTTAATTATTATAGCGTCGTAAATGAGGGTTTATCAGCCTTTTCTGTGCTCAGCCTGCAGCATTTCGCCCACTTTTTTGTCAATAGCAAGGGTAAAGGTGTCATTGCAAACCTGGTCCATGGATAGCCAGAAGGTACGCTCGCCGGGCACATGGTTAACAATGTCGGCCGGTAGCTGTGCGGACACACGGTAGTATATGCTGATAACCTGTGAGTTGTCGTATGCAGAAGCCTGGAAGAAGTCGGTGGTGTAAAAGTGATCATGAACCCGGATATCCAGCCCCAGTTCTTCTTTCCATTCCCGTACCAGGCAGTCTTTTATGCCTTCGCCCCAATGAAGGCCGCCTCCCGGGAATTTAACGATGGTTTTGCCCCGTATCAGCTCTTCGTTGATCAATATCTGTCCATCATGTATCCACAAGCCATAAACTCTGAGGTTAAAGCGGTTTTCCATGCAATAAAGGTATTGAAAAGGAATGCCAGTTAATAAATAGACCATGCCACTAATCCACAGTTAACTGACCGAAATGCAGGTGACTATAAATTTATAATTCAATTTCATTATTCATATCTAAAACAGCTTTATTATGAAACGATTTTTCCTATCAACGATTGCCCTTTTTGTTTTTGCACTGTTATCCGCAGACCGGTCATCGGCGCAGGTTACTACCAGCACCTGCAATCCCGTATTTAATTGCGGAGTAGACACTCCAACTCCTACCAGCAACTTTTTCTCCTGGACCGTATATTCAAATCCCATCGTTATGGGCTATGAATATGTATGCAATACGACCATGGCCGACCCGACGGGTGCCGGAACTGCGATAACGGATACTTATAAGACGGTTACCGGGCTTACACCGAATACTACTTATTACTTTCACCTGAGGTTCAGCTGCGGTGGTGGCAATTTTTCAATCTGGCATACAATGCCGGCCTTTACCACCCCGACGTCAACCGGTGTGAATATTGCTGCCAGTTCAGAGGCGGTATTCTCCGTGTATCCAAACCCCGCTAACGATAAGATCACCGTAACAGTAAACGATCAGAACGGGCCGGGAATGTTGACATTGACAGATGTTACCGGCAAAACAGTTTTGACACAAAAGGTGGAGACTGAAAAAGTGGTAATTGATATGCATGCGATGCCTGCAGGTGTGTACATCGCCAGGTATGTAGACAGCAAAGGATCGCAAAGCCAGAAGGTTGTAAAACAATAAAACAGCCAGCCCTTATAGACCTTTGCGGGCATTTAGTATGCCAATAAATCCTACCTTTATTTTACCAGCAAACGCTCCTGCGTTTGCTGGTTGTTTATAAACCGATAGTGCCCTATGACAATAAAAGCAATCATTGCTGATGATGAGGAATATGGCAGGGATAACCTTAAAAACCTGATAGATCAATACTGCAATAACATAGAGATAGTTGCGATAGCGGCGTCGGTAGCGTCAGCCAGGAAGATGATCAAATCGTACAAGCCTGATGTGGTATTTCTTGATATACAAATGCCGGGAGAAAACGGATTTGAGCTCATCAACAAGCTCGCGGACGAGACCAGCAAACCCTATATTGTATTTGTAACGGCCTACAACCAATTTGCGATCAAGGCCATAAAGGCACAGGCTTTTGACTATATCCTGAAGCCTATTGATATAGATGAGCTTATGAGGTGCGAGGTGAGATTGATGCAGGCACTTAACCCTCATCTTAAGAATGAAGCGAACGCGCCTGTTCAGGAAGAACCAACTCCTATAGATGTAAATGGTAAGATCAGCATCAGCCATTCGCGGGGAATTAAGGTGCTTCATCTTAATTCCATTCTTTATTTTGAAGCGGATAAGAACTATACGATCATTCATATCAGAAGCGAGTTAAAGAACGGCGCCCATGAAAAGTTTGTGGTAAGCCGCAACCTTGGTTACTATGAACATTTTTTACCAGCTAACCTGTTTTTCAGGGTGCACTACTCGTTTATCATCAATGTCGATTACGTGAAAGATTATGTGAACACCAATAATGGTAGTGTGATCATGGAAAATGGAGCGGTCATTGAATTGTCGAGGCGGAGGAGCGGGCCCTTCAGGCAATTTTTGAAAGATCATAACAAAATTTAGTAAGCTGCATGCGTCGTATTTATGTTGTCATATTGCTGATCATGTGGGTCCATAATGTGTGGGCACAATCGGCATCATATAAATTCTACAGCGATGACGATGGGCTTTCTAATACGGTTGTGTACCGCTTATGCAAGGATAAAAAGAATTTCCTGTGGGCATCAACCCCTCATGGACTTAGCTGCTTCAATGGGTATACCTTTGTGAATTACAGCCTGGAATATTTCCAGGACCGTTTTTTTCTTGGCATTTGCTGTGATAGTAAAAACAGAATATGGGTGGCCGGCCACAGCCAGAGCGATAAGAAATTGTTTTATCTCGAGAATGGGAAGTCGACAGAGTTTATTTTTAATGATGCCAGCAGGCTGCCGTTGCTGATCACAGATCTTTATGCTGATGCAGCGGACAGAATCTGGGTGCTGAGTAAGGACAAGCAGGCGGGCTATATAGATGCGAAGAAAAACTTCATCCCGGTAAATATCAGAAGCAATGGGCAGGTTTTAAAGATAAATGCCATCCTGGTGATGAGGGATAGCACGGAACTTCTTGCCACAAACGACGGCGTATACAAAGTGCAACGGTATGGCCAGGCCATCGATAAGGTAACTGCGTTGCCCGCGATGAACTACTATTCAATTGCGGCCAAGGATAGGGAGACTGTGGTGTTTGGTGGGACAGGAGCCATTTATACATACCACCTGGGGAATGGCAGTGTTGACTCGATGCATTTACCGGAAAGAAAACCGGTGAATAGTATTGCCGTCAATAAGTACGGAAATATCTGGTTCAATACTGAGTTGGGTTATTTTATACTGGTTAATGGATTGCTGCAACGTGGCGCGGCAGTGCTTGATCATGTTTTTATCAACCAGATGTATTGTGACAGGGACGTGGTTTTCTTTGCCACCAATGGCAGAGGTTTGTTCCTGTTCAATCACAATAATGTTGTGTGCTACGATGAACAGGCCGGTGTAAAAAATCCGTTGATCTCCTGCATCAGGCGCAGCGGGAATGATATATATATCGGATCGTATGGAGGGGTTTATAAATACTCATCGGGAAAATTTGAGCTGATACCGCAAATTCAACTTCAATCCCAGGAGCGGGTTAATGACATTTTATTCTCTGAGGGTGTGATGTGGGTAATAACACCTTATAGCACATGGCGGTATGATCCCGGTACTAAGGGGATAAGAAAGGTGCCCAATGGTGGTGTTTGTTTGTGTGCTGATGAGCATGGCGACATAATGGAGGGCGACTATGACAGGATAACATTGCTGAGCCACACTGATGGGAGCAGGTTATCGTGGGAGACCGGTAGCCCCATTATTGATTTCAGGACGTACAAGATCATCTATAGGCCCGGGACGGGCTACTGGTTTGCGACCATGAAAGGACTATTCAACTATTCAAATGGCAGCTGGCGTAAATATACTGAGAACAATAGCCCCCTGGCGAGTGCGGTAACCGGTATCGTATTTGACAGCTCAAATAATCTATGGGCAGCTACGCATAAGGGACTTCACAAACTGGGCATAAACGGGAAGTGGGAGACTTTTACCGAAAAGAACGGCATGCTGAGCTCCCATTGCCACAAATTGTTTTATTATGATCGGATATTGTGGATAGGTACGGCTGCCGGGCTTAACTCTTATGACGGTAAGTCGTTCAAAGCCTATACGAGCGGTTATGGACTGCCGAGGGATGTGGAGGTATTTGAAGGAGTGGGAAATAGTTTGTGGATAGCGTCCAGCAAGGGAGCATTCAAATGGGATTGGAAGGACGAAGACCCTGCCCCTGAGCTGGCAGATGTGGTGCTGCAACCCGAACAAGGAAGTCTCAAGAATTACAAACCGGATGGGAGCATTGTATTGCCTTACCGGAACAACAACATTTCGTTTGACTTTGTATCTCCCAATTACAAGATGCCGGAAAACATAGTTTACGAATATCGTCTAAAGGGCGCAAATGATACATTTGTACAAACCGAGAACCGAAACCTTCACTTTTCATCGCTGAGTCCCGGGCAATATGTATTGGAGATACGCGCCAGGTTGAGGAATACGCTTGTGCGTTCGGCTGTCAGTTCGGTAGCGATAACGGTGCTGAAGCCATTATGGATGGAAGGGTGGTTCATAGCGTTGCTGGCAATTTTGGTGATCATAGTGACCACGTTTTCGGTGCGCAAACGGATAAAGTATATTAAAGCCAGGGAGAAACAGAGAACACAACGCTACACAAGGTTGCTGCAGCTAAAGCAGGAGGCAACCAATGCATTGATAAGCCCGCATTTTATTTTTAATTCGCTAAACTCGATCCAGCATTTCATCAACCGGTCAGACGTGGTAACGGCAAACCGTTTTCTGTCCAAGTTTGCCAGCCTGATACGTATCACCATGGAGAAGGCAGCACATACTAATCTCAGGCTCTCAGATGAGATGAAAATACTGGAGAAATACTTGTCGCTTGAGGCAATGCGGCTGCCCGGCCTTACTTATGAGATCAATATCGATGACACGATCGATCCGAATGCTATTACGATCCCTTCAATGCTCATTCAGCCCTATGCGGAGAACGCTGTATGGCACGGCATTATGCCTAAGGATGGCAGCGGCCATGTAAAGATCGATATCAAAAAAGTAATGCACCCTTACCTGGAGATCAGAATAGAGGACAATGGGGTGGGGATAGAAACCACAGTGCCGGAGAAGAAGAGCAAGAACCATAACTCGTGGGGAATGGAGATAAGCAGGCAGCGACTGGATATCATCGAAAAGCTGACCGGCCACAAAGTAGAGTTCAAAGCTATGCCTTTATATAATGATACAGAGTTGTGTGGTACGCTGATACTGCTGAGGGTACCATATAAAGTAATAAATGGCAAGTAAAAAATAAGAGGCCAACCGGCCTCTTATTTTTTCGAAGTTTGGGATCAATTCACCTCCACCATTTTTTCCTGCAATACTGTACTACCCTCCTTGAGCCTGATATAATACTTCCCCGGCACCACATTTTCTGCCTCAAACTCTACACCGAACCGGTGCCCGTTCACAGGGAAAGTCTGGTCTTCAAACACTGGCTGTATCATTACGTCCTTTTCGTCATAGACACCAAGGGTCATTGTTTTGGGAGATTCCAGTATGATCTCGAATTCTGCGAGTATCTTAAGTGTCTTAGGAACATAAGCAGGTTCATTAGGTATCTGCTGTGGTGGCGCTGTAACTTCATAATACACAGCTTTAGGACGGCGGGCATATTTACAGATCACACTCTGCAGTTCTTTTGAAAGATCCTTTCTGTTGGGATCGTAAACACTGCCGACATTGTGCTGGTTGGTCAGCACCCATACGGCGTTCTGGCCCATATGATCGTAGAGCGAATGGTCTTTAATGAACTGTAGCACCATCTTAAAAGAATCATTCATGGTGTAAGAATAAGTATAATGCTCATCCTTTCCCGGGCAGCTGCCGCCTGCATTGCCACAAAACGTTTGCACGTCCACCTGTCCGGTAGTTTTAGGCATTAGTGTTATCGTTTCTGCTCCTGCCAATACCATTGGCTGTAAACCGGCACGATCTGATTTAAGGACCACGCCAATATCTACCTTGAGTTCTACCACTGACTTAGAGGTGTTTATAATAGTGAGCTTTGTGCTCCTGCCCTGGTACATACCCGCAAAATTTGTTGCCTCCAGTTTGACCGTGTTACTCTTTAGTGCCTCAGTGAGGTCTACTTTGAGGGTTTTGGCGGTGGCGAATGCCGGCACCAGTGCCAGTACAAGTAAGGCAATTACTCCGTGGAGCAGGTTGCGGAAC
>JADMIO011538857.1_pt1 | contig 10926 bp, 10 predicted proteins | sample 8958161 | NCBI WGS metagenome assembly JADMIO01 (sample SAMN16585339, study PRJNA669376) | soil metagenome | isolation source: Crop rotation soil | place: USA: Cullars Rotation, Alabama | collected 2011 | reverse complement strand
CGCGACAACTTGTCCACGTGGAATTCTAAGCTTAGGATCCCAATGTGCTGGAAAGCCGGGCGCTACCAGGGCGACATCAGCTTCCAGCGCTGCCTCTCCAACCCGGACGTATTGAAAATGGTGATCGAATCGACGGCGCGCCAGTTCGACAAAGACCCCACCTTGCGTTTCGCCTCGCTCAGCGAAGACGACGGCCCCTTCTGGTGCGAGTGCCCGGCCTGCAAGGCGATGGGCGCCACGCCCTCGGCGCGGATGCTGACGTTCGCCAACGAAGTGGCGACGGCAAACGAGAAGAAGTATCCCGACCGCGGCTATATCTTTCTCGCCTATATGCGCACGCTGGAGCCGCCGCTCGGCATGAAGGCGCACCGCAACGTGGTGCCGATGATCGCGCCGCTCTGGCAGTGCCGCGTCCATCCGATCGGCTCGAATTGCCCCGACATGGTTCATTTGCGCCATGTTTACGAGGGCTGGCAAAAAATCGCCGGCCGCACCGCCTATTACGATTACACGACGCCGGGGCCGTTCAACTTTCCCGGCCCACTGGCGCTGGCCGAATTGCTGCGCTTCGAGCACGCCCACGGCGGCATCGGCGGCCTGCGCGAATTCCACTTTCGCCCGCGCATGAATTGGGCGATGATGAACTGGGTGGAGACAAAGCTGCAGTGGGACCTCAAGCGCGACCCGGTGAAGCTGCGCCGGCAATTCATCGAGGGATACTACGGTCTCGCCGCCGCGCCGGCGATCGAGAAAGTTTACGACGGCATCGAACGCGGCCTGCGCGCCGGCATCGACGAGAGGAATTGGCCGCCGGACGACGGCAGTGGCCTGCATGCGCCGGCGGCGCCCGAAAAAGATCCGCTGCGTGGCGCCGAATTGTTGAAACCGATCGTAGCGCATTGCGCCGGCGATATCGACGCCGCGCTGCGCGCCGCGCAGACGGAGCCTGAGCCGTTTCGCGGGCGGGTGGTGCGGGATATGGCGACGTTGCGGGGGGAGAACCGGGAGGAGTTTTGAGAGAGTTGCCCATCTCACCACTTGGGGTCATTCGGGAAGAAGAGTGGCCGAAGGCCAGAGTGAAGGTCGGCGCCCGAGAAATCCGCCGACGTGGCGATATTGAATATGGAGTCAAACATCGTCGTCGAAAACCAGTGTTCGATCGAGAAAGTCGATCCGATATTCTTACCCGTAATTGACAGCGCGGTCGGGGCCTATCGCGCCATTTTCGGTGAGGCCGTTTTCAACATCCGGCTCATGGGTTCGGTGGCGCGTGGCGACGCGGGCCGGCTTTCCGATATCGACTTCATTGCGGTGTTGCACCACAACCCCAGCGCGGAGCAGTTGGCGGAGATCGCGCGCCAGGAGACGGAATTGCAGCGCCGGCATCCTTTTGTTTGCCAGGTCGATCTCGAAGCGGTTGCGGCCGATGAGCTGAACGATTTTCGCCGTTTCATCTTCGCGATCGATTCGGTCAGCCTCGCGGGCAGCGACATTTACACGGCGGAAAGACAGACTGTGGCGCGACGACAACTAGCCGAAATGGTCACACCCGATTTGCCGGGCATTGTGAAAAGCTACCGGAGGGCGGTGGAAGCCGTGGATGCGAAAAACGAACGGCTCCTGCTGAAATGGAGCCGGTTGATTGGCAAGGACGTTCTCAAGTGTTTTCGGCGTATTTCGCTGTTGCGAAGCGGCGGCTATGAACGAAACGTCGAGGCGATCTATCGGCAACTTTTACATGATGCGCCGGAGCACCAGGAGTTGTTACGCGACCTGTTTAATCTTTACGAGAGCCCGAGTAGCCACGGTGCCAGGCTGTTGGAAGCGTTGCGCCGTGCGGAGGCTGTCGACACATCCGCGTGATTGCGCTGACCAATTCTAGGCCAACACAAGACCACCCTTGCGCGGCGCCTTGTTATTACATGTAATAACTCTACGACCTCGGTGCTATGGAAACGCTCAGCGACACCGCTCCGCAGCCGAACCTCCTGATCGACGACCAGCGGCGCGCGCCGCGCGCGGTGACGGATGCGCGCGATATCGGCGTGACGCCACGGGTGGTGCTGCTCGGCCTGGCGCTGGCGGCGTTCTTCGGCTGGGCGATCCCGATCATCGACGTCAAATTTTCCAACACCTATCTTGGCGCGGCGCACCTGCCGCCGGGCGCGGTCGGGGTGTTGTTGATTTTACTGCTGGTCGTCAATCCGCTGCTGCGCCTGCTGGGGCGATCGAGCAGGCTAAACCGCCTCGCGTTTTCGCGCAATGAGCTGCTCGCGGTATATATCACCTGCCTCTTCACCACGCTGGTGCCGGGCTGCGGCGCACAGAACTACTTCGTTTCGAACTGCATCGGCTGCTTTTATTTCGCGACGCGCGAAAACGGCTGGCTCACTTTTTTGGTTCCTTACCTGAAACCCTGGCTGACGCCGGCGATTCACAGCGTCGGCGGCCAAAACGCGTATAACAACACGGTGGTCGATGGTTGGTACATCGGCCTCAACGGCGCGCCGATTCCGTGGGCGATGTGGCTGCTGCCGATGGCGGCCTGGACGGCATTGATCCTCGTCTCCTACCTGATGCTGGGCTGCCTCAGCGTGATGCTGCGCGCGCAGTGGGTCGAGCGCGAGGCGCTGGCGTTTCCACTGCTGCGGCTGCCGCTGGAAATGACCGAGGGCCAGGACACCGACGGACATGCCTGGCCGGCGTTTTTCCGCCACCCGATGATGTGGTGCGGCTTCGGGATCGCGGCGTTCATGCAGATCATGAACGGCCTCAACTTCTACTTCCCCGATGTGCCGAAACTGCTGCTGTATATCAACTACGGCCAATACCTCACCGAGCCGCCGTGGAACCAGATCGGCCCGGTGCCGATTTTGATATTGCCCGTCGTCGTCGGCATCACCTACCTGCTCACCAGCGAAGCTTCGTTTTCGCTCTGGTTCTTTTACTGGTTCATCAAGCTGCAGTTCCTGGCCGCCTATTACGCCGGCTTCACGCCCAACCTGCTGCCGCGCGGCATCGGCGTGACGAACGGAACGCAGTCGTTCACACTTTATCAGCAGATCGGCTGTTTCATCGCTTATGCCGCGCTGGTGCTGTGGACCGGGCGCGAGCACATCCATCACATCCTGTGTCGCGCCTTCCACTTCCTGCACCGCCGCACTCCGCCCGGCGCGGCCGAGCGCGAAGAGGCGCTTTCCTACCCGGCGGCGTTCTGGGGGTTCGTGGCGTCGTTCATTTTCGTCGTCGGCTGGTGTGTGGCGGCGGGAATCAGCCTGCGCGTGTCGCTGCTGATGTGGATCACCTACATCGTCGTCGCCATCGCGCTGACACGGGTGGTGGCCGAAGGCGGCATGCTCTTCGTGCAGTCGGGCTGGACGCCGCTCGGCGCGTTCGCGCAAATCTTCAACTCCGGCCCCGGCACCTGGCTGACGACTTCCTCGCTGGTGCCGGCCTCGCTGGTGCAGTCGACGGTGATGACCGATCTGCGCGCCTTCCTGATGCCGAGCTTCATCCAAAGCCTGAAGCTGGCGCACGAGCGGCGCATCCGGGCGCGCCCGCTGATGGCGCTGGTGGCGGTCTGCACCTGCATCGCGTTCTGCTTGAGCGTTTGGATGAATGTCAGGCTCGGCTACGAAAACAGCGGCCTCCAAATGAGCCTCGGTTTCCGCGAGCAGGCGCCCTATGTCGCGCCGGTAAACGTGAAAACGATGATGAACGGCGCCCGCGACGCGAACTGGACCAACGGCCTCTGGCTAATGGCCGGCGTGGTGTTCACCTACGCCCTGATGCTTGCCCGCAGCCACTTCTTCTGGTTCCCGCTCCACCCGCTCGGTTTCGTGATGTGCCAGACCTACCCAATGCACGCGCTCTGGTTCTCCATCTTCCTCGGCTGGGCCTGCAAAGTCCTCGTCACCCGCTTCGGCGGCAACGCCGCCTACCGCCAGATCATGCCGCTCTTCCTCGGCCTCGCCGCCGGTGACGTCGCGATGATGCTGTTCTGGAACGGCATCGATGCGTGGCAGGGGCGCGTCGGGCATCAGTTGATGCCGGGATAGGGGCGATTGACGATTGACGATTTTCGATTGACGAATTTTGGGAGTCTGGCACGGTTCACGGGAGCCGGAGGGTAACCTTGCTCGTGCGATTTAATTCTCAATCGGAATTCGCTCGTTGGTCGTCGCGGGGTTGGGCGAACGTTGACGCCCGTCCCTGAAGGAACAGGCTCTTTAAAACGAAGCCCGGTGAACCGGGCTGTCGATTTCGTCGCCCCTGCGAATACCGGTTATCCCTACGCACTCCTTTCAAACTCCCGGCGCGCAGACCCTCTCCCCGCCTGGGGAGAGGGTGGCCGAAGGCCGGGTGAGGGGAGGGCCAGGTAGTTATTTCCGGTTCCAAGGTTAGCAATAAAGGTCATCACCCGGCTCTCGCTTGGTCGACGTCGAGGGCGAAGCATTCGTGATGGTGCTCGACTCTCCCCTTTCGAACTCCCGGTGCGCAAGCCCTCTCCCCTCACCCTGTCCCTCTCCCCAATCGGGGAGAGGGAACCCGCCTCCCATTTGCGACCTGCGCCATTATTGCCGATTTAATCCGTCAAAGATCATCACCCGGCTCTCGCTTGGTCGCCATTTCCCGGCCATCCTGGGTTCCGATCGTAGCGGGTTCGCCGCACAATCCCACTCGCTGAGTGAACGCGGTTATAATCTGTAGTCAGCCGGTTGAGGCAGACGGCAAGGGGGTGCGAGAATGCGGGTTTCGGCGCTGTGCCTCCTAGTCGGTGGTGGCATCGGGATCGCGGGATGCCGTTCCAACACGACGACAAAGCCGGTTTCACCAAAAATCGGTGCGGAACCGACCAATCCCCCTGGGCTCCAGACTGGCCCAAAGAAGCCCGTCTCGCCAGGTGCCGCACGCACTGCAACGAGTCTGACCGGGGAGGATATCGAGGTGCTCACGATCGCGCTTCGCCATTTCGCTGCGGGAAACGGTGACATTTGGGACAAGAGCGGTAGCGTCGTTGTCAACGCAATGACTTCGGGGCGCGATCCGATGGCCGCCACGCCGGGGGAACCGGAAGGGCAGCTAGATCAATGGGCCTACAACCGTGTTTATGGCGTTTTTCAGAAAGAATTGACCTGGAGTCTGCGGCGGCGGAATATCAAGCCGGTATTTCTTAACGGCCTGGGGGGCCGCGACAAGCGTGTTTTCGTGGATTTTCTCGACCAGTATCTCAAGCAACACCATTCCGATGACTTATCCGGATGGGCTCATTGGAAAAAATCGAGATATCCTCGAGTCGGTAGATACATCAAGACCTTCCTCCCCGGCTATTCGAAGACCGGGCAAGAGGCGGCCGTGGACTTTTGGTTTGGGCCAACGCCGCATGGTGCCTGGGCGGCCTGTCTACTGCAAAAGAAGAACGGACAATGGATGGTCAAGCGACACGACACATATTACTGGATCTGAAAAGTGCCGATTATCAGGGACTTGACTCATGAACCAATCACCTCACTACCCACCCCTCACCCGCCGCCAATTCCTGCGTCGCATGGGCCTTGCCACCGGCGCGGTGGCTTCGACTTCGCTGCTGCGCGACCTCGATACGGTAGCGCGCGCGGCGACGCCGTTGCGCGTGGTGATCGTCGGCGCCGGGCTGGCCGGGTTGTGCGCCGCCTATGAACTGGAAAAGCGCGGGCACAGCGTGGTGATTTTGGAAGCCGACCGCTCGCACATCGGCGGCCGCGCGCGCACGCTGCGTTTCGGGGACGGGTTGTATGGCGAGGCCGGCGCGATGCGCATTCCGTTGCGGCACGAATTGACGCGGCACTACGTGAAGGAGTTCGGGCTGGAACTGCGCGCGTTCGTGCATTCGAACCCGCAGGCGTACTACTACCTGCGCGGCCATCGCGAGCGCATCGCGGATGTGAAGAAGATCAACGCGCTTTATGCGCTACGCGACGACGAGCGCGCCAGGACGCCGGACGACTTGTGGGACGCCGCCGTGATCCGCCGGCTGGCCGCGCTTTCAGATGGCGAGAAGACAGACCTGCGCTCCGACACGCCGGCGACGGCGGCGATTAAGGGATACGACCAACAATCGTTGCAGCAGTTGTGTGAAAGCGCCGGACTCTCGGACGAGGCGATCGAAATGCTGGCCGTCACCTACGGCTCGGAGACGCTACTTTCAAGCGCCGCGACCGAGCACCTGCGCGAAGAGCACGACCAGGTTTGGACGCAGCAGTTTCACGAAATTGTCGGCGGCACCGACCGGCTGCCGGCCGCGTTCGTGGCGAAGCTGCGCGCCAAGCCGAAGCAGGGGTGCGAAGTGGTGAAGCTGGAGCAGGATGCGCTGCGCGGACGCGCCGCCGCGATCTATCGCGAAAACGGGCGCTTGCAGCGCGTCGAGGGCGATTTTTTGCTTTGCACGCTGCCGTTCCCGGTGCTGAACCGGCTCGAGATCGACCCGGCGTTCTCCGGGCCGAAGCAGCGCGCCATCCGCCAATTGAATTACGATTCATCGACCAAGGTCCTCGCCATCGCGAAACGCCGCTTCTGGGAGAGCGACGACGGCATCTTCGGCGGCGGCACCTACACCGACCTGCCGACCGGAACGACCTATTACCCCTCCAACAACGCGGAGGCGCGCGACCCCAAAGTTTCCGCCGGGCCGGGCGTGATGCTGGCTTCTTACTCGTGGGGCCAGAATGCGCGCCGCCTTGCCACCCTGGCGCATAAAGAGCGCGCCGCGCTGGTGCTGGAGCATTTGAGCGCCGTGCATCCCCAGCTTCGCGAGCGCGGCATCATCGATCGCACCGCGAGCTGGAGCTGGGACAACCACCGCTGGAGCGCCGGCGCGTTCGCCTGGTTTCTGCCCGGCCAGCATTCGTCGCTGCACCGGCACATCGTCGCGCCGGAAAAGCGTATTTATTTCGCGGGGGAGCATGCTTCCCTGACGCACACCTGGATGCAGGGCGCGTTTGAGTCGGCGTTGCGGGCGGTGGCGGAAATGGTAGGTCGCAGGTCGTAGGTCGCATGTGGGGCGGGAATTCGCGTTTTATCCATTCTTCGGCAGGTTAGACGGGATCGAAGCCGATGGTGATAATGCCGGGTGGTCGTTTTGGTGCGGCGCCAAATCAGGGAGAATTTCTGTTGGTTTGCAGTACAGACGCGAACCCGGTGCAGAGTGAACATTCCCAATTTTTTGGCGGGGTAACATGAAAACGTCTGTCGTAAAGCCGATTCGAACCGTCTATTGCTACTACTACCCGGAGATGCGCGAGCTGATTTCGGAGGCGATGTCGCCGTTTCCGCACGAGATATTGCTACAGTCCATCGATCCGGGGCTGGACGATTTTCACGAGCCGGTCGTCGACGCGTACATCGAGCACATGCGAGGGCAGATGCCGGGGCTGTCGGGCTTTCCGCATCGCTATGTGGCGGCCGGCGGGAGCGAGGCGCTGTTTCACCTGCTTGCTCATATCGCCGCCTTTCAGAAGAATGCGCCGCTCTACGTGTTCGAGGGCGAGTACGAGGGCTACGCCGGCTATGGCAACAACCTTGGCCTCACATTCACCACGGTGCCTTTCGGTTCGGACGCAAAAGCGCTTCCGCCCGGCATTTTCTTTCTGTCCAACCCCAGTGCGTGCAGCGGGAACATTCTTCCCAACGAACAGATCGAAGCGATCGGCGCGACTCACCGCATCGTCTTCGATGCGACATATGTCGGGCTGACTTCCCCCCACGAGTTTCTGGTCGACCATCCCGCCGTCGTCGCGGTGGTGGCTTCGATGAGCAAACCGTTCGGCTTGTACTATTTTCGCCTCGGCTTTTGTTTCATGCGCGAGGAGCTGCTCACCTTGATGGTGAACAAGTGGTTCAAGAACGTTCCGACACTGGTTATCGCCCGCAAGGCGCTGGAAACCTTCAAGGCGTCCGAGCTTGCCGAACGATATCGGAGCCGGCAACAGCGCGCGGTCGACGAATTGAGCGGGCTGTACGATGTGCCCGTCGTAGCCTCGGACGTGGTGCTGCTGGCGCAGGTCGCGGAGGCGGCGCTCGACGATGCACAGCGCGAGCGGATCAAGGAATTCAAGCGCGGGCCGTTCTACCGGTTTTGCCTCACGCCCTACTTCCTGAGTTACGAGGGCGGGTCGTGAAGAAGATTCGCTTTTTTCCCACGCTCCACGACTACCGGGTTTTTATTTACGATGAGGTCGTGCGTACCTCGGAGTTTCGGTCGCACCCGTTCTACCAGGGGCTGATTTCGTTCGTCATCGATCAGCGCGCGCCGTTCTTTTTCGAGTCCTCGCACGATCACGAGTATGCTCATTTCAGTCAATACTTCAACTTCGTGCTGATGCGGGGCGGCTACCCCAACGACAGCCTGTCGGACATGTTCTTCATGCACGACTTCGTGCACATGGTTTTCGACAACCCGTTGCAGCCGCACCGGCTCAGCTTCGACCAATTTTCCGAGATCGCCAACTTCAACGAGTATGTCGCCTCGAACGAAACGGAAGTGCTGACCTACTACCGGATGGACGGGTTTCGCAAGAAGAGTTTTTCTTACCCGATTCTGTACGACCTGCTGATACAACGCAGCCCGGTGCAGCCCGCCGTCCGAGAGTTATTCGATCTACGCCGCGCCATCGTGCTCGACGGGCACGATGGTGGGTTCGCCCACGATCCGGCGGCGGAGCGCATCTTTGCTTTTTTACGAAAGTTCAAAAAGAACAATCAGGTGTGGTGCCGCGCCTGGTACGACCACTTCCCCCTGATTCCCTTCAATTACGCCCACAAACGAGCCTGTTTGCCGATCATGGGTTATGAGCAGATTTTGCGGAACTATAAAGAGCAGGGGACGGAGCAGTCGTATCGCGACAATGTATTGCACAACCTGCACGTTGCGTTCGCGATGGCCGGGCGCGAAGAGTATCCACGGAGCTTCGAGGAATGCGAGGAAGCGGTGAAGCAACTGGAAGGAACGGTGATCATGGACGATGCCGCCAGGATATTTCACACCCAGTACCTGTTGAGTAAAACGGTTTGAGTTGGTAGGTCGTAGGTCGGTGTCGCGTGGCGGTGCTTTTCATAGCTCGCGCTCGCGCAAAGCGCCCCGGTGTCGCGGCTCCGTTTTCTTGTCCTTAACTCGCTTGTGCGCAACGCCGGTTTTTGGCGTCTTCGGAGTTGCCCGCGACGTCCCTGCCACCATAGATGGAAAAGCCCCGACGAGCCAAGCGAATACGAAAAAGGCGCCGAGCGCGAAGGGGCTGAGCGTGGTGAGGCGCAGCGCCCGCGAGCGGGTGACGAAGAGGCCGTAAAAGGCGCTGGGAATCCATTGCCACAGCAGCATGACTAGAATCCAGAAGATTCTTGTTTTTGGAAAACTCGTCCGTTACGGCGCAATCGAGCACGCTCCAAAGGTATTGAATGGCCATGAGGAGAAGCAGCAGCACGACCGCCGACACCATGACGGACGACGATTGCGCCAACGGTTGCAGAAGGTTGGTGAGCCGAACGAGTGCGTGATGGGTGGCAGACATTCCGGGCTAAACCGCCTTGAAAAAGGTTTCGGAGGTGAGCCGGCCGTGTTTTAAAACGCGCCAGAAAAGGCGCCATGCTTTGACAGCGAAATATGTTTCCAGCGTGACGAAAGCGAAGGAAACAAGCGGTAGCAAGAGAGCGGTTGGTGCGTAGCCGGCGTAAGAAAGCGTAGTGGAGAGAATGTTCTTTACAAAGCTCAGGCTAATGTGGGTCAGGACCAAGGTAAGCCCCGTTGCGACGGAACCCAGCAAAAGAAGCTGCATGCGCCACTGCCAGGCGAGCGTTAATTGGTGGTAGATAACGAGGACAGCGCCCACGCTGAGCGCGCTGCCGGCCACGTAAATCAGCTCGCCCGGCGCACGTGAGAAGTATTGCACCGAGTCGAAAAGCTGGTGGAGCTCCCACAGAATGGTAAGCGCCAAGGCTGCGAAAGCGAGGTACTTTCGCAAAGACGGATCCATGGAAAGAGAGTTTAACTCAGGTTACGCGCTGCTTTGGTGATGTTTCGGGAAAACGCTTGGATTCGTCAATTGTCGATTGATCGGGTCAGGGCACGAATATTTGCCGGCCGCCCCTCCCCCAGCCCCTCCCGCAAGGGGAGGGGAGCTTACTGGCAAGCTTGTCGGTGGTTCGCGCGGGGCGTGGGGGAGCTAAGCCTTCGCCGTATGAATTTCGGCTATCTGCGCCTCCCTGTTCGGCTTGGACGCGAATGCTTCGCCCATACGAATTGTCGCGAATCCGAAAAGCGCAAATGCGTTTCCGCCAACCATGGTAGGGGCTAAGCATTCGCCGTGTGAACCCTTGGTTATCCGCCGCGGCATGTTGGCGAATGCTTCGCCCTTTGCTGGGCGTAACAGGCCCGGACACCCGTCCCCACGGCCCTGGAGAAGGGCGAAGCATTCGCGACGGAGCGTTGCGAGCATCCCCGGTCGGCCTGGACGCGAATGCTTGGCCCCTACAATGGGGTCTGTCGCCCACGCATCGCGTACAACGCAACGCACCCCCCAATTCGTCAATCGTAAATCGACAATCGTCAATCGCAAGGCACCGTTTCCGCGTAAAATGGGGCATAGTATCGTGAGCCTCGAAAAACCGAAGACGGATGGCGAATGGGTGCGGCACGCACGACGCGGCGATTTGCGCGCGTTCGACGCGCTGGTGCGGCGTTACCAGGACCGCGCGGTGGCCTATGCCTGCTCGATCCTGGGCGATTTTCATCTCGCCGAGGACGCGGCGCAGGAAGCGTTTATTCAGGCGTTTCACGACCTGAAGTCGCTTCGCGAGCCGGCGGCGTTTGGCGGGTGGCTGCGGCGGATCGTGTTCAAACAGTGCGACCGCCTGATCCGGCGCGGGCAGGTGCGGACGGTGCCGCTGGAGTTCGCG
>JADMIO011435079.1_pt1 | contig 10926 bp, 9 predicted proteins | sample 8958161 | NCBI WGS metagenome assembly JADMIO01 (sample SAMN16585339, study PRJNA669376) | soil metagenome | isolation source: Crop rotation soil | place: USA: Cullars Rotation, Alabama | collected 2011 | reverse complement strand
CGCGACAACTTGTCCACGTGGAATTCTAAGCTTAGGATCCCAATGTGCTGGAAAGCCCCCTGCCCCCGGTCGCCTGCTATCCGGCCAAGGTAAACCAGGTCGTGATGAACCTGGTCTCCAACGCGATCGACGCCTCGAAGGACGGCGGCCGCGTCGTCGTCCGCACCGCCGCGGGCGACCGCCCCGCCGCCGCCCGCCCGCCGGGCACCGCCGGCACCGCCGCCGAGCCCCCGGCGGACGGCCGGTCGGGCGAGGACGGCCCGACCGGCCCGGTCGTGCTGATCGAGGTGGCCGACGAGGGGACGGGGATCGACCCCGGTATCCTCGCCCGCATCTTCGACCCGTTCTTCACCACCAAACCGCCGGGCCAGGGGACGGGGCTGGGCCTGAGCATCAGCTACGGCATCGTCCGCGACCACGGCGGCACGATCGAAGTCGACAGCACGCACGGGAAGGGGTCGACGTTCCGCGTCGTGCTGCCGGTGAGGGAGGCCGGCATGGGAACAGACAAGGAGACAAGGGGACAAGGAGACAAGGAGGCGGGGAGATAAAGCAAAACCGGACGTGCATCCCCGCGTCTCCGGGGACCCTTCTCATCCCCCCGTCTTGCCGTATCGCGTCATGGCGTCAATCAACTGGTCCGGGTCGAACGGCTTCGTCAGGTACTCGGATGCGCCGCAGGCGAGGCCGCGCTCGCGGTACTCGTCGTCGTGCAGGGCGGTGAGCATGACGACCGGCACGGGGGCGGTCTCCGGCTGGCTCTTGATGCGGCGGCAGATTTCGAACCCGTCCAGGTCCGGGAGCATGACGTCCAGCACGATCATCGCCGGCCGCCGCTGGCGGAGTTCCTCGAACGCCGCGTCCCCCGTCATCGCGCCCCGGTAGCCCAGCCCGGCCAGCTTCGCGTACGCCCCGACCAGTTCGTTAATCACCGGGTCGTCCTCGACGACCAGGACGTACGGCTCGGCGCGGCCGCCATCGGCGTGCCCGGCGGCGTTGGGGTCAGTCGCGGCGTTGGGCGGTGGCTGGGGAAGATCCGGCATCGGTCCTCTGGCTCCTCCTGTGTTATAATTGGCCCCGACCACGGTTTATGCAACCCGATAAACCGGGTATCCCCGGGGGTCCCTGGGGATCCGAGCGCCGTCGTGTGAAGCCTGTCCGTAAGCGAATCGTACGCGAACCGCGGGGCATCGGGCGATCGGGTCGAGCGGGCCGTTGGTCAAGGCCTTTGTCAAGTGTAAAGGAAGCGGCGCCGGGACGCCGTTCCCCGGAACGGCCCGCGGCGGGACGTATCCGGACGGCGGTCACGGCGAGCGGGCGAGCAGGCGAGTAGAGGAGGCGACGGCATGGTCTGGCAACGACCGTCCCCGCGAGTGGTCTGGAAGGCGATCCACATCTACCTCGGCCACGCCTACGGCGGCCCGGCGTCCGGGGCAACGCCCGGGGCAGCGCCCGGGACGGCGGCGGACGACCCCGACCCGTACGGCTTTTCCGGCCTGCCCGAGCATACCCCCTCGGCCGTCCGCGCCCGGTTGGAGACGCTGCGGTCCACTCCGGACGAGGCCTTCTACGACAGCCCCGTCCTGGAGCGCGGGCCAACGGCCCCGAGGGAAAAGGACCCCAAGGCCCCTCCGACCAAGTACTCGCTGCGGCTGGGCAACCGCTCCTACCCGCACATGAAGGTGGTGATCGACCGCGCCCCCGACGGCCAGACCTACCTGCTCCGGGCCGACACCCACGACGCCCACATCCAGCCCAAGCCCGGCTCGCGGGACTACGCCGCCTTCCAGGAGCTGTCCCGCATCAACCACGCCCTGGCCGAGCAGATCGAGTCGGCGTGGGAGGCGGCGGGGCTGCCGACGTTCAAGAAGTTCTTACGCGAGGACCTCGAACGCCGCCGCGCGGCGGCCGAGTCGGGGTCGGTGTGAGGGCCGGAATGCCGCACGGGCTGCCGTCGGCTGAGAGCCGGGAACACGATTCCCACCCCCGGAGAGGGGTTTGATTCCCTACATCAATCCCCTCAGTACCTCCACGTTCACTGCGTCCCAGTCCCGCCCCTGCTCGTCCTTCCCCTTCGGCGTCTCCAGGATCTTCGGCACGCCGGCGAAATCCTTATCCCGCACGAACGGTCGGAACCCGTCCAGCCCGATCTTCCCGAGGCCGATGTGGTCGTGACGGTCCACCCGGCTGCCCAGTTCCTTCTTCGAGTCGTTCAGGTGTAGCACCTTCACCCGCCCGACGCCGACCCGCTTCTTGAAGCCGGAATACTTGCGGCCGCGGAAGTCATACCCCGCCGCGAACAGGTGGGCCGTGTCGAGGCACACGCCGAGCCGGTCGGGGGCCTTCACCTTCGAGAGGATCTCGCACAGGTGTTCGAGTTGGTGGCCGAGGCAGCTCCCCTGCCCGGCGGTGATCTCCAGGCACGTGATCGTCGTCGCCTTCGGCAGCGCGGCGTGGACTTGGTCCAGCGCGTCGGCGACGCGGTTCAGCCCCGCCGCCTCGCCGTCGCCCATGTGGGCGCCGGGGTGGGTGACGAGGTAGGGGATGCCCAGCCTCTCGCAGCGGGCGACTTCCTCGATGAACAGCTCGATGCTCCGCCGCCGCAGGGCCGGGTCGGGGGAGGCGAGGTTGATCAGGTAGCTGTCGTGGCTGACGGTGTGCCCGAACTTCAACCGGCCGAGGTGCAGTTTCCACTCCTCCACGGCCCTGGGCGCCAGGGGCGGCGCGACCCACTGCTGTTGGTTCTTGGTAAAAACCTGAACTGTGTCGAAAGCGTGCTTCTCCGCACTGAGCAGCGCGTTGTGCAGGCCGCCGGCGATGGAAAGGTGAGATCCGAACATCAGCAGGGTCAGTCTATCCAGACCTGATCCGGTCAGCCACACCGGCCGAACCTGCCGGCCGAGGTCCGACAGCCGGTGACGGGGCCCGTCGAGGGGCAGCAGCCTCCCTCCCGCGGCCAATCCCCGGGACGAAACGTCCCCGCGCCTGTCCCGAGTCCCACGCCGCCGCCACACGCCCCCTCAGGTCCATCTACAAGGCTTCCATCCCAACCCCACATCCCGACCGCTACACTGGATCGCCACCCGCGCTAGTCCGTCCGCGCCAACGCCGCGCCGTCGCGTTCGCCCCGCGGAATGCCAACGCCCCCGCCGACCATCCCGAAGATGCCGGCGAGGGCGTTTGCGTTTACCGTTCTCGTCTTGCGCGAATTCTTAGCGACGTCCGGGGCGGCCGCTCAATCCCACTCAATCCCGGAACAGCAGCGGCGCGAATTCGTGCAGGCTCCGCCGCCAGGTCAGGAACTCGTGCGCGGTGTCGGGCGAGACGTAAGCCGTGTTCCTGACGCCGGCCTGATCAAGGGCTTCGTGGTTGTTGTTGATGTTCCCGGGGTTCTCCCGGCTGCCGCAACTGCAGAAGACGACCTTCACCTTGTCCTTGAAGCCGGGCGTGTTGTTCACGTCCTCGGGCGTGATGACGCCGCCGCTGAACAGGCCGATGTGCGAGAACTTGTCCGGGTTCGCGAGGGTGATCCGCTTGGTTTCCATCCCGCCCATCGACAGCCCGGCCATCGCGCGGTGCGGCTGGTCGGGGAGGGTGCGGAAGTGCGAGTCGACGTAAGGGATCAACTCGTCCACGAGGACCGTCTGGAACGGCCCGATGTTGAAGTTGGCGAGTCCCCCCCCGCCCCTGCGGGCGCCCGGCTGGGTCGCGGGCGCGCCGCCGGCCGGACCGCGGCCGGCGGGTGCCGGGCCGCCCCGGCCGCGCATGCCGCCCAGGGGGATGTCGTTGGTCATGCCGTAGGTCATCACGACGAGGAACGGCCTGACCTTCCCCTCGGCGATGAGGTTGTCCATGATCAGGTTCGCGTGGCCCTGGACGCTCCAGGCGGTTTCGTCCTCGCCCCACCCGTGCTGGAGGTAGAGCACGGGATACCGCTTGCCCGGCTCCTTGTCGTAATCGGGCGGCGTGTAGACGAAGGCCCGGCGGGACGTCCTGGTGCTCGGCGAGGGGACGAGGACCTGCTGCACGTGGCCGTGCGGGACGTCCTTCAGGGCGTAGAAGTCCTGGTCGTGGGCGGGGACCTCGATGCCGCTCTCCCACCGCGTCGAGCCGAAGTAGTTCCCGGTGCCGGGGTCGTTGAACGTGCCGCCGTCGATCGTGAGGTGGTAGTAGTGGAAGCCCTCGTCCAGCGGGTTGGGCGTGGTGCCCGTCCAGGCGCCGTCCTCGCCCTTGGCGAGTGCGGTGCCGCCGCGTCCCAGGCCCACCCGGACGCTCTGGGCCCCGGGCGCTACGACGCGGAAGCGGGCGTACCGCTGCGAGTTCACCTGCGGGTACTGCTGGCCGGGCTGGTTCAGCGTCGAGGGCTTGAAGTCCTCCGCCACCGGCTGGGGCGTTTGCGCCGCCGCCGAAGCGGCGGCCAGCAGGGCAACACCCACGAATGCGAATCTCATCGCGACTCCTCCCGAAACAAGGTCAGGGAAACGACGGCCGGCCGCTCCGAGCGCGGGCCGGCGACGACAGGCGACGGGAGCATACCGTTTGGGCCGCGGCGTCAAATGTCGAAATTTGACCGCGAATGCGGATCATTGGCCGGGCGAGGCGTGCGGCCGACTCAGTCCCACGACCACGATCGCCCGAGGCGCCCCGCGTCTTACATAAACCCCAAACCGCGGGGCCGTCCCGAATGGCACTTCTTCGGTTTCTAATGCTTTGGTGTCATCCCATTTGCGAGCCGCCCGCGGGCCTGCTCTCGTGGGACGGTGAGCAGGGCGATGGGCTTGCCCCGCCGCTTCACGGCGCGGGGCTCGTAGCGGTCGGTCCGGTTAGCCCATTGCCATTAGGGTGCCAGGATCTGCAGGACCGTCTGGGCGGCCCGCGGGTCGGAGGGGCGGTGGATGCCGCTGGGGCACGACGCGACCGTTGGCGAGCCATTCGGCGACCGGTCGGTCGTATTCTTCCTGGGTGAGGGCGTCCCCGTGTCGGCCGAGCCAGATCTGCTGGTCACCTGCGTTGACGAAGGCCTGGCCGCGGGCGTGGCGGCAGAGCTTGGGAACCTGGGTGGTGAGCTTCGGCATGTCGCGGTTCCGGAACAGTGGTGCGCGCACCACCGATCCGTCTGCCGCACCGCCGAACGGCGGGAGACGCTAACACAGCGTCCCGGCAAGACTTGGGTTAAATGGGCGATGAGGGACTTGAACCCCCGACCTCACGGGTGTGATCCGTGCGCTCTAGCCAGCTGAGCTAATCGCCCGTCGCGATGGTTAATCGCTGAATCTGCCGGTAATCGTAACTCGGGGTGCGACCCGCGTCAACGCTGACGAGCCGAAAAGTCACACCCAGATCACCGGGGTAGCCACACCCAACGTACGCCTGTGGGCTTCGGCCCGGTGTCTCATGTCGTATACCCACCCCGAGTCAGTGTCAACGTTCCGAGAGGGACGCTGAGCCGGAGGAACAGGGGTTGGCGCTCGGAGCGAGTGGTTGGCTCCCCGCGCGATCGCCCTCAACCACCTGCACCGCGATCCGTTCCAACTCGTCGTACGTGATCACCTCGATGGGGTGGACGTGGGCGTTGTACCGCCGAAGGGCCTCGCGGTGGGTCGCCTCGTGGGGCTGCTCCTGTCCGAACCCCACGGCGAACGAAGGAACTGGAGCAGGTCCCCGAGTTGCTCCCTCGGCACGCCTTCGCCGTCCGGCGCCGCGGGGTGTTTGAACCGGACCGGCACGTCCCGCAGGCTCGCCGCGGAGCGCCGGCCGATTTCGCTAATCAATCAACTTCTCCGTGCGCCACGAGGGGCCCACCGCCGGCGGGTGAAAGCCCCGCCCGGGGAATTGACGGAACGCTTTTCTCCTCCCACAGGTCCCCGCCAAGTCATCGGCTGGCCGAGTCGGCCCGCGCCCGCGGGTTCTGGTATAAGCGGCGTCGTGCCCTCGAGCGCCCCGCCCGCCCCACGCGGCCGCGGGGGCCCCGGTGCGGGGGCGTCGAAAGGAGCGACGGATGGCCGCGGTGACGGACCGGGCGGAGCGATTTTGCGACGAGTACGGGCTGCGGGTCCCGGTCCTGCTGGCGCCGATGGCGGGGGCCTGCCCGCCTTCGCTGTCGGTCGCCGTCGCCGGGGCGGGCGGGATGGGCGCGTGCGGGGCGCTGCTGATGCGGCCGCGGGAGATCGCCGCGTGGGCGGACGACGTCCGGTCGCAGACCCCGGGGCCGTTCCAGATCAACCTGTGGGTGCCCGACCCGGAGCCGACGCGGGACGCGGGGCACGAGGCGCGGGTCAGGGCGTTCCTCGCCGACTGGGGCCCGCCGGTGCCGCCCGGGGCGGGGGACGCCCGGCCGCCGGACTTCGCGGGACAGTGCGACGCCGTCCTCGCGGCCGCCCCCGCCGCGGCGTCGTCCGTCATGGGGCTCTACCCGCCGGAGTTCGTGGGCCGGCTCAAGGCCGGCGGCGTCAGGTGGTTCGCGGGCGTCTCGACCGTGCGGGAGGCGCGGGCGGCGGAGGCGGCCGGGGCCGACGTGATCGTGGCCCAGGGGGCCGAGGCGGGCGGGCACCGGGGCTGCTTCGACGCCGCCGACGCCGAGCGGCGGCAGGTGGGCCTGTTCGCCCTGCTCCCGGCGGTCGTGGACGCCGTCCGCGTGCCGGTCGTGGCGACCGGCGGCATCGCCGACCCGCGCGGGGTGGCGGCGGCCCTCGTCCTGGGCGCCAGCGCCGTGCAGGTCGGCACGGGTTTCCTCCGCTGCCCCGAGGCCAAGCTCCACCCGGCGTGGGCCGACGCGATCGGCCGCGCCGCGCCGGAGGACACCGTCGTCAGCCGGGTCTTCAGCGGCCGCGCCGGCCGCAGCATCGCGACGGCCTACGTCCGGGCGGCGACCGCCGACGACGCCCCCCGCCCCGCCCCCTACCCCGTTCAGCGCGGGCTGACCGCCGCGATGAGGGCGGCGGCGCAGCAGGCCGGCGACGTGGAGCGGATGCAGGCCTGGGCCGGCCAGTCCGCCGCGATGGCCAGGGCCGAGCCGGCGGGCGGCCTGGTCCGCGAACTTTGGGACGGCGCCCGGGCCCTCCTGGCCGGCGCAGCCGCCGGGTAAAGCAGTCCCGCGCAGCCCGTCTGGCGATTGGATGTTCGGAGCCGGCGACGCCGATTGCTTCCAACTCCGACGTTCATCGTCCAACGTCCAAAGGAACGAGCCGGCCCTCCCTGCCTTCCCCCCCATGCCGCACGGTTTCCGTTGGGCAGGGACCCGGAGTCGGGAGAACGGTCGCGGGGCCGAGCTTGATTTCCGCGCGGCTGTGGCTTCGGATACGGCGATGCGGCCAGCGGCACAGGCGGGAGAGCAGCAAGCAGAGCAAGATGAGCCGCAAGTGCGGCAGGCGCCGCACGCGCCGAGCGCTCCGCATGCGCGGCAGGACCGCGAGGCCGACTACCTGATCGTCGGCGGCGGGATCGTGGGGCTGGCCATTGCCCGCGAGCTGAACGCCCGGTTCCCGGGGAAGCGGATCATCCTGGTTGAGAAGGAGGCCGCGGTGGCCGGGCACGCGAGCGGCCGCAACAGCGGCGTGCTGCACGCCGGGTTTTACTACACCGCCGACTCGCTCAAGGCCCGGTTCTGCCGGGACGGCAACCGGGCGATGACCGAGTACGTGACGTCCCGCGGGCTGAGGTACAACCCCTGCCGCAAGGTGGTGGTGGCGCGGGACGAGGGGGAGCGGCAGGTGCTCCACGAGCTGAAGCGGCGGGGCGACGCCAACGGGGTCGAGACCCACCTCGTCGGCGAGCGCGAGCTGGCCGACATCGAGCCCAACGCCAACACCTGCCGCGAGGCGCTATACTCCCCCGCCACCGCGACCGTCGACCCGCAACAGGTCTGTTCGAGCATCGCCCGGGAGTTGGCCGAGGCGGGCGTCACCCTGCTCACGGCGCACCCGTACCGGCGGCGGCTCGACGCCCACACCGTGCTGGCCGGGTCGGACCGCATCAACGCCGGGAAGGTGGTCAACGCCGCGGGGCTTTACGCCGACCGGGTCGCCGCCGACTTCGGCTTCGGCGGGGACTACACCATCGTCCCGTTCAAAGGCGTCTACCTGAAATACACCCGGCCCGACCCGCCGCTGCGGACCAACGTCTACCCCGTGCCGAACCTGGCGAACCCGTTCCTGGGCGTGCACTTCACGATCACGGTCGACGGGCAGGTGAAGATCGGCCCGACCGCCATCCCGGCGCTGTGGCGGGAGAACTACCGGGGCCTGAGCCGCTTCCGGCCGGGGGAGTTCGCCGCGATCGTCGGGTGGGAGGCGAAGCTGTTCGCGACCAACGCCTTCAACTTCCGCGCCCTGGCCCTGGAGGAGGTTCGCAAGTACAGCCGCCGCCGGCTCGTCCGCCTGGCGATGCCGATGGTGAAGCGGATCGACCCGGACGGCTTCACCCGGTGGGGCGTGCCCGGGATCCGGGCCCAGCTCCTGCGCAAGCAGTCGCTCGAACTGGTGCAGGACTTCATCGTCGAGGGCGACGCCGCCAGCACGCACGTCCTCAACGCCATCTCGCCGGCGTTTACGTGCAGCTTCCCGTTCGCGAAGTGGGTCGTGGAGCACCACATCGCCCCCTGCTGAGGTCACCGGCATTCGGCCGCCGTGGGCGCGCCCGCGCCGCGGGCCGCCAGGGCCGGAAACGGCCGGGCGGATCGGGCGGCGGAGGGTCCGGGCGAGTCCCGTCACGCCGCCGGGTACGCCCCCCCGGGGTTCCCGCGTCATCAGCTTCGCGGCGGCGTCGTACCCGGCTTCATCGCCTTGTCAGTGGCGATGCCCTTGTCGTCATTGGACTTCATCCACTCGTCGAGGGCGGCACGCGCCCCGGCCAGGTCGGATGCGTGGGCCGGGTCGGCGGCGAGGTTGTGCAGTTCGTCCGGGTCGGCCGAGAGGTCGTACAGCTCCTCCGCCGGGCGGCGGTGATAGCGCCGGACGAGGTCGGCGATCGCCGGATCGGTCCTGGCGTGTTCGACCCAGCTCGGCCAGTAGTTCGTATCCTGCGGCCGCAGGTCGATGTGGGTGTGGTATTCGAGGGTCGGGTCGAGGTTGCGGATGTACTTGATATTACCGATGAGGACGGACCGCGACGGGTAAATGTTGATGTCCCCGTCGCCGCTGTGGGTGCCGAAGACGCGGTCGCGGTGCTCGGTCGCCTTACCCTCCAGCACGGGCAGGAACGACTTCCCGTCGATCCCGGGCGCGGCGGCCTTCGGGTCGGCACCGGCGGCTTCCAGCAGCGTCGGTAGGATGTCGAGCCAGCTCACCATCGCCGCCGTGCGGCTGCCCGCCTTCACGTGCCCCGGCCAGACGACGATCAGCGGGACGTGCAGCCCGGCGTCGTACAGGCTCCACTTCGCGAACGGCCACTGCGCCCCCTGGTCGGCGCTGAACACAAAGATCGTGTTCCCGGCGGCGAGGTATTTGGCGACGGCGTCGCGGACGAGTCCCAAGTCGCTATCGGCCCGCTTTACTGCGGCGTCGTAATGCGTCCGCGCCAGCCGGGTCTCGGGCGTGTCGGCGACCTTCGCCGGGAGCCGCACCGTTTTCGGCGTGCCGATCCCCTCCTTCGGCCAGGGCACGTGCGGGAAGTTCGTCCCGACGAGCAGGCAGAGCGGCTTGTCCGACCTGCGGCTCGAAAGCCACTTCACCGCCTCTTCGACGCAGACGTCCTGGTGGTAGTTGAAGAACGCGGCGTAGTCGAAGCCGTAGGTCTGCACGTGCCCGTAGTGCGACACCTTCCCGATGGCGGCGACCTCGTAGCCCAGCGCCTGGAAATACGCCGGCCACTTCTTGACGTCGGCCTTGGCGCGCTGCTGGTTCCACATCACCCCGTTGCGGATGTTGTAGCAGCCTGTCAGCAGCGCGGCCCGGCTGGGGGCGCAGGTGGGCGACGTGGCGTAGGCGCGGTCGAAGGTCATGCCCTCCTTCGCCAGCGCCGCCATGTTCGCGCCCGGGATGTTCGTCGCCTCGTAGGCCGACGAGTCCTTGACGGACATGTCGTCGGCAATGAAGAAGACGATGTTCGGCCGCTTCCCGGCCGCGTGCGGTGCATCGGCCGCGCGGGCGGCGACCGGGAACAGCGCGAAGGCGAGCAACACGATTGAGGTCAAACGTTTCATGGCGGTCCGCCTCCTGCCCACTGATACGGTTTCTCCTTAAATCGCGCGCTCGGTCCAAGCGGTGTGGCAGATGGACTTGAGCCGGGCCTCGTCCAACTTGTTCCAGGCGTCGCGGGCGACGGCGAACAGCTCGTCGTAGTCGGTGAACACGCGGTTGCCCAGGTAGTGGCTCCTCATGTAGCCCCACACCCGCTCGACCGGGTTGAGCTTGGGCGAGTACGGGGGCAGGTGCAGCAGGGTGATGTTGTCGGGCACCTGCAGGTCCTTGGCCACGTGCCACCCGGCCCGGTCGAGGACCAGGATGGCGTGGGAGCCCGGGGCGACCTGGCGGCTGATGAACCGCAGGTGCTGGTTCATGTAGGCCGTGTTCACCGTCGGGGCCAGCATCGCCGACGACGCCCCGGTGGCCGGGTTCACCGCCGCGTACAGGTACACCCACTGGTACTCGGTCTGTTTGACCACCTCGGGCCGCGAGCCCCGCTCGGCCCAGACGCTGGTCAGCGTCCCCTGCTGCCCGATGCGGGCCTCGTCCTGGAACCACCACTCGATGGCCGGGGTGGGCTGGCCAGGTTGTTGCGCCTCGAGTTCCTGCTTCAGTTCCCCCTTCAGTTCCCGGGCAAAAGGGGGGCGCGTTCCAGCCACTGCTCCGCGGCCTTGGGGTCGTTCTTGCGGTGCCGGGGCCGGGGACGCAGGCACGACAGGCCCAGCCGGTGCATCAGCTTGTACACGGCCCCCAGCGTCATCTGCTTGCCGAACTCCCGGCCGAGGATGCGGCGGGCGTCGGCCCC